>Ga0302324_100003266_pt1 | contig 36704 bp, 29 predicted proteins | sample Palsa_T0_1_FD_201949 | JGI IMG/M metagenome (GOLD analysis project Ga0302324, IMG submission 201949) | Peat permafrost microbial communities from Stordalen Mire near Abisko, Sweden - Palsa_T0_1 | ecosystem: Environmental > Terrestrial > Soil > Palsa > Peat permafrost | place: Sweden: Abisko... | reverse complement strand
GGTATTTCTCCGAGGTTGGCTCTCTCACGGCAGGCGTGTTTTATCGCGCCATCAATGGTTACGTCCAGCAATACAATACGCGAGAAGCGGTCGATGGCTACGAAATTACCGTTACCCAGCCAGAGAGTGCGGGCACCGGGCACCTGGAAGGCCTGGAAACCGCTTATCAGCAAAGCTATAGCTTTCTCCCTGGACCTTTGAGCGGATTGGGCACCGAAGTGAACTATACCTACGTCACCGGCTCGACGTTGGGGCCGCAGTCGGTCGGCGGCCCGATCGTCAGTGGTCCATTGCAAAATGTATCCAGGAACAACTACAACCTCGTACTTTTCTATGAAAAATACGGCATTGCCGCGCGCCTGGCCTATGGTTATCGTGGAGCGTATATCGGAGGTTTCGCAACGCCGAATGTTGCAGGTATCTATGTCATAGACAAGCCCGCCAATAAATTGGATTTGTCCATCGGTTACGATGTCAATGAATATTTGACGGCCGTTTTCCAGGCAACAAATCTAACCGGCGCAAAAAACCTATCGTACTGGGGTCGAACCGACATACCGCAGAACGTGGAATTCATCGACAAGACTTTTGGCCTGGGTTTGCGATTCAAATTCTAGTGCGACGCGAAACGAAGCTGATGTTCTTGTCTTTTGTAGGCAATCGTTTTCGGGTGCCGCATGAGTGCTCGGTCTTCGGGATATTCTGCTTACTGCTCGGCAGCCGGTTGTGACACCGGGTAGGCGAAATCTTGAGATTCGGCACGCGCACATCGATCGGTCCAGGCCAGGCATGGAGCTGCAGTATTCGCAACCTTGCATTTGTTCGTTACCGTTGGGCAGCATCGGCGCTGCGGGTCGTCCTGGTTGCCTTGACGATGCTCTGCGCGGCGTCATGGTGCAATGGCACATCCGCTGCGACTGCCACGGCAGCGGGTGTCAACGGCACGTTCGTCAACCCGCTATTGCCGACGGGCCCCGATCCGTGGGTGATCTACAGGGACGGCTGGTATTATTACATGAGTTCGACGCAGACGAACCTCACTATCTGGAAGACGCGAAACATCGCCGAGCTCGCGAATGCCGAGAAAAAAGTCGTGTGGCAACCACCAGCCGAGGGTCCCTGGTCGCACGATATCTGGGCGCCCGAACTGCATTTTTTGCAAGGCAAATGGTATATCTATTTTGCCGCCGATGCGGGCACTAACGAGACCCACCGCATCTGGGTCCTCGAAAATGTTTTGGCCGATCCGCTGCAGGGCGAGTGGACGATGAAGGGCAAGCTCGCCGACCCGTCTGATCGCTGGGCTATCGATGCGACGGTGTTCGATAACGCCGGCAAAATCTACGCCATTTGGTCGGGTTGGGAGGGCGATGCGAACGGCGTGCAATCGCTCTATATCGCTGAACTAGAAAATCCTTGGACGATCAAAGGGCATAGGGTAAAGATCTCCACACCGGAATTTCCCTGGGAGAAGGTTGGAGATAACCCTTCCGGAAACAGGCGCGATCCGGAGAAGAATCCCGCCTCCGATCCCGAAAATCCATTGCACATCGACGTGAACGAAGGACCCGAGGTACTTCAGCATGGCGACAAGATCTTCGTGGTGTATTCGGGCAGCGCCTGCTGGGTGGATTTCTATGCTCTCGGAATGCTGACCGCTCCGGTGACCGGCGATCTGCTCGATTCCAGGTCATGGAAGAAGTCGCCGACTGCGCAGTTCTGGCAGTCACCGAGTGCGCGCGCATTCGGCACCGGCCACAACGGTTTCTTCAAGTCCCCCGATGGCAAGGAGGACTGGATCATTTATCACGCGAACTCGGAGCCGAACCAGGGTTGTGGCAGCCATCGCGCGCCGCGCGCGCAGCCGTTCACATGGAACGCCGACGGTACGCCGGCTTTCGGTCGGCCCGTTCCAGTGGGTCAGCCGCTACCCAGACCCTCCGGCGAGGGGCGCTAGGGATGCGGCTTTTCAAGACGCTTGCCGTTACCCGCGAACGCGCACAATCCTTCGTCACCGCCTACAAGAGTCACGCTGCATGAAAGTCACCCGCATCACCACGAATGCGTCAAAATAGCATGCACCTCGCAACCATCGATGTCATGGTGTTGGTCGTCTATGCGTTCGGGCTGTTTTTTCTCGCCCAGTTCGTCTCGCGCGACAAATCCGGCGCCGAGAAGACCTCGAGCGATTACTTTCTGGCTTCAAAATCTCTTCCCTGGTGGGCGATCGGCGCGTCGCTGATTGCCGCCAACATATCCGCCGAACAGATCGTCGGCATGTCCGGCTCGGGCTACGCGATCGGGCTGGCAATTTCGTCGTATGAATGGATGGCCGCGCTTACCTTGCTGATCGTCGGCAAGTTCTTCCTGCCGATCTTTCTCAAGAACAAGATTTATACGATGCCGCAGTTCCTCGAGCAACGCTACGGCACGCGCGTGCGAACTCTGATGGCCGTGTTCTGGCTGGGGCTCTATGTCTTCGTCAATCTCACGTCGATCCTCTGGCTTGGGTCTATTGCGGTCGAACGCATCACCGGCATCAGCCAGGAGGCGGCACTGGTTTTACTCGGCAGCTTCGCATTGGTGTACCAATTCAAGGGGGGGCTCAAGGCGGTGGCATTGACCGACATTGTGCAGGTCAGCCTGCTCGTCGCCGGCGGACTGACGATCTCGCTGTTGACGCTCGACAAAATCGGTGCAGGTCAGGGCGTCGTCGCGGGATTCCTCACTCTCGTCAAGCGCGCGCCGGAACATTTCCATATGATCCTTCCGCGCAGCAGCGAATACTACAAGGACCTGCCCGGTATATCGGTGTTGGTGGGCGGCCTCTGGATCATGAACCTCAGTTATTGGGGGTTCAATCAATACATCATTCAGCGCGCATTGGCCGCCAAGAGTCTTCGCGAAGCTCAAAAGGGCGTAATGTTCGCGGCGTATTTGAAGCTGCTGATCCCGGCTATCGTCGTGCTGCCCGGGATCGCGGCCGTGCTGCTCGCGCCGAACCTGACGAGACCGGATCAAGCGTATCCGGCGATGATGTCTCTGTTGCCGCCCGGTCTGCTCGGCTTGGTCTTTGCCGCACTCGTAGCAGCCGTGGTCGCCTCGACGGCGTCGAAGATCAACTCGATCGCGACGATCTTTACGCTCGATGTATGGAATCAACGCGCCGGTGTGCGCAGCGAACGGGAGCTCGTGCGCGTTGGGAGAATCGCCGCCATCATCGCGGTCTTGGTGGCCATCATCGCTGCGCGCCCGCTGCTCGGCCGCTTCGACCAGGCCTTTCAATTCATCCAGGAATACACGGGTTTCTTCACGCCGGGAATCGTCGTCATTTTCCTTTTGGGACTATTCTGGAAACGGGCGACCGAATTGGCAGCGCTGAGCGCCGCCATCGGGTCCTTCGTGCTGTCCCTCGCGCTCAAAGTCATTTGGCCGGCACTGCCTTTCATGGATCGCGTCGGCTTGGTGTTCTGCGCGACGTTGGCGCTCAGCGTTGTGATTTCACTCGCGCGGCCCGAACGTCGGGCAAATAATCGCGTCAATACTGCGGATGTGGATTATTCAACGACAACGGGATTTGCGATCGGTTCTGCGGGCGTCGCGATCGTCCTCACTGCCTTGTACTTCACTTGGTGGTGAATGGCCGGCGCGTTGCAAGTCCGGCTGTCGAGTCGCATGATTTGTGCTCTGAGGTATTTGTCTGAGTATCTCGTGTGGTAAAGGTTGAGTCCTTATGAATAAATTGCCATCAAACGGCGCCCCGGGGATCGGCCCGGCAAAAGTCTTGCCTAGATTGCGCTCGCGCGCATGGTTTGACGATCCCTCCAATCCCGATATGACGGCGCTCTACGTCGAGCGATATACCAATTTCGGCATCTCGATCGAAGAATTGCAATCCAATAGACCCATCATCGGTATCGCACAGACGGGCAGTGATTTGTCGCCATGCAACCGGCACCACCTGGTCCTCGCGGCTCGCGTCCGAGAGGGTATTCGCGATGCGGGCGGCATCGCGATTGAATTCCCCGTCCATCCGATTCAAGAGACGGGGAAGCGGCCGACCGCGGGACTGGACCGTAATTTGGCGTATCTCGGCCTGGTGGAAGTACTCTTCGGATATCCCCTCGATGGTGTCGTCCTGACGATTGGTTGCGATAAGACGACGCCAGCTTGCCTGATGGCGGCGGCTACTGTGAATATTCCGGCGATCGCCTTGTCGGTCGGCCCGATGTTGAATGGCTGGTTCAAGGGCGAGCGCACGGGCTCTGGAACCATCATCTGGAAGGCACGCGAGATGCTCGCCAAGGGAGAGATCGACTACGGCGGCTTCGTCAAGCTCGTGACTTCCTCGACCCAGTCGACCGGCTACTGCAACACCATGGGAACGGCGACGACGATGAATTCGTTGACCGAGGCGCTCGGCATGTCTTTACCGGGATCGGCGGCGATTCCGGCTCCGTATCGTGAGCGGCAGGAATGCGCTTATTTGACTGGTAAAAAGATCGTGGAAATGGTGGCGGCGGATCGCAAGCCTTCCGACATTCTCACGCGAGACGCGTTCATCAATGCGATTCGGGTGAATTCCGCAATCGGCGGATCGACCAATGCGCCAATCCATCTTAATGCGATTGCGAGGCATATTGGAGTTGAGCTGTCCGTCGACGACTGGCAGACCTACGGCTTGCATGTACCGCTGTTGGTGAATCTGCAACCCGCTGGAGAGTACTTGGGAGAGGACTATTATCGCGCGGGAGGCGTCCCGGCGGTCGTGTCGGAATTGATGCAACACAATCTGATCCACGAGGGTGCCTTGACCGCGAACGGCCGTACGATCGGTGAGAATTGCCACGGAGCGGCCATCGAGAATACCAGCGTAATCCGGCATTTCGACACGCCATTGAAGCGTGACGCGGGCTTTAGGGTGCTGCGCGGCAATTTGTTCGATTCCGCCATCATGAAGACCAGCGTGATCTCTGATGATTTTCGGTCGCGCTATCTTTCAAATCCCGAAGATCCGGACGCATTCGAAGGACGCGCGGTCGTGTTCGATGGTCCTGAGGACTACCACGCGAGAATCGACGACCCGAATTTGGGTGCCGACGAGCGGACTATCTTGGTGATCCGAGGCGCGGGTCCCATCGCCTACCCCGGAGCGCCGGAAGTTGTCAACATGCGGCCGCCGATCAGTTTGATACGCATGGGTATTAACGAGCTACCCTGCGTTGGTGATGGCAGGCAATCCGGGACCTCCGGCTCCCCATCCATTCTCAATGCATCGCCCGAGGCCGCCGCCGGCGGGGGCCTCGCACTGCTTCGAAGCGGAGATACGGTCCGCATTGACCTGCGGCGTGGAGAGGCGAATCTCGTGATCGATGACACGGAGTTGGAAAACCGCCGCAAAGCGCTGGCGGCGACCGGCGGTTATCCGTATCCCGCCAGTCAGACCCCCTGGCAAGAATTGCAGCGAGGTACCACGGGCCAGCTGGACACGGGCGCGGTGCTCGAACCCGCCGTGAAGTACCAGCGGCTCGCGCAGAAAGTGGGTGTACCTCGGCATAGCCACTGATGTCCGTATACCAGGTCGTGGAACGCCAGCAGCGTGACCTTCTCGGTGAAGGGCCGTTGTGGTCGTCGCGCGACGGCGCCGTATATTGGGTGGATATTCTCGCACCTGCGCTGCACCGTCTGTCGTTGATTGATGCCAGCTTAACTTCATGGCGCATGCCCGAAATGATTGGCTGGGTCATTGAGCGCGCGAGAGCGCCTGGATTCATCGCCGGATTTCAAAGCGGTTTCGCCGAACTCACCCTGGACCCGTTGCAGATTCGCCCAATTTCCGACCCGGAACCGCATTTGCCGACTAACCGTCTGAATGACGCGAAGGCCGATCGGGCCGGGCGCATCTGGGCAGGATCGATGCCTGTCACCGCAGATATCCCGAGCGGCGGCTTCTACCGATTGAATCCAGATCATTCCGTGGTCGAGATGGATAGCGGCTATGTGATCGCCAACGGACCCGCGTTCAGTCCCGCACAAGACTATCTGTATCACACAGATTCGGGCCGAGGCGTGGTTTATCGCTTCGGCCTCAACCCCGACGGCACCCTTGGAGAGCGCATTGTGTTTCTGAAGTTCGAAGCGGGCTGGGGAAAGCCGGACGGAATGACCGTGGACGTGGACGGAGCGTTGTGGATCGCCCATTGGGGTGCGGGACGCGTGAGCCGGTTCACGCCGGACGGCAAGGTTGATCGGGTTATTCACCTGCCCACCTCGCAGGTCACAAGCTGCGCATTCGCCGGCGAACATTTGGATCGGATGTTCGTAACCTCGGCAGCCATCGATAATGAGCAAGATCCCTTAGCCGGCGCGCTGTTCGAAATTAATCCAGGTATACGCGGCCTGGCGCCGGGGCAATTCGCCGGATAGCGGTCTGAGCACTCTTTTGAATCGTCTATCTATCGAGTTGTCGGAGGGTCCCAGCGGGTATTAGCGGCGGTTTTGATTTCGGTCAACGTGATCATGTCGAGGGCGGCTCGGGGACATCATCAGCAAAGCGCTTAGTGGCTTGCACGTGTGGCCCGTCATCGCCCGTAGTTGTTTATCCACTGGCAACCTTTGTCGTCTCGCGTCCGATAACGGGAGCTATGTGACGCGAGAGTGTCACGTACAGTTCTGCAAGAGGCTGAGGGTGAAACTCCCTACTTACCAGCATTGGCGCTGACGCGCGATACAAATGTATTTGAAGTGCTCGAGGGGCGACACAGCGCTCGGACTCAACTAACATTTCGAAATCAGAACGGTTGCAGGCGCCAAGTCCTGGCGATCTGAACACTGCCGGGTGAACAATGGTTTCGCGACAGACCCGTTTAACTTCGTGGAGCGCCTTTGCCATTTTGGGGTGCCTCCTCGTCAGTCACCTCAGTGCGGCGCAAGAGCATGTCACCATCCGGACTCAAGATGGCGCGAATATCGCGGCTGACATCTACGGCTCCGGTAAGCGCGCTGTCGTGCTGGCACATGGTGGACAATTCACAAAGGCCGACTGGAAGCCCCAAGCAACGCTACTGGCCGCCCACGGCTTTCGGGTGCTCGCCATGGATTTCCGCGGATACGGTGAATCACCGCAGTTGCCATCAGAGGACGGCAGCGAAGGCAACGTTCGCTTTGATGTGTTGGCCGCGGTCCGCTACTTGCATGCGCAAGGGGCCGTGACCGTCTCGGCAGTCGGAGCCAGTTTTGGCGGTGCGGCCGTTGCTGACGCATCGGCAGACAGCGAGCCAGGCGAGATCGATCGAGTGGTTCTCCTGGCCCATGGGTCCAGCGCTCACCCTGAACTGATCAAAGGCAGGAAGCTGTTTATCGTTTGCCGCCACGACACGGATGGCAGCGGCACCGTTCGATTTGATGAGATGCGCAAAGATTTCAGAAAAGTGCCGCCCCCAAAACAGTTTATCGTTCTAAAGGGTAACGCGCACGCGCAGTTCATCTTCAAGACGAATCAGGGCGACCGGCTGATGAATGAGATTCTGCGCTTCCTGTCTGCACCGTAGCTCCTGGACGAAGTCAACGTACGGGCACTGAGGCTGAGGCAGGTCTGCGAGCTCACGGGTCTCGGCCGCTCGATGATCTATCAGATGCAATCGGAAGGGCGGTTCCCGTGGAGCATCAAGGTTGGTGCGAATTGAGGAGGGGATCTCGCTCAAGCAAGGGCGGTGCCGTGTTTCACTTTACATTGCCGTTCGGCTAGGACTCACTTCCGTGACAGGCGGTATCAGCGTTGCTGCTGGGTCGATCAACGAGCTTGCGTTCCGAGAGTCCACGAAATATGGCCGCGGAACATGCTGGAGAGTTTGGCTTGCGTGATGCCGAGCAACGCTGGAGCTTTGGTCTGAGTCAGCCCCTGCTCTTCCAAGATTTCGTTGATCTTGCTGACGAGTTGCGCTTTGATGAACAAGTCGGTGGCCGCAACGTGTCCGAGATCAGCGTAGACGTTGCTGCTGCCGATTTCGTAATCAGGTTTGTCTCTAAGATTTTTCGAGGTCACGTTTCATATCCTTAGCGATTCCAAGGATTCAGGATCTGCGCGCCGGTTGATTCGAAATCGGCGAGGTTGCGGGTGACGACGGTCATGCCATGAGTCAGAGCCGTCGCAGCGATAAGCGCGTCACGGATCGGGCGCGGATCGGGAATGTGCAGAGCGGCGCTGCGACGCGCGACCGCCGTGTCGATCGGTAAAATGCGCTCTGAGAAACTCGGGAGCACGTGGTCATCGAGCCATGCACGGAGTATTGCCCCCTTGGACGGGTCCTGGCGCTCGGCCAGCAAGGTGCCGATTTCCAGCTCCTGGATGACAATAGCCGATAGAAAGAGGCTTGCGGGTGGAACGGATCGCGCCCAGGCGGTGACGTTGGGATCGGCCTTGCCCGCTCTTGCTTTTCGGAGTTCCGAAATCACATTGGTGTCGAGCAGGAACACTCAACTGAAATCGGCTGCGTGTGCGCGATCACGCATGGCCGGAATCTCAAGTTCCACATCTTCAACGCCCGCCGGCAAGCCCAATTGATCGATAAGATTTCCCTGCCCTCCCGTAAGGCGCTGGTATTCCTCAATGCTGAGCAACACGTGGGCCGGCGTACCCCGATCGGTGATGAACACAGGGCCTTCGGTTGCGGCCTTCTTGGCGCGACCGGTGTCTTGATTGAATTCGCGGCTCGATAAAGTAGTGATTCGCATAGAGGCATCTCCAAACACCAACGTATAAACGTTACTACAAAACTGGTTTTGAGGCAAATTCGTCGCCTTATGGAGCGATATCCAAGTGGCTCCCGAGATGCTTTCGGATGTTATCGGATCTGGTCAAATAGGCCGGGGGGGAATCGAATACCCGGCGTAACTATTTGAAACTTAAGCAATAACGGAGCCCTACAGAGATCATACCAACGGAGATACTGGTTTCGCGGGGTTCTTGGACGATTCCCTTGTGACCGCGATGAGGCGAGGAAGGCCGACAAATCCAACCAGAAGATGCATTCATTTCGATTCCGGCTCGCACTACCGACTTGAGCAGAGCGCGCGGGCGACCGCATATCATTCCGACCACAAAACTCCGTGATGGATGGTAAAAGCAAAGGTGAATTGACTCCACATCTCTCGCGATCAAACCATGTCGCGTTACCACCAAGTCGAAGCGGGGGAAATACGAATGCCAGAAGTCTCGATACTTGAGAACACTGCCTATGGTCGACCAAAGCCAGAGCCTGAAGCGCTGCTGACTGAGGTCGGGCCAGGCACGCCTTGCGGAGAGTTATTGCGTAGGTACTGGCAGCCAGTAGCGGCGTCCGCGAAGGTGACTGCTCGACCCAGTCAAGTTCGCCTCCTTTCCGAGGACCTCATCCTCTTCCGCGACGGCGCTGGGCGCCCAGGCCTGCTATATCCGCACTGCGTGCACCGGGGCGCGTCGCTCCTTTGGGGTCACGTCGAGCCAGACGGAATCAGATGTTGTTATCACGGATGGAAATTCGACGTAGAGGGCAACTGCCTCGAGCAGCCCTGCGAGCCTAAAGGCGGCGTCAGTCGTGCAGCTCATCGTCAGCCGTGGTACGCCGTGCAAGAGCGCTACGGGCTCGTATGGGCCTACATGGGGCCGCCAGACAAGATGCCGCTTCTCCCACGTTTTGAGCATATGGAGCCCTTGGGCGACGGGGAATTTTACTATGTGTCGGACAATAGCATTCAGTCGCACGCAGATCCGGGCGGGCCGCCGGTGGTTCCTTATTCGTGGCTGAACATGAACGACAATTGCATGGATCCCTTCCATGTCTACATACTGCACTCGAACTTCGGATCGACGCACTTTAGTACCGACTTCGCCCTCATGCCGCGGGTGACGTGGAACGAGATCGATGTAGGGACGATCTACACGGCCGTTAGGACCTTGCCGGATGGCCGTAAAATGACGCGGATCCTAACCTGGGTGGCTCCCAACATGGCCGTCATTCCGGGCGCGGCTGCGGGTCCGGGCGACTCGCTTTCTATCTTCACCCCCGTGGATAACGGCCACACGCGTGCATTTGTGACCAAGCGCGCTACCGTGGCCTTCAAAGACGTTTTCGAAGGTAAGGCCATCGGGGCGGGAAAGCCCTGGACGCAAAGGACAGTCGAAGAACGCCAGGACGCGCCGAACGACTACGAAGCTCAATCCAGCCAGGGCCCGAACGGCATGCCGAACAGCTCAGAAGAACACCTGGTTCGGTCCGACATCGGCATCGGCATTCAGCGCAAGGTTCTCCGCCGCGAGATCAAGAAGGTCGGTGAGAGCAGGGACCCGATCAACATCGCCTTTCGCCCCGGAGATGAGATGATCCGCACGCCGTCGGGCAACTTCTTCACTACCGCTACATAGCAGCTTAGGCCGTCATTTCTACTTCGTCTGGGGCGAGGCATAGGCCAGAATTCGCTCGTCCTCCTGCTCGGCTACGCGCAGGAGGAGCGAGCGAAGATAGGCGTGCGCGGGATCACCGTCGTTACGCTGGTGCCAGCGAAGTTCTCCACGAAGGCGCTCGACCGGGATCGGGCATTCGTACATCCGCAAGCCGAGTGAGTGGGCAAAGACCCGCGCAAGTCTTCGTGGAACGGTCGCGATCAGCCCGGTGCCGGGAAGGGTTAACACCATAACACCGTAACCCGGCGCGACCGCGGCGACACGGGGCGTGACCCCTAGTTTCTCCCATCCCCGCTCCACCTGCAGTCTGGTTTCGGGGGTGGACCGCATGACGCAGTGCGGCAGCCGTTCGTAGCGCTTCATCGTAAGCTCGTCGTGCGGTTCGGTAGATGCCCGGTCGATCAGGCAGATGAAGTCATCTTGCAAGAGGAGGTGGCTACGGATCTTATCGCTGCGGGGATCGTCTACCGTGTGACCCTGGGTGTCTTCTACCGCCAAGAAGTCGATGTCGCCGCGTTCCAGCGCCGCTAAGTCGTGGGGCGTTGCAGCCTGAACTTGGAGACTGATTAACGGCGCCTCGGCCGCGAGCGTCCTCAACGCCTGAGGCAGCAGAACGAACGAGTGGTAGTGTGGCATTGCCACGCGAAAGGTTCGCACGGTTGTCGCGGGATCAAAGCTCGGCCGCTGACTCAGGGCGCTCTCGAGCCTGAGCAGCGACTCGCGAAGCGGCTCGAGCAGCGAAGCGGCGAGCGGCGTCAGCTGCATGCCGTGCCCGACCCGAACGAGCAACGGGTCGTCGAACTCCTGGCGAAGTTTCCTCAGAGAGTTGCTTATCGCCTGCTGAGTCACGCTAAGACGCTCGGCGGCCCGCGTCACGTTAGGCTCGACAAGCAGGACGTTCAGTACGCGCAGCAAGTTTAAGTCCAGACGATCAAACCGCATGATCCTTATACCCCCGAAAGATACCGGTGGCAGCGGGACCGCATGCCATTGATGCTCGAAGTAAATCAGGTTATCACCGCTCGCCCGTCGCAATGAGGTCCGGGATGGGTGGCAGAATTCGGCCATGCATGACGCGAGGATGTCATCCATGTTGCGTACCTTGCCAACTTATTTCACCGTTGAGGCCGCCGAGGATTTTTCTGCAGTCAGCTCTTGATATGTAGTTTCGGTGAAGGTTGGGAACCGCGACGCAGCCCCTTTCAGCGGGACGTCTTTCAGCATTGCCTTGATTTCTTTGAGCGTCTTGCCTTGATCGAACAATGCCTTGATCTGGGCCCGGCGCTCCTCGGAGCCTTTCAACCGGTCGATCAACCTATCTTTGCTCAGGATCTGACCATGTCCCGGGACATAGATATCAGCATCGAGCGCCAATATCGCTTTCATCGATTCGAACCAGCCGAGTGAGGAGCCGTGCTTGTCTAGATGTATCCCCGGATACGCGCCAATGGCGGGCGTCAGCAGGTCACCGGCAAAAACAATCTTTTGCGACGGAAGAAAGATTGCAAGGTCCCCATCGGTGTGCGCCGGACCGGTGTGGATTAACACCACCGATACGCCATCCAGGACCATGCTCTCCGTATCTCGGACCGTTCGCGTCGGCACGTAGTATTTGATGTCGGGGGGTGGGGGAAAGCCATTGGAGGTCGGGTCCTGCACTACGTGCTGAATTTCAGCATTTGCATTCGCCTGAGCAATGATCTCGATGCCCCGAGGATATGCGGGCAAGCCGTTGATATGGTCAGGGTCGCTGTGGGTCAGAATCATCACAATGACGGGCTTTGGTGTGATCTTGGCGATTTCCGCCAGCTCCTTCTTGGCTGTCGACACGAACATTTGCGAATCGATTGCAATCACCCCTGTTGCGCCGACCACAAACCCCGTGTTGCAGATCCCGCCCGTAACCCAATACGCGTCGCCCCTAAGCGGCGCGACCGACAGAGTTTCTGTCAGCGGAATTGCCGTCCTTAGCACCGCGAACCGCACAGCCGGTATTTGAGCGAGGGCAAGAGCCAAAACCACGGCGGCTACAAAGGCGCCTACAAATATAAGTGTTGTTCTTCTACGCACGCGTTTCTCGTCAAGAGGTCAGTTGAACTTGCGCCCAATCGTTTCTGCTGCGGAACATAGCAGCGCGAGTGGTAGCCCATCGAAACTCTAAGAAAACGAGTCACATTGGCTTATCTTTCGGGAGATCAGATTTGATCGTACCCCCAGTGGATGTAGGAACACCGCCCTCGTGGTTGTTCTCGGCGCAAATATATTCCTGGTAGGGCTTGCTTCGATCGAACTGGGTCGTGACGGTGAACGGGCCTGTGAATGCGGCCGGATCATCAAACACCGCCTGGTCTTCGAGCACATTATCCTCGACACGCAACCGCTCAACGACATGCATTTTGGAGGTCATTGGAACTCGAAACGGCAAGCTGGCTCGGTCGTTGAAACCGACGGTATCGACCACCAGCGTATCGCCTTCCCAATGACCGACGGAATGCCCCATCCAGCTCGGGACGAGGTTGGCCGGGTGGGTCTGGCCGATATAAACGAACCGCATGGCTCTTCCCGCTTCGGACAAGAATGTGACTTGTTTCGGCTCAACCAGTATTTCGAGGCTGTACGCATCGAAGATGCCGGACCCGGCGATCCAATCGGGAAAGCACGTGGTGGTATTCGACGGAACGAACTCGCCGGCTGCATCCGCTGCTACCTCCTTATCGCGTTTCGCCTTCGCCCATGGTTGCAGAGTTGTCGCCGCGACTGCGAACTCCTTGGCCTCTGTCTGTTGCGGCGGTTTGCCGCCCGCTGTGGTAGCTAAGAAGCGCCTCCAAGTTCCCCAATAGCCATTCAGAGCCATCTGACCGGAACTGAGATGGGAGTCGCCCGAAAACGGGGGTACGGACTGCGCCCTGGCTGGTGGCAAGGTATGCTTTTCACCGCACACCCAATCATTTTTCAGCTGAATGTCATCGCGCCGGGAAAACTTCAAACGGGCAGTCCACGTTTTGGTGAAGATGACCGGATCCTCAACGGTAATGAGGTCCTCCAGCTCTCTGCCGCCGTCGATTAGCTTGAGACGCTCGACCAGATGCAGTTGATCGCTTGCCGGCAAGCCCGAGGAGTCCAGATAAATCCGGTCGGACTTGAAATTGGTTGAGTCGATGATCAGCGTGTCGCCATCCCACTTGGCAATCCCATCCCCCATGTAAGAGGGATCCCAGACCTTAGGATCCTCGTGCTGGTCGGTGAAGTGCACCATGCGGTAAGCACGGTTCTCCTGATGCGCAAAAGTGATCTGACCGGGGGTTACCATGATTTGGAATGGATAAGCGCTGGTCATCGCTCGTGGCGTACCCTGAGGCAAACAGGTGTGGACCGCTTCATCCACGATACTGCCGTTCTTCAAGCCCGCGGCGATTCTCTCGTAGCGAGATCGACCTTCTTGGGTGAACGGTAGCGGCTTGCCGTCGGCGGGTAGGAGCCGCGGTTGGATGGTTCGCGGCCACCAAACACCTGCAAAATTAGGCGAGGTTGTCTCTGCTGGCGCGGCGAATGCGGCGGATAGAGCCAAACTTACGATCAGAGCAGCGGGATGCACACTGTTGTGCATCATCGTGACTCCTTCTCGGAGCCAGGTTTTGGCGGCGTTCCACTGAAAATCTTCCCATCCGAAGTACTCACACTGGCCAATTGCCCCCCGGCCGTGCCGTCTCTGAGCGGACGCATATGGACGGTCACTTTGTCGCCCGGCTTCATCATATCTTTGCCGGGAAAGCCTAATAATCGCAACACCTGAGGACTCTGCCCCTCGATGCTGTATTCCGTGAGCTTCCCTTGGTCATCCAGCACATCGAGGACCAACCAGGTGTGTGGATTCGTCCATTGCCACTCCTTGACCGTACCCACCAAGACCACGTCCTTGTCGCGATCGAACATTGCATACGAATGGTGAGCGAGCAGGGGCGCGGCGAAGGCCAAGCCAGCAAGAAGTGCCGCCAATGCAAGGGTTCTCATTTCGTGCTCTCCATCGTGCTAGGTCGAGTCCTCGGGTTTATTCAGGACTGCTGAAAAAAGATGGCCTTACGCGCCACTTTCCCCGGCGCGCGAACCAGCGCAAACCAAATTCTTGTCGTACAAAACTCTAGTGACAACATGCTACTTGATTCGATCGGCACCTAGGAGAAGGCAGACTCTAGGCGGCGATCTAAAATTGGCATCGCTATCCAACGCCTCAGGAATCGCAGGTCGACCCGCGTGCGGCTGGACCTGCGCCTCGCCGCACTGCCGCAAGGTGATATGAAAAGCGCATCACTCGATGTATTTCACCATCTATCCACCTCTCAATGGGCTGTCACAATCGCGCCTTGAGGCGATGGTCTGGCGCAAACGGGTCGGGCTGGCGATGACGTTCATTTAAACGAAGAGCACGAATGGCGAGCAAAAAGGTCTGTGTGATCACCGGCTCGTCGGCTGGCATTGGAGCCGCGAGCGCTGAGCTATTCGCTCAACGCGGCTGGGATATTTGCATAAACTATTCCCGCGAACTCAAACCCGCAGAGGCAGTAGCGGCCAGATGCGAATCTCACGGGGCGGACGTCATCGTAGAGCGCGCGGATGTGGCGGACGACGCGCAGTGTGCTGCGATCGCCAAGCAAGTCCACCAGCACTTTGGCCGGTGCGACGCCTTGGTCAATAATGCCGGTACCACAAAGTTTGTTGACATTGAAAATCTGGATGGACTTTGCGCAGAGGACTTTCAGAGGATTTTTTCCGTCAATGTGATCGGCGCCTACCAAATGACGCGCGCCTTCGCGCCGATGCTTAAGGAGCGGGCGGGGTCTGGTGTCGTCATGGTGTCCTCAGTAGCCTCACTCGTCGCTAGCGGCTCGAGCACGGCCTACATTGTGTCGAAAGGTGCGCTCAACACCCTAACGCAAGTTTTGGCAAGGGCCTTGGGTCCCAAAGTCCGCGTGAATGCCGTGGCTCCGGGTATGGTGGATTCCGCATGGCTACAAAAGGGATTAGGGCCTGAGCGATTCGCAGCGGCGAGGAATTCCTACGAAAACGCGTCCGCACTTGCTTCTTTGGTCATGCCGGAGGAAGTTGCGGAAATGATTTTTTGGCTCGCGGCGTGCGCGTTGAAAACTACTGGGGAGATACAAGTGATTGACGGTGGGCGTCGTATTGGACGCTAGGACATGACTTTTGATTGCCGTAGGGTGATGCATCGTCATCCTACGTGCATGACTTAGGGGGCTTTATGGCAAGAAGCAAGCTGGAAGATGTCGCGTATGTTCGTTTCCGGGCACCGGATTTGGCGCGAATGGCCGTCTTTCTCAAGGATTTCGGTATGGTGCGGGTAGATGGATCTCCCGCGGACAAATTGTTCATGCGCGGCCGTGGCGACGCGCCTTTCGTGCACGTTACCGAAGTCGGCGAACCGCGCTTCTTGGCACTGGGCGTCCGAGCGTGTTCGTTGGAGGATTTGCACCGAATAGCTGAAGCAGATCATGTCTCCGTGGAACAGTCGAGCGAACCCGGTGGCGGCTACATTGCTCGTCTAACCGACCCGGACGGTCATGGTATTGAAGTAGTGGCAGGTCAAGCGAAGGCAGAGCCCTTGTCGATCGATGCGCCTAGCGGCTGGAATAACGCGCACGGGCGGTCTCGCGTCGGAACCCTAAAACGCACCGGAACCGGCGCTGCCACCGTAGTGCGCTTCGGACACTGCGTGTTGAATGTGAGCGACTTTCGCAAGTCAGAAGCCTGGTACAAAGAGCGGTTCGGGTTGATTACCTCTGATGAAATAGCTGTCTCCGATGAAATGTCAGTGGGTGCCTTTCTGCGGTGCGATCGTGGTGCTGTGCCCACGGACCATCACACAATTGCCTTGATACAACTGCCCAAGGGGCCGGGATTCAACCACGCCGCTTTTGAGGTCAGCGATTTGGATGACCTCATGCGGGGACATCAGCATCTGCAGGACATCGGCGCAACGTCCGAATGGGGCGTGGGGCGCCACTTCCTGGGCAGTCAAGTGTTCGACTATTGGCGTGACCCTTGGGGATTCACTCTCGAGCATTGGACAGACGGGGATCTCATGAATTCCGAACATCCCGCAAAGAAGGCGACGATGGAGGAAGCGCTCGGCGTTCAATGGGGTCCTTCCATGCCGCCAACTTTTGGTTGAGCACATTGGGCGCAGTCAAGCGGTTGGTGATATCAAGCGACAGGCCATGAGTCGGGTGAATGTCAGTGGGGTGCTCGACAATGCACGCCAATTCGGATTGCCGCTGCTGGTCATTCTCTGCGGTACGCTCATTCTGATACTCGATGGGATGGACATCCAAGTCATCAGCCTCGCCGCTCCGGTATTGACGCGGGAATTTCACGTCGCGCCGGCGTCCTTGGGCCCCGTGCTCGCCGCCGCACTGATCGGCATGGCGCTTGGCGGATTCGCGCTGGGCGCTCTCGGCGACCGCTGGGGACGCCGGCCGACATTGCTGTTCAGCGTTGCTCTTTTTTCGGCATGCACGCTTCTAAGCGCCACGGTTCACGGCATCGACGTCTTGACCGGATGGCGCTTTTTGACAGGCATTGGACTTGGCGGCGCAGTTCCCAATGCGATGGCGTTGCTGGCGGAGTTCACCGGGCCACGATGGCGTACCCAGGCGATTGCGGTGGCCGGTGTCGGCGTCCCGATTGGTGGAATGATCGGCGCAGTGGTTGCGTCGCTCGTTTTGCCTGCTTTTGGCTGGCGCCCTCTATTCGTGATTGGGGGCTTGGCGCCGTTGGCAGTGCTCGCCGCCATGATTTTCTTTCTTCCCGAATCCCCCCGGTTCCTCGCCACACTGCCGGATCGCCGGCAAGCGCTGGTAAAGATATTGAACCGACTCACCGGAGCCGCACAGTATTCGATCAGCGACGAATTTGAACCGGCCGACTTAGCTCCCAAAGGGCGCGGCGGTAGCTTTTCCGTCGTCATCGCCGAGTCTTTGTTGCACGACACCTGTTGGATCTGGCTTATTTTTCTGACCAACATGTTTGCGATATTCGCGATTGTCAGCTGGTCGCCTGTCATATTAAGCGGGATAGGTTTGACGCTGGCGGTCGCCGTCCGTGGGTCGATCGTATTTAATCTCGTGGGGGTCTGTGGAGGACTAATCACCGCTTGGATGCTGGCACGATGGGGCTCGCGCAAACCAACGGCTGCACTGGCAATCCTCGCCATCATAGCGCTCGGAGTGATTTCGATATTGCTCAACAACGCCGCTCAGGCCGGCAAGCCACCCGACATCGTCCCTTTGTTCGCAATGCTCGGGATCGTTGGATTCGGCATGATAGGCACACAGGCGGCGGCATATCGCTTGAGTACACATCTGTACCCAACTCCGATTCGCTCGTCGGGAATTGGCTGGGCTGCCGGGTTTGGACGGGTCGGCGGCATTTTGAGTTCCCTGGTTGCAGGTTGGGTGCTCGCGAGGATTCACGGGACTGGGTTTTTCGTGATGCTCTGCGGTGTCGTGACCCTGACGCTGATCGGTGTGCTTTTTATCAAGAAGCAATTGCTGCCGATCGCCGCGCGCAGCGCGCCGATCAGCGAAATCGCTGGAATCGGGCAATGAGTTCATGAGGGTTGCCAGCGGCCTTCCGAGCAGCGGAGCTGTGATACAAAAATAGCGTCACTCGAGCGCTTCAGCCATCTATGCAATCACTCCGAGACTGTCACACTGGTGTTTTATGAGTATCACGACAAGTATTGTGGCGAGTAGTCACAACGGGGAGGGGTAGGCATGGGGACTGTGCTGACGCGAGTGCCTGAACTCGATGTAGATCTCTTCGCTGATGCGAGCCTCAAGCGCCCGTTCGACGATTATCGCCGTCTGCGCGACGCCGGACCGCTAGTTCGCCTCAGTCACCCCGAGGTATATGCCATCGGCCGTTTCGTGGACGTGCAAGCCGCGTTGCGCGCACCGGATCTGCTCAAGAGCGGCGAGGGCGTGGGATTTAGCGCGGCATTCAATGCGCCTCGTGGAATGAACGTCCTGCAGTCCGACGGCGAATTGCACCGGCGCTTGCGTGCTGCGGTGATGCGTCCTCTGTGGCCCGCTAAGCTGCGCGAAGCACGTGCGGAGCTCAAGACACTGGTCGTCGGCCGTGTAGCCGCACTCAGAGGAATGGGGTGGTTTAACGCCATGGAAGGGTTGGCCTCGTTCCTGCCGGTCGAGGCTATTTCGCACCTGGTTGGTCTGCCGAGCGTCGGGCGCGAGCGAATGCTCCAATGGGCAGCCGCGACTTTCAATCTGATCGGCCCAGACCAAGACAGCCGTGACCTGTCGACTTTGAGCGAAGCTCGCACGTTTATGGCCGGACTCAGTGAGGAGACGGTGCGCAGCGGCAGTTGGGCCGGTGAACTCTTCGCAGCAGCGAAGGACGGCCGTCTCTCTCAGGTCGAAGCCATGGCAGCGATCAGCGCCTACGTCATTCCCAGTCTCGACACGACGATTCTTGCCAAAGGACATCTGCTGATTAATCTGGCGAAGTATCCTAAGCAGTGGGCACTCCTCCTACAGCGACCAGACCTCATTCCGTCGGCAGTGCTCGAAGGCGTTCGCCACGATTCGGTCATCCGCTGGTTCTCGCGCGTCGCTGTTACTGACTATGAAGTGGACGGTTACGTCGTACCAGAGGGTCAGCGGGTGATGTTGCTGTACGGTTGTGCGAACCGGGATGAGCGGCACTATCCGGAACCGGATCGCTTTGATGTGACTCGGGATGCGCGGGATCATTTGGCGTGGGGCACCGGTACGCACATGTGCGCGGGCATGCACCTGGCGCGTATCGAGATGGAAGTTCTCATCGAAGCCATGGTCGAGGCGGGTGTAGCGCTAACGGCGGGTGATCCCGTTCACGGCACCAACCGCGGTTTATTTGGCTTCCTGGAACTGCCATACCGAATCGATTGAAACACGGTCGGACCAATGATCGATAAAAGTGATCACGCGAGCTGTTTTGGCGTCTGCTGAAAAATTCGAGTTAAGACTATGGTATCCAGGTTGACCTTTAGACCTAATCACCTGCCATGGCGAATACACTAATAACTGGACGCTAGTGCGATGGCTTGTGCCTCAACAGCGCTGATCGTAGGCGGTGGCATCGCTGGGCTGTCGGCGGCAGTTGCGCTTGCCCGAGTGGGCGTGCACTGCGATGTCGTCGAGATAGCCGAAGCGCCTCTTGGCACTTCGCTCGGTGTGTCCGGTCGTGCCGCGGAAGCGCTCTATGAACTTGGCGTCTATGATGAATGCTACGCAACCGGAACGCCCTTCACGCGCGACACGACGGCGCTGCACCTTATGGACGCGCAAGGGCGTCTCATCAGCACCGGGCCCCAGCGGCCGGTTTGGCCTGGGGCCAAGACCGCGCTCGGCGTCTATCGGCCTGTTCTGCTGGATATTTTAGCGGGCGCCGCGCGACGCCTCGGCGCCGAGGTAACAATAGGCATCACGGCGCGGACAATCGACGATCGCGACGATGGAGTATTCGTGATATTCAGTGACGGTGGACAACGCCGCTACGATTTCATTGTTGCAGCGGATGGAATTGGCTCCGGCACGCGCGAACGTATTTTCCCGAGTGCCCCCAAGCCCGTTTATGCTGGTCAAATAAGCCTGCGCTGGATGGCGCCGGGGCCGCCCATTCAAGGCGAAGGGTGGTACCTTGGGCCGGTCGGAAGGGTGGGCTTTTATCATTTGCCCCAGGGTGTCTATGTACCCGCCGTCATTTCCGCTGCCGATTGGGTACGAAGGACGGATGCGGAGGCGTATTCGCTCTTTACTCGTTTGCTCGACTCATACACCGCTCCGGCCGTTGTGGAACTTCGTCGACGCTTGACGCCGGAATCGGAGTTGGTCTGCAGACCCTTTGAGTGGATTCTCTTACCTGAACCTTGGCACACGGGTAGAGCTATTCTCATTGGCGACGCGGCGCATGCGACCACTGCCCACATGGGCATGGGCGGAGGGATGGCGCTCGAGGACGCCGTCGTGTTGGCACAGTGTGTCGCGGCGGCATCCACATTGACGGAAGCATTCAACACCTTCATGACGCGCCGATTCGGACGCGTTAGCACCGTTGTGCAGACCAGTGTTGCTCTATCCCAACTCGAACAAATTAAAGCCCCGCCGTCCGAGAACGTGACGTTGCTCAGTTCTGCATTCAAAACGCTGGCGCAACCGTATTGAAATACCACACGCGAAGCGGTTTGCGATGAACGCATCCCTCACCATTACTGGGCTCCGCGGGTTGCTCGATGAGTCGCAAATGAGCCGGGGGCAGCTCATCGCGGTGGCGCTGGTAGTGCTCATTGCCGGCCTGGACGGCTATGACGTGCAGTCGATGTCGTTCGTCGCGCCGGTGGTGAGTAAAGCGTGGACTGTCGACAAGGCGACGCTGGGGCTGGTGCTTGCCAGCAGTCTGTTCGGAATGGCGGGCGGATCGCTAGGGCTCTCGCCGCTCGCGGACGTGGCCGGGCGCCGACCCATGGTGCTGGGTGGCATAGCGCTGATGACGCTGGGATCGCTGTCTTCGGCCCTGTCGCACACCGTTTTCACGCTGGCCGCCAGCCGCGCGTTGACAGGCCTGGGGATCGGCGTGCTAGTACCTCTCACCACCACAATCGCGGCGGAATTCGCGAATGCTCAACGACGGGCACTTGCCGTGGCTGCGACGACCGTGGGTTTTACTCTGGGCGGCGTGGCCGGGGGGTTAGCCGCTGCGGCAATCCTCAAGGCACATCCTTGGCAGTGGGTGTTCGGATTGGGTGCGGCCGCAGGGTTACTTTTGCTCTTATTGGCCGCAATCGGTCTTCCCGAGTCTCCGGCGTATCTCATGGACCGCAGGCCGGCCAGCGCCCTTCGGAAGCTGAACCGGGTGCTCGTGAAATTTGGGCAAGCGCCACTCACCGATCTGCCGCAGCAATCCAAGCTGCAGCGCACCTCGTATCGGGCATTGTTCGCTCCGGGAATGGCTGGCATTACGATCCGGTTCGCGATCGTCTACATGCTTGTCGTGACTTCAGGCTATTACCTGCTGAGCTGGTTGCCGCAACTTGTGGCGGACGCCGGTTTCCCGCCGTCGACCGCCAGCCTGGTGTCGGCCACGGCTGCTTTGGTCGGGGTTGCTGCTGGATTGATATTCGGCGCGCTCGCCGCGCGCATTGGGCCGATGCGCCTTGCCAGCAGTGCCATGATCGGCTTTGGCGGCGCGCTCGCTGCTCTTGGCTTCGTGCCGCCCCTCTTGCCGCTGCTGACGCTGGCGGCTTCGGCGTGCGGGTTCTTTCTGTCGGCCACCACCGCAGTTTTCTACGCCACAATGACCGCCGCCTTTCCGCCGCTGATGCGTGTTTCCGGGATTGGATTGGTGATGGGGTTTGGCAGGCTCCTGAGCGGCCTCGGTCCCTATCTGGCAGGCGTGATGTTTGCCGCCGGCTTGACAAGACCTGTGGTGTCGCTCGCGTTCGCAGCCATTGCTTGCGCGGCCGGACTGCTCCTGGCCTCGGCCTCTCGTATCCTTCAACCATTGAGATAAACGTAAAAAGGTTAACGCTTTCCCGCGGGGCCTCGCTGAGTACCGCGAGAGGGAGTAGGCCGCGACGGTAAATTCCGTTTAAATCCATCTGCTCGCCGCGAGGCTGAAGGACTCGACGCTGTGGGTTGGTACATGTTCGCGCTCCCCCGCCGCATGAGATCGCAAAAATACTCGGCGGCCGGCGTCATCGGAATATCCGTTCGCCGCACGATGCATATGGATGGCGCCGGGAGTTTTTCAATCACGTTGATCTTTTGGAGTGCACCGCGCGTAAACGGAAACTCGGTCCATTGTCTCGGCAGCATGATCAGCAGATCTGAATAGGCAACGGAGACAAAAACCGTCAAGGTGGATTGCGCCTGTACGGCGATCCTCGGCGGCGGCAGACCATACTTCTCGAAGACTGGGGCAAGCTCATTCTCAGCCTTGTCGGTGATGGAGGTTGTCACCCATTTCGCATTCACAAGATCTCGCAAGGAGCGCGCACCTGCCAGCGGATGACCGCGTCTGGCCAGGATGAATCGAGTATTGTCGAATAGCTTTTCTGACTGCAAACCGTCGAGCACCAAGGATTCCGGCATGGGACCTATGTAACAATCGAGCACGCCATCACGGATTTCCATTTCGATGTTTCGGAACGTGGTATCTCGGATTTTCAGCTGCGACTCCGGGTAGCGGGCACGGAACAGGGGCAGAGCGGTCGGCAAGAGTGCGAAATGCGGAACGTTCGACAGCGCGACGTTGACACTACCCTGCGTGCTGCCCTGGAGTTGGTGCATCTCCTCGCGGGCGCGGCGCATCTCGGACCGAATCGTATGCGCGCGCCGGATAAAGCGCTCTCCCAAGCCCGTCAGCTTGGTTCCCTTGGCACCCCGCTCAAACAGCAGTGCGCCGAGTTCTTTCTCTAACTCGCGAATGCTACGGGTCAGCGCCGACTGCGCGACTCCTAACTCGCGGGCTGCCGCTCGTACGCTGCCGCGCTCGGCGACGGCCAGAACGTCCCGCAAATGATTGAGTTTCATACTGATGCCGCTAAGTGATCGCTCAAGACTAGCTGAGTTTGCGCTTTAATCAACCCACCGTGTAACAACGAAATAGTTTGCAGCGCACGAATGAGCGCTCTGCCGAGGGAATGCGGGCGCTCGGGGCGACGCCGGATTGGGCAAACTGCTGGTTAAAGTTCCAGCGACAAGATTTTCCTGAGGTGCGGGATACTCACGAGGAGATCCAGCTAAATTCGAGGGATGCCGATTCGTCGCCGGCCAACCAACGCCGCCCGTGCGCTTGCAGTTCCTCGATTCGCGGGCCACGCGTCCCGGGAAGATTCTTATTCACAGTAAAACCCACCTGCGACTGCAAGTACGCTAAGTGCCTATAGCCCTCAGGAAATGATGCCAACAAGCCCGGCTCCAGTTCTACGGAGGCCGACGGATTAACAGGAACCATACGGTCCATTTCGTAGATCGGTTGGCGCAACACCAAGCCCCAACGCCCCTGCCGTTTCTCCAGAGCATCCCAGAACCGCCCATTGCAGATCACGTCTACCTGTACACTGTGCACGCTCGCTCGCTGAATGATTTCCATTTTTGTTTGCGCGATTGCGCGTAAGCCATTCATCTCGATATTGGTGCCGCCCAGTGTGTGAAGCCCGACCATTCCTTGGTTCCAGGCATGTCGGCATCGCTCGATAAAGTCAGCTGCACTCGCTTGGAACCAGGTGGCTACCATACGGCCTTCGGGATGCCACAAAGTCGCGAAACGATCCCAGTCGCCTGCATCGCGCCAAATGACCCAGTTGTCGATCAACTGGCGGATTTCCTCATTGTCGGTCATGGCGATCCGTTCAAAAATTTGTCGTCAGTGTCAAACCATAAGTGCGCGGCGGCTCTATTTCGTAGAGATGGAAGGTTTGGCCTTCTCCGTAAATATTCACCGGCGAGTTCTCGAGGTTCTTCCCCCACAAACGTATGACGTACTTATCATGCGGCCAGTGATAAGCGAGGCTGGCATCCGTCATAGTGTAAGCATTTTGGATGTCGGCCGGGTCGCTTGACCCGATGACCACCAGGTACTTACTCGAGATCTTACTATTGGCCGACAAGGTAACCGACGAGCCTTGATCCAATCTCCACGTGTGTTCGTATCCAATGAGCCCCGTCCAATCCGGATCGTTGGTGAGCGGTGTGCCGGACGGAACGTGAATCGTCAGCGACGGACCGAAGGGAGGAATAAACGTCGCTAAAGAAATGGTTCCGAAAGTTGCATGAGTCCATGCCACCGAAGCCGAGAGCCGGTCGTCCGCGGTTAGCGCCAGTATGGCGCTGAGTTCGACGCCATAGGCGGTCGCGGAGGCCGCGTTTTGTATGTTAAGGGCCTCATGTCCAGGCGGGCCTCCTTGGATGAGCGATGGGTAGAGGTACTGATAGTTATGAAAGTCATAATAGAACACATCGCCATTGAGCTGCAGACGGTTATCAAGGAGTCGGTTCTTCGAGCCGAGCTCGTACGCGGTAATGGTTTCCGGTTGGAACACAGCCGGCGTTACGTTCGCAGGCAAAGGCGAACTTGCATTTCCGCCGTTAGCGCCGCCGGATACGTAGCCCGTAGAGACGTCGGCGTACAATAAATTGCTCGGCGCGAGGTCGTATTCCAAGCCGCCCTTATAGGTGAGCTTGTCGCCCGCGTAGCTGCTCGTGCCGGTGATGGGTGGTGCGAGGGTGGTGAAAGTCGGCGGGGCGTAGGCATCGGAACTGTAGTCGATTTGTTTGAAGTCATTGATGTAGCGCAAGCCGGCGGTCACACGCAAGCGGTCGGTCAGTCCATAAGTCGTCTGCGCATAAGCGGCTTGCGAGGACTGAGGTATCTTGTTGAAACTAAACGTGCCCGTCGGCGGGAAATTCGAGCCGGGTACTTTCACGCCGGAGAAATAATCTCCGGTGCTATCGAAGAAGTAGGCTCCCACCTGCCAGGCAAAACCGCCTTGATGGGAGGCAGTGTCGTGTCCTGCGAGCCGAATCTCTTCAGAGTAGTCGTCGGTATCGATTTTGATGGTGTTTGTGAATGCCGAGCCGTTGGCCGAGTTGTAGTCCCGTTCGTGGGTGCCGACAAAGCCGCTGATCGATGTGAGGGTCGACCAGCCAAAATCATAATCCACTTGAATTTGATCAGTGGCGACGAAGCTTCCTTCGCTGCCGCTTAATGGTGCTGTGCCGCTCAATAGTCCAGGAGGAGGGCATGCCTTCGGCACAATCAGTGACCATGCCACTGAGCCGTCGCAAGGGTAGGACTCGGTAAATGAGCCATGGCCACCGATTCGGGTGTAGGCGGATTCGACATACACGGTGAGCTTATCGGTCGGCGTCCAGAGTGCGGATATCCGGCCGGAATCGTTATTAACGTCATCGTAATAGCCGCCGATGTAGCCATCGCGGCGATCGCGATCCGCGGCTACGCGGATGGCAAAATCATTGGTGATGGGAAGATTCAAGACGCCTGTGAAATCATTGGCGCCTAAATTGCCGCCCGTAGCACTGAAACTACCCCCAAACTCGTTGGTGGGCCGATTGGTGATGATGTTGATCGCACCCGCAGCGCTATTGCGGCCGTAGAGCGTTCCCTGCGGGCCCTCCAGAACTTCGACGCGCGACACGTCCAGAAAGCCGAAACCGACAGGCAGCGGCCGCGCGAAGAAAAGGCCATTGATACTTGCGGCGACAACGGGGTCCGAACGAGGATCAACGAAGGAGGACCCAATACCGCGGATATAAATCTGGGTAGCGGTGAGGATCGGCACAATCTGTGTATCGGTGAGGATGCTGTTGAGATCGAGAATTTCAAGGACTTGCTGACGTTGCAACGTGTCGCTGCTAACCACTTCTATCATGGCCGGAGTGCGTTGCGCGGTCGACTGGACCTTCTCAGCTGTGACGACGATTTCTTCGAGCTGGGTTCCGGATCCGGACGACGAAACAGTGTTGACGGTTTGCGCGAAGGCCGTGCCATGCGCGGCCAAACCCAGCGCAATCAGCAAGCTTGGAACACTGTATTTGTTCTGTTTGCGAGCACTGAAAATCATGTTATGCACTTTCGTTCCCCTTAGGCCGTCGATCTATAGTCGCGTTGGCCGTACGTGAAATCGGACAAATTAAATTTGATGTGGACGAGAGGCGATCGCCCCCCGATCGGATGTTTGTCGTGCCGCTGAACGCCAAACGCATCCTGATGTTAGATGCCTAACTTGAAGTGCGGCAGTCCTCAGATAGTCCAGAGCGATCTAAAAATGGCATCACGGTCCGGCGATGCGAGCCTGCGGGTTTGCCTGCGCCGGTGCGCATGTCAATACGAGTCTGCAGCGGCGGGGATTTGTACTTATTCGGGCTAAGGGTGACTACCCTTAAGCATTGCCGCTAAGCATGCGCAGGCGTTTGCGCGTCTACTTCATAGTTATGGACAAAATCTGCGGGAAGCTTAGGTCCCCAGCTTGCGAGGCTATCTTGCATTTCGTAATTGGTGGGCGACCATTGCGCATAATCATCTATAAAATCTATGTCCGAGTAATACTCGAACCACGAACCCCACGGGTCTTGGATGTAGTGAAAAAAGTTTGAGCCGATGGTGTGCCGCCCGAAACCCCAGTCACCCTTGCCGGCCTTCTCGACCAACGCTCTGCCGCCGCGGCCCACTTGATCCGGATCGTGTACTTGAAAACTTGCATGGTGAAAGCCAACGCCCGCAGATTTTGCGAAGGCAAGAACATGGTGATCGCTATTCTTGCGAGCACAACAAAATGCGATCACATCCTGAGCTCGATCGGCGAGACCCATCCCGAGCGCCTCGGTCACGAAGGCAACGCTTTGCAGAACGTTTGGGGTAAAAACCAGCACATGCCCAAGTTTGAGCGGACGCACCGGCTGATATTGGGAGGCCGGAAGGATGGCCGATCGTCGCCGGCGCACGATGCGGCCAGGTGCATTGATTTCAAAAGCAGGCGATTCAGACAATTCGGAATCCGCCGCCGTCTCGCGCAGGTGAATCAGCATGCCGTGCGGGTCGGTGACCCACAAGCCGTCCTGCTCAAAACCCTCCGGTGCTTTGACCACCTTGCCGCCCATCGCGGGAGTCTTCTTCGCAATCTCCGTCAGCTCATCGGCGCGGAGGGTAATGTGATGGAGCCGTTTTCGCGCGAATCCGCCCAGAAGGATGATGCATTCCCGATCCTGGCCGGTGCAGCGCAAGCGCGCTGAGGCACCTTCGGTAGCGGCGATCAGCCCGGCATCGATGTAAAAGCGCAGCCCGTCCTCAAGATCTGGGACTTCGAGTGTGAATGAAAGTATGCCAAGGACAGCCATGATTTCACCGAAGCGTTTGTTTTCTATGCGATGACCTTATTTTCGATTGCCCCGATCCCGTCGACTTCGCAGCGCACGACATCACCCGGCTGCATGAATCGAGGCGGTGTCATGCCAACACCTACGCCCTCGGGAGTTCCGGTCGCGAGCAGATCTCCTGGCTCCAGAGTGAATGCGGTGGTGAGGTAGGCAATCTGCTGCCAGATATTGAAAATCAGCTCGCGGGTGTTGCTGTGCTGGCGCAGCTCGCCGTTGACGTAGCAGCGCAGCGCCAAGGCGTGCGGATCGGCGACTTCATCCGCGGTGACGATCCAGGGTCCGATTGGCCCGTGAGTGTCGAAAGACTTACCCATAGTGAATGTCGGCGTATGCATCTGCCAATCGCGCGCCGAGACGTCATCAGCGACAAAATAGCCGAATACGAACTTGCGTGCATCAGCCTCGCTCACGCTCTTGGCGGCTTTGGGGCCGATGACCACGCCCAGTTCCACTTCATAGTCGAGTCTCTCGGTAACCCCGCGCACGATGTCATCGTACGGTCCGGTGATGCAGGTGGTTTGTTTGTTGAACCACAACTGTTTCTCGGGCACAGTGATGCCGAGTCGCCTGGCTTCTTCCGCGTGCTTGCGGTAATTCATCCCGATCGCCAAGTACTTGCCGGGACGTTCGACCGGCGCGAGGAGACGCACATCCTTGAGCGAGATCTGCGGCGATGATGAAGCGGCCAGATCCTTTACGCGCGATAGGCTGCCGGGCGCACTTTCAATTAGCTGAAGCATGGTCGAATAGCCCAAGGGATCCAAGGAAACGATTTTGTCGTCCTTCAGAACGCCTAGACTCGTTTTACCAGCTATCGTGTAGCGCATCAGTTTCATCGTTTTCTCCGACAATTATTTCAAGCAATGTCGCACGGGCCGCCGCTTCATGTCGATGGGGCGGTTTGCAAACCCGAAGCGGCTGTAGGCGAGCCTGCCTGACCTCTACTGACGGTCATGGACGAGGCGTTAATGCCCGTCACGATGCACAACAACTTTGGATCCCACGCCTCGCCCCGCCAGCACACATGTTGGTCTGGTCTTACCAACGTCAATTTCATCGGGTACAGCGTCGCTGATGTATCCGTCGGAAGGATCACGACTTTAAGCGGGATGCCGAGTTCTTTCGCTTGAGCCTCGGCTGTTTCGGCTAGTTCCGGCCACCGAGTTAGCAGTGTGTATCCCGGCCCGAACTTGTCGTACAGCGATACGCCCTCGCTTAACCACATATGCGGCGCGAGCCAGCCGGGCCGTGACGAAGGTTCGTACCTGCCCGCATCAGCAGTTACCTCGCCATTCTCCGACAGGATCACTGAGGAGTCTCGGTAGTAGTAACCAAGAACGGCGCCGAGGGTGTGAAATTCTCGCTTCTTTGTGCGAAGGATGTTCTCTCCCACCCGACGGCGCAGTTGCGCGCCGGCCTCGTTGTCCGCCTCGATACCTGCCTCAAAGAGTTCCCTGCCGAGAACCGAATGATTCGCTTCCGCTTCGTCCATGATCCACTCGTGCACCGGTCTTCGCTCCTGCTCGTAGCTCTCAAGAAGCGGCTTACCACCCCAACCCTGTAGTACCGCGGCCAGTTTCCAGCCAAGATCGGCTCCATCGCCGATGCCCATGTTCATGCCATATCCGCCGTAGGGCGGGTGCAGGTGGCAGGCATCGCCGGCAAGAAATACGCGCCTATCTCGATACTTGTCTGCGATCAGACGGTTGGCGGTCCACTGATCGGAACTTAAGATTTCGTACGGCAGATCAATGCCGGTGGCCTTGGCGATGTGTTGCCGTGCCTCGTCATTGGTCAGTTGCTTGCCGGGCGGCAAACCCACCAAGCCGATGAACCAAACATCGTCGCGGTCCATAGGCCCAAGCGCGCTCGGTGCGTCGGCATTGACCTGCCAGTAGAAAATCCCCGGTCCGTGCCGGTGTGCTTGGGCCAGCCCCGGCGCTCGAAATATGACATTGTAGTTGTAAGACAATCCGTGTCGTCCCGTCATGGTCGCGCCAATCAGATCGCGCACCTTGCTTCGCGCGCCATCGGCACCCACGAGATATCGGGCTCTAGCGGAAAATCCTTGTCCATTCGCGGTTCCTCGAAATTCTGCATATACATGCTCGGCGTCTTGAATGACGGCGTTGAATTCAGTGTTGAAAGAAAATTTCACGCTAGGAAGCGTAGCTGCGTGCGCTCGCAAAACCTCTTCCAACTTGTATTGCGGAATCCACTGCGCATGTTCCGGGTACAACGGATTGGGCGCGGGAGCGGCGTTGAACGCATTGGCAAAGCGAGCCAGTTCAAAGCCGGATAGACGCGTCGTGAACACGACGTTGGTGGGGTAGTCAATTCCAAACGGAGAGGCCGCCGCCAGCCGGTCCGCAATTCCCCACCGCCGTAAATGCGTACGCGTGCGTACATTCGTCGTTTTGGCGCGCGGCGCGTAGCCTACGCGATCATTGCGCTCAACAATGAGGCAGCTGACGCTCCGAGTGCCGAGCTCGATCGCCAGCGCCAGCCCCACGGGGCCGGCGCCGATGATCACGACGTCACAGTCTTGGGTGGTGTTGGACATGGCACTCCTTGCATCGTTCTTGGATGTTGCTATCTTGAAGACTAAATCGTCATGGTCATGTGAGCGTCGGTTCGAAATGTGCGCCCTGACATCCAGACGAGTCTGACAGGGGGGTAATGCCTGCATAGATGGTAATTTACACCCAGTGACACCTTTTTTTGCATCACACACTGCGCCGCAGATTACGCTTCTAAGGTGGCTCAAATGCCCGCAGGTCGTGTGAGCACGCGCGCCTGAGGACGCGCGCCAACGTGATATCGCAATTGGGATCACCCGCTCACTTCTGCTATCTATGCAAGTACGGGCTGGATGTCACACTGGGGCCGCATATGATGCAGGAACGCACTAAGCGTCATTACTTGCACCGGGGGAAAAAGCGATGCTGAAACTGCTGATGGAAGGTGCATCTTGTCCTTGCTGCGCGTATGCAATGGCTGCCCCCGTGCGCCGTTCCTCGAGCTTTGTGCGTGCGGCGTCGTCGAGGGAAATTGTCCAGGTAAAGGCCAAGGCCAACAGCATCCCCGCAGCTGCCGGGAGCCTTCGCATCAATGGCGCAACGGTGGTGGATCCCCGCGATGGGAGCAAGGTTCAGGTCGCGAGTGTCCTCATCAAAGACGGACGGATCGCCGGCTTCGACGATAACCCATCCATAGAAACCGATCCTGGCGTACAGAGAATCGATGCCAGCGGCAAGTTCTTGGTGCCGGGGTATAATGACATGCACAGCCATGTTCTAGAGTTACAAGACCCTTCCGGCGCGCTCGCCCTGATGCTCGCCGAAGGGGTCACCGGTTTTCGCCAAATGTCAGGCTCTCCGCAACGACTCGAAGAGCGTCGCAATCAGACACTACCGCTGGGCAAAAACGCGCCCGCGGTGCTCGAGATGCCGGGAGCTATCCTGACACCGCTCAACGCCAGCTCTACCGATGCGGTGGCCGCTGAAATCCGATTGCAAAAGGAGGAAGGCGCCGATTTCATCAAAGTGGGTTTCGTCAGTCCCGCCGTCTTCATCGCCGCGATGGAAGAGGCCAAGCGCCTTGGCATTCCGATTCTCGGTCACCTTCAGGATGGCGTGGATGCCTCCGCGGCTGCCAAAATCGGGTTCAAATCCATTGAACATCTAGGGCCCGGGGCGACCGTGTGGATTGCTTGCTCGACTATCGAGGCTCAATTGAAGGGCGCGGCTAAGCCCGTGAAAATCAGGGTGCCACCGGTCAACATACCGCTGCTCAAGCGCCTCATCATGTGGCGGCTGCAAACGATTCTCATTAATCCCGCGGCATTCGTTCCCCCCGAGTATGTCGCCAGACTGCAGCAAGCGTTTGACACATTCAGCGAGGAAAAATGTAAGGTCTTGGCGCAACTCTTTGTAACAGAAGATACTTGGCATGTGCCAACGCTGGTCAGGTTGCGCACGCAGGAATTAGCAGACGCAGCCGAATACCAGACCGACCCGTACCTTCAGTACATGCCGAAGAAGAAAGTCACCAAGTGGCGTGCGGTGACCAAGAAGTTCAAAAAGCTTCCGCCGACCATGCGCGAAACGTACGCCGGCGCCTACCCCCGTCAGCTCGCTCTCACCGGCCTGTTGGCAGGTTGTGGTGTGCGTATGATGACCGGGACAGATGGAGGGTGGCTGTCCGGTCCGGGTCTAACCCTCAAGGAGGAATTCGCGGAGCTTGGCAAGGCCGGCCTTTCTGCTCTCAAGATACTGCAAATGACGACGATCAACGCCGCCGAGTATCTCGGGCGCACCGAGACCATGGGAACGGTGCAACCTGGGCGAAATGCGGACCTGGTACTACTCGAGGCCGATCCCCTCGAGTCAGTGGAGAATCTCCACGCAATCAGCGGCGTGGTACGCGCGGGATTTCACTATCCCAAGAAGGATCTCGATGCACTGCGCGGTCGCGTTGCCTCCGGTCGCGGATTTCTTTGATGCCGATCGCTACTGAGGCCTCACGCTACTACCGCAGGATAGAGTCGTAAGACCGACGGATGGATCCGTCGCATTCAGCAAAAAGTCATGGTCGGGCCGGGTGCGAGTTCGGAATATTGTATTGCAGGCGAGACTCTCCTAGCGCCCGCAAAAAGAACCAAGGGCACCGCCGCCGGTATGGCGATAAGAAGCGCTCGCCGGTCGGCATTGACCTTAACCGCACTCGATGGGTCTGCCATCATCACTTCTTGCTTCACGGTTCAGGCTAAGCCCATGCGGACGAATTCATAGAATTCCTTTTGGGCAGTCGTCGCCGCTTCTGGGGAGAAACTGTGGCCCTCTTCTTTGTGCTCTCTGAAATTGACGTTTACGTCCGCGTCGCGCAGTCGGTTGGCCCAAGCCTGCGCCTCATCGTGCAGCACATCCCATTCTCCTTCGACTACCATTGTTCGTGGCAACCCTTTGACCGACGGCGCCATCACGGGCGATGCGCGCCAATCAAACCGGTCAAAGTCATCACGTAGGTAAAGACCGGTCACGTAGTTCGCAGTGTCCTTGGTCAGCGTGTAACCGTTGGCAAATTCATAGTATGACCGATATTGCTCGCGCGTATCGGTGACGGTAGCGGCCATGTACAGATATCTGAGCCTAACTCCCGCGTCGCGCGCCATCAGCGCCATCACCGCTGAGACGACACCACCCGTGCAGCCGCCACCGACGCCGATTCGCGCCGGATCGCCGCCATGTGAAGTGATGTTCTTGGAAGTCCATTGAAGCGCGGCCCAACAGTCCTCGATTCCGATGGGAAACTTGTGTTCGGGCGGTAGGCGAAAATCCGGCGCGGCGATGATGCAACCGACATCACGTGCCATATTGCTCAAGCGAGTGGTTTCGGTGCCCAGACCACCCAGTAAAATGTATCCCCCAGCATGTATATGAAAGTGTGTCCCCATTGGCGCGCTGCCGGTAGGGCGGTAGAGCCGCATCGGCACAGGTCCGTGGGGACCGGGCACCGATACATCTTGCGTAGTGACCCCTTCGGCGACGACCGGAGGAGCAGTTCGCATGAGGCTATTGCCAACTTCCCGCAGCTTCTCCAATCCCATTTCACGAAGGCCGGCACCGGGAGCTTTTTTGAAATATTCCTGCTTGGCGGGCGACAGTTTCGCAAACCGTTGCTCGCGCAACTTATCGAAATCCTCATTCGTCATTAGAATTCTCCGGTCGCCGCCAAAGCGCTCCTAGTTTCCGTCCTTCCTTTCAATCCCAGCATGGTGCGCGCCTCTGCCGGCGTCGCGGGCTCGCGGCCAAGTTCACGCAAGATTCGCACCACCTTGGCTACCTGCTCCGCATTGGACTTGGCAAGAACGCCGCGTTCGATGAGCAGACTATCTTCCAATCCGACACGAACATGACCGCCCATTAAGGCGGCCTGGGTGATAAAGGGCATCTGGTGCCGGCCCGCAGCGAGTACCGACCACTGATAATTCTCAGCGCCGAACAGACGGTCGGCCGTGCGTTTCATGAACATCAGGTTATCGAGATCCGCGCCAATGCCACCCAGTATTCCGAAAACCATTTGAACGAAGAACGGGGGCTTTACTTGGCCCGCCTCGACAAAATGCAAGAGATTGTAAAGATGTCCCACGTCGTAGCACTCATGCTCAAACTTCGCACCATCAGAACTCAGGGTTTCGAGGATGTGGCGTATGTCGCGAAACGAATTGCGAAACACGTTGTCATCTGAATTGGCGATGTAATCCTTTTCCCAATCGTGTTTCCACTCGTTGATCCGCTTCGCTGCGGGGAAAAAAGAGAAGTTCATGCTGCCCATATTGAGCGAGCACAATTCCGGCTTGAATCGAACAGCCGCTCGCAAGCGCTCTTCGACGCTCATGCGCGGCCCTCCTCCGGTCGTGAGATGCACAATCGCCGCTCCCGCGTGTGCGGCGTCAATCGACTGCCGCGCAATTTCCTGAGGAGTCACGGGCAGCGCTGCCGACATCGTGGGCGTGTGAATCGAGCCCATGACTGCGCACCAAATGATGACCTTGTCAGCCATTGAAACCAATCACCTTACATTCTCTCATCATCTGCATATGTAGTTGCTGGCGCGCGGTGTTTTTCGCTTGCGGACGCTGTTCACTACTGTCTAAATGCCAGCTCGATGGGTTCGAAGTGTGACAGCCGGGCGATATCTGCATAGATGGTAATTTGTACCTAGTGACACGCTTTATGTATCACCATGCGCAATATTCAACATGAACGCTAGCGCCGCCGCCGCAACCCACGCAACCCAAGGAGCGGATCAAATCGATCGAGACAGGTACGATATCGTTGTGGTCGGCGCGGGCCATAACGGTCTCGTGGCAGCAAACTATTTTCGCCGCTCGGGTCTTTCGGTCATTGTCTTGGAAAAGGCGTCAGGCGTTGGCGGAAATGCCGTGACAGTCGAACCGCTGCTCGCCGGATTTCATCATAACCCCCACGCTAACTATTTGGCGTTCTGCGACCTCATGCCGATGATGCAGGACTTCTCCCTAAGGGAGGGCGGTCTCGAGTTGACATTTCCGGAGGCTCAGTTTGGCGTTGCCTTTAGTGACGGCCGGCCGCCTGTCATTCTTCATCGGCAAGATCTTCTAGATCGTACCTTTGCAAGTTTCCGTGCGTACTCCAAGAAGGATGCTCGGACTTATCTTGAACTCAAGCGCCGCTCCGCGACACTCGCTTCTATCATCCGCCGGGGCCTATATACATCGCCGAATCGAGAGTGGTTTGCGGAGCAGCGTCACGCCGTGCAGTTGACGTTTGGCGATATGTGCTCGCGCAATTCCATTGGGTCGCGCACCGCCCGCCAGTTGATCGATGAGCTGTTTCGCGCGGCGGAAGTTCGCATGCTGCTTTATTTGCTGGCGATGGATTGCGGCATCGCGATCGAAGAGGTGGGTGGTGATCTCGGGTTCTTGGGATTGGCGCTGTGGATCGGCGGACGCTGGCGCCTGCCTGTGGGTGGAATGCAAAGCGTGTCGAATGCCATTTATCGGTCCGCCGCAGAGGCGGATGTGGTCGTACGATGTGGCCGGCGCGTTCATCGCGTACTTCTTGACAACAACAAGGCAATTGGTGTGCTCAATGACGATGGCTCGTTGATCTACGCGGACAAAGCCGTCGTCGGAGCCATTCCGATTCCGACGCTCATGTTCGAACTGCTGGATTCACAATCCCTCTCAGCTCAGGAGCAATCCGAGCTTCACCGCTTCGAGGGCGAGCAAAACGTGGGCTCGATCGCCACCAGCATGTTCTGTCTGAACCAGCGTCCTCACTATAAGTCGTCTCGATACGACGCGGCTATCGATCAGTGCTTTAAGACAACGATAGGCTACGATTCGCCTGAAGACGTACTGAAATCCGCCGCCGACAACAGCGTGGGTTTGCTGCCGTCGCCGGCGGGCACAATCCGTCTCAATACACTGTGGGACTTAAGCCAGGCGCCCCAGGACATGCATATCGCCGGAGTGGACAGCGTATTCCCGGCTGTCAGCTGCATGGATACGGAAACGTGGCGCCGAGTCGAGGAGAGCTTTGCGGGCGCGTTCTTTGATGTCTGGGGCCGCTATACCGACAATCTGGATCTCGCATCAAATTTGGGTATGCGTTGTGATGCGCTGGCTCGGTTTGAACGCCGAATGCTATTGCGACTGGGCGGCTCTGCCTATCGCACGAGCATCGAAAAGCTTTATATGTGCGGGCCTGGCACTTATCCTGGAGGCGGTGTTCACGGTGCGAACGGCTATAACGCCTTCCATGTGGTAATGGATGATCTCGGGGCGCAAACCAGCTTCACGCTGGGCCGAGAGGCCTCGTCTTAGGCCCCCGCGCGGCAATTCTGAACCTTTTCTACGTCCCAATATACCGGCGCATGATGGAATTGATCTTGGGAAGCGTTTCGCGGGCATATTTCGTGTGTTCCCCGCTCTTGTTGCGCGCGTAGATTCCGCCATGCGGCTGTTTCGGTCCTTCGAAATAGGTCACATCGACGCCGACGTCGCGCATGCGATTCACGTACATGCGATTCTCATCGCGCAACACCTCCCACTCACCCGCCCACACCAGCGCCGGTGACAGCCCTTTGAGCGTCGGCGCCAAGATCGGCGAGGACCGCCAATCATAGGTGTCTTCCTTTGACCTCAAGTATAAGCGCGTGACGGCCTCGGCAATGCCGAGCGTTAAACTGTAATTGGCGAACTCCTCATAAGACTGGGTGTCATTGCGAGTATCAAAATCGCCGGACCACAGCCACTGTATCGCGGGTTTTTGCAAGCCGGCATCGCGCGCCATGAGCGACACAACGGTGGCCAGGTTAGCACCCGTGCATCCGCCGCCAATGCCAATCTTGGTTTTGTTGATGCCGAGCTCGTGGGCATGATCCAGAATGTAGCGGTAGGCGGCGAAGCAGTCATCCACTGCTGCCGGGAATTTAGCATCCCATGACACGCGAAAATCCGGCTGTGCCACCGCGCACTGCCAATCGCGGGCGTAGTTGCTATTTTCCGTGTCAAATCCGACCAGGCCTGAAAACGCGGCCCAGCCACCGCCGTGCGTGTGCAGATAAAGGCCAATCGGTTTGGTCACTTTATCGGGCATGTAGATTCGCATCGGAATCTTTCCCGCAGGACCGGGAATAACGATGTTGAAAGCCTTGATGCCGGGAGCCAAGACGTTGGGGTCGGGCATGTGCTCCGGCGGCGGACGCTCGGTCAGCGGCAGATTGATGTAGCGAGTCTCCTCGTC
>Ga0302324_100003265_pt1 | contig 36716 bp, 31 predicted proteins | sample Palsa_T0_1_FD_201949 | JGI IMG/M metagenome (GOLD analysis project Ga0302324, IMG submission 201949) | Peat permafrost microbial communities from Stordalen Mire near Abisko, Sweden - Palsa_T0_1 | ecosystem: Environmental > Terrestrial > Soil > Palsa > Peat permafrost | place: Sweden: Abisko... | reverse complement strand
CTGTCGGCCAACTGGATGGCTGCCTGCGGCGAGCCGGGCGAGGACGCGGCGCTGTACGCTGCGGTGCAGGCGATCGGCGAGGAGTTGTGTCCGGCGCTGGGAATAGCGATCCCGGTCGGCAAGGACTCGCTGTCGATGAAGACCGTGTGGCAGGACGGGCAGCAAGCGCGCAGCGTCGTGGCGCCGGTATCGCTGATCGTCTCGGCATTTGCGCCGGTGCGTGATGCGCGCCGCACCTGGACGCCGGTGCTGCAGCTGGATCGCGGCCCCACAGTGCTGCTGCTGATCGATCTGGCGCGCGGGCGCAACCGCCTCGGCATGAGCGCTCTGGCACAGGTGTTCAACGAGGCCGGCGGCGCTGCCGCCGACCTGGATGCCCCGGGATTGCTGGCTGGTTTCGCGGCCGCCATGATCGAGCTGCGCAGGCGCGGCCTGGTGCTCGCTTATCACGATCGCTCCGACGGCGGCCTGCTGGTCACGCTGGTGGAGATGGCGTTCGCCGGGCATTGCGGCGTCGACGTCGCGCTCAGCGCCCACGCGGCTGCCAACGCCAATACCGACGCGGCGCTGGCGCAGCTGTTCGCCGAGGAGCCCGGCGCCGTGCTGCAGGTACTGCAGTCGCAGCAGCGCGCGGTGCTCGATTGTCTCGCGACCCACGGACTGGCCGACTGTGTGCAGACGATCGGCGCGCCGCAGCGGCCGTTGCGCGTGCGCATCCGCAGCGGTGCCATGCTGATCGATGAGGCTTGGCGCGATTTGCGCGCCGCGTGGTCGCAAACCTCCTACCGCATGCGCCGCTTGCGCGATGATCCGCAGTGCGCGCAGGAGGAGATGGCGGCGCTGCTCGATGAGGACGATCCGGGCCTGTCACAGCGGCTGAGCTTCGATGCGCAGCACGATATCGCAGCGCCGCTGATCGCCAGCGGTGCGCGTCCACGGGTCGCGGTGTTGCGCGAGCAGGGCGTCAACGGCCAGCTTGAAATGGCCGCGGTGCTCGATCGTGCCGGGTTCGAGGCGCACGACGTGCACATGTCGGACCTGCTCGGCGACGCCCACAGGCTCGCAGGCTTCTCCGGCCTGGTGGCCTGCGGCGGATTCTCCTATGGCGATGTGCTTGGTGCCGGCGGCGGCTGGGCGCGATCGATCCTGTTCCATGAGCGCACGCGCGCCGAATTCGAACGCTTCTTCCATCGCAGCGATACCTTCTCGCTCGGCGTGTGCAACGGTTGCCAGATGTTTGCGCTGCTGCGCGAACTGATTCCGGGCGCGCAGCACTGGCCGCGCTTCCTGCGCAACCGCAGCGAGCAGTTCGAGGCGCGCTTCAGCCTGGTGCAGATCGCGGACTCACCGTCGGTGCTGCTGGCGGCAATGGCGGGCTCGCAGCTGGCGGTCGCGGTCGCCCATGGCGAGGGCCAGCCGCAGTTCCGCAGCGAGCAGGACCTGCAGCAGTGCCGCGAACAGCGCCTGGTTGCCTTCAGATATGTCAGCAACCGCGGCGAGGTTGCGAGCACCTACCCGGCCAATCCCAACGGTGCGATTGACGGTATCGCGGCGCTCACCAGCGCCGACGGCCGGGCGACCATCACCATGCCGCATCCCGAGCGCGTCTACCGTACGGTGCAAAACTCCTGGCACCCGCACGACGCGGGCGAAGACAGCGGCTGGATGCGCATGTTCCGCAATGCGCGGCTGTGGCTCGGCTGAGCGCCACGGCGGCGGCCGGCGGCCGGCGCGGCAATCAGCCTTCGATGCGACTGCTTTCGCGCGCGTTGCCGTGGCCGACGGCGCCGCTGGCGTTGTAGCTGTCGTTAGCGCCGGCGGCGCCGTCAGCGTCGTTGCCGCTGCGCCCGGCCTCGCCCGAGAAGAAGCGCCGCACTACCATCGCCTGCTGTAGCCGACCCTTGCGCACATAGGACTGGTACAGCAGATCCTTGATGACCTCGAGCAGCAGACCCGCCTGGTCATCATCCAGCAACGGCATGGTCGGCGCCGGATCCGCGTCCGTGCCGAAGATCACGCGTTTGATGAGCGCGAAACTGGCGGCATCGACCTGCGCCATGTCGCGCACTTCGTTCAGCTCGTCGTAGACGCGCAGCCGGCCGGCTTCCCCGCCATTGGCAAACACGGCCTGCATGCTGCGCCGGCACAGCGTGGCGAAGCCGTTCAATGCACCGTGCGAGTAGCACAGCAACGCTTCGCGGAACAGCGTCTCCACGTCCTCCGGCAGGTAAGTGAAGCTGAATTTCTCCTTCGGCCGTTCGATCTCGGTGAACTGCGGTGACAGTTCGATGCGTGCCGGCGCGTAACTGCGCACGTTGAAGCGCAGGAAGATCGGCGCGTTGCAGGCGTCGCAGCGGTAGACGATACCGAGCTGCTTGGGGCGGCTGGCGCTCAGATCGGAAAAGCGCGGTACCGCCTGCGGGGTCAGGTGCGAGAGCACCATGCAATGGGGGCAGGTCAGGGCAAAACTGGTGACCTGCTCCTGGTGCAGCCGATCGCTGGTATCGATGTAGACCGACATGCTGCCGCTTCCGTGGAACTTCAGCGACAGAAGTGTAGCCGAATGGCGACAGTCGGGCACTGCCCGGACCTGACGATTGAACATAATCCGGCACCGGTGGCAGTCCGCCGCAGTGACTCGGACGCTGGCACGCGCCCCAGGAGGTCACAGGCGCCTTCAGACGCTGTCAGCCGGTCAGGCGGCGGTACTTGAGCCGATGCGGCTGGGCGGCGTCCTCGCCGCGCCTGGCCTTCAGGTCGGCGACGTACTCCTGGTAGTTGCCCTGGAACCAGACCACCTCGGAATCGCCTTCGAACGCCAGGATGTGGGTCGCGATGCGGTCCAGGAACCAGCGATCGTGCGAGATCACCACCGCGCAGCCGGGAAAATTCAGCAGCGCATCCTCCAGTGCGCGCAGCGTCTCGATGTCCAGATCGTTGGTGGGTTCGTCCAGCAGCAGTACGTTGCCGCCGGCGCGCAGCACCTTGGCCAGGTGCACCCGATTGCGCTCGCCGCCCGACAGCTCGCCGATCAGCTGCTGCTGCTGCGTGCCCTTGAAATTGAAGCGCCCGACGTAGCTGCGCGAGGGAGTCTCGTAGCTGTCGATCTTGATGATGTCGAGGCCGCCGGAGATCTCGGCCCACACGGTCTTCTTGTCGTCGAGCGTCTGGCGCGACTGGTCGACATAGGCGAGCTGCACCGTAGGGCTGATGCGGATCTCGCCGGCGTCGGCCTTCTCGACGCCGGTCAGCATGCGAAACAGCGTGGTCTTGCCGGCACCGTTCGGACCGATGATGCCGACGATGCTGCCGCGCGGCAGGGTGAAATTCAGGTTGTCGATCAGCAGGCGATCGCCGAATGCCTTGCGCAGCCCCTTGACCTCGATCACCAGATCCCCAAGCCGCGGTCCGGGCGGAATGTAGATCTCGTTGGTCTCGTTGCGCTCCTGGAACTCCCTGGATGCCAGCTCATCGTAGCGCGCCAGCCGCGCCTTGCTCTTGGCCTGGCGCGCCTTGGGATTGGCGCGCACCCATTCGAGCTCGCGCGCGAGCGTCTTGCGCAGCGCGTCGCGTTCCCGCTCTTCGAGCGCCAGGCGCTTCTCTTTCTGTTCCAGCCAGGAGGAGTAGTTCCCCTGCCAGGGAATGCCATGGCCACGATCGAGCTCCAGTATCCACTTGGCAACGTTGTCGAGGAAGTAGCGATCGTGCGTGACGGCGACCACGGTGCTGGGATATTCCTCCAGGTAGCGCTCGAGCCAGGCGACCGACTCGGCATCAAGATGATTGGTGGGTTCATCCAGCAACAGCATGTCCGGTTGCGACAGCAGCAGCCGGCACAGCGCGACGCGGCGCTTCTCCCCGCCCGACAGCTGGGCGATCGTTGCCTCCCACGGTGGCAGCCGCAGCGCATCGGCGGCGATTTCAAGTTTGCGTTCGAGCTCCCAGCCGCCGGCGGCGTCGATCGCGTCCTGCATTCTGGCCTGCTCCTCGAGCAGCTTGTTCATCTGCTCATCTTCCATCGGCTCGGCGAACTGCTCGCTGATCTGGTTGAAGCGCTGCAGCAGCGCGAACACACCGCCGACCCCCTCCATGACCACGCTGCGCACATCCTTGGCCGGATCGAGTTCCGGTTCCTGCGACAGAAACCCAACCTTGATCCCCGACTGCGGCCGCGCTTCGCCGTCGATTGCGGTGTCGATGCCGGCCATGATCCGCAACAGCGTGGACTTCCCCGAACCGTTGAGTCCGAGCACGCCGATCTTGGCGCCGGGGAAGAACGACAGGCTGATGTCGCGCAGGATGACGCGCTTGGGCGGCACCACCTTCGAAACGCGATTCATGGTGTAGATGTATTGCGCCATGGGGGACCAGTTTTACAGCGGCCAGGGAGGGCGGGCATTATCGATGAACGCGCGGGTGCGGTGCTACTGCGGTGTGATATCTTGCGGCGGTCTGCAGTGTCGCAGGCGAGAAGCTCGAAGCGTGGCGCTTGAACGCGAGAGGCCCTGAGGTCGCAGTCGTGCTTGGCGAGCAGCTGGCCCGCTATGGCTTCGGCGACGGCCATCCGTTCGGCCCGGACCGTCACGCCGCCTTCGTGCGCGAATTCGAACAACGCCACCTGCCCGGGCAGGTTGTGCCGCTCGAGCCGCGCGACGCGAGTGAAGCCGAGTTGCTGCTGTTTCATACGCCCGAGTACCTGCGCTTCGTGAGCGAGCGCTCGCAGGCCGGCAGCGGCTGGCTGGACGCGGGGGATACGCCCGCCTTTCGCGGCGTGTTCGAGGCGGCGGCGTGCGTGGTTGGATCGAGCCTGACGGCGGCCGACTGGATCATGCACGGCGCGCGCCGCCGCGCCTTCGTCCCGATCGCCGGTCTGCATCACGCGGCGCGCGACCGGGCGGCCGGGTTCTGCGTGTTCAACGACTGCGGCGTGGTGGTCGAGCACCTGCGCCGCGCCTACGGACTGGCGCGCATCGCCTACGTCGACGTCGACGCGCATCACGGGGATGGGGTCTATTACGCGTTTGACGACGACCCCGACCTGATCTTTGCCGACCTGCACGAGAGCGGCCATTCACTGTATCCGGGCACCGGTTCCGACGCTGAAATCGGCCGCGGCGCCGCCGCCGGCACCAAGCTCAATGTGCCGCTGCCGGCCGGCGCCGGCGACCCGGAATTCGACGCGGTGTGGCCGGGGATGCTGGCGCATGTGGAGCGCTATGCGCCGGCGTTCGTAATTTTACAGTGCGGGGCCGACAGTGTCGCCGGCGATCCGATCACGCACCTGCAGCTCTCGAGCGCCTGTCATGCGCGCGCGGCGCGTGAACTGTGTCTGCTGGCCGATCGGCTCGGCCACGGCCGGGTACTGGCCCTGGGAGGCGGGGGATACGATCGCGGCAATATCGCCCGAACCTGGTGCGGCGTGGTGGAGGCCCTGCTTGCGCCTTAAGGCGCGCCTGTTCGGGTACAATCCGGCGCCTTTCCGCTCGTATCCGAGCATAACCACGAAAGGCAGCTGACTCATGTTTTCGAACCGCTTGCTCATCAGGGATGTCGACCCGGAACTTCAGCGCGCGCTCGACGGCGAGCGGCAGCGGCAGGAAGATCATATCGAGCTGATCGCGTCGGAGAACTATGCCAGCCCGCGGGTGCTGGAGGCGCAGGGCTCGCTGATGACCAACAAGTATGCGGAAGGCTATCCGGGCAAGCGCTATTACGGCGGCTGCGAGTTCGTCGACATCGCCGAGCAGCTGGCGATCGATCGTGCCAAGAAGCTGTTCGGGGCCGACTACGCGAACGTGCAGCCGCACTCGGGCTCGCAGGCGAATGCCGCGGTGTACCTGGCGCTGCTGTCGCCGGGCGACGTGATCCTCGGCATGAGCCTCGATCATGGCGGCCACCTGACGCACGGCGCCAAGGTGAATTTCTCCGGCAAGCTGTTTCATGCCTATCAGTATGGCGTGCACCCCGACACCGGGCTGCTCGACTACGAGCAGGTCGAGGCGCTGGCGCTCGAGCACAAGCCGAAGATGATCGTCGCGGGATTCTCGGCCTACTCGCGCGTGCTCGACTGGGGACGGTTTCGCGCCATCGCCGATAAGGTCGGTGCACTGCTGTTCGTCGACATGGCGCACGTGGCCGGCCTGGTGGCGGCCGGGGAATATCCCAATCCGATTCCGCTGGCCGACATTGTCACCACCACCACCCACAAGACGCTGCGCGGACCGCGCGGCGGGCTGATCCTGGCGCGCGCCAACGATGCCATCACCAAGAAGCTCAACTCGATGGTGTTCCCCGGCACCCAGGGCGGACCGCTGATGCACGTGATCGCGGCCAAGGCGGTGGCATTGCTGGAGGCGCTGCAGCCGGAATTCAAGCAATACCAGCGCCAGGTGGTGGCGAATGCGCGCGCGATGTGCGCGGCGCTGGCGGCGCGCGGCTACGGTATCGTCTCGGGCGGCACCGACAATCATCTGCTGCTGCTCAGCCTGGTGGGGCGCGATATCACCGGCAAGGACGCCGACGCGGCGCTCGGACGCGCCAACATCACGGTCAACAAGAACGCGGTGCCGAATGATCCGCGTCCGCCGATGATTGCCAGCGGCCTGCGCCTGGGCACGCCGGCGGCGACCACACGCGGCTTCATGGAGCCGGAGATCCGCAAGGTCACCGGCTGGATCGCCGACATTCTGGATGCCGGCGGCAGCGACGCGTCGATCGAGCGCGTGCGGCCGCAGGTGGTCGAGCTGTGTGGGCGCTTTCCGGTGTATGCGGATTGAAGCCTGACGCGGACAGTCGATGCATTGTCCCTTCTGCGGCCATGTCGAGACCAAGGTAGCCGATTCCCGGCTGGCCGCCGATGGCGGACAGATCCGGCGCCGGCGCGAATGCCTGAGCTGCGGCGAGCGCTTCACCACCTTCGAGACCGCCGAACTTGTGATGCCGCGCGTCATCAAGAGCGACGGCAGCCGCGAACCGTTCGATGAGCGCAAACTCGCGCACGGCATGATCAAGGCGCTGGAGAAGCGGCCGGTCGGCGCCGAGGCGATCGAGCAGGCGGTGAGCCGCATCTGCCACAAGCTGCGGGTGTTCGGCGAGCGCGAAGTGCCGGCGCGCAGCATCGGCGAGTTGGTGATGGAGGAGCTGCGGCAGCTGGATGAGGTCGGCTATGTGCGCTTCGCATCGGTGTATCGCAGCTTCCAGGACGCGGAGGCGTTTCGCGACGAAGTCGAGCGCCTGCGCCACCAGCGGCGGCGGCGCGAGGAGAAGCGTGACGCCGACCAGCTGCCGCTGTTGCCCGGCGACGCTGTCAGCGCGAAATCAAAACAGTGAAGCAGTCCGCCGAGCGCCTTGACAGCGACAGCGAGCGCGATATGCGCTACATGCGCCGCGCGCTCGAACTCGCGCAGCGCGGGCTGTACACCACCGACCCCAACCCGCGCGTCGGCTGCGTGCTGGTGCGCGACGGACAGGTGCTCGGGGAAGGCTGGCATGAGCGCGCCGGCGAGGCGCACGCTGAGGTCAATGCGCTGCGCGCGGCTGCAGGTTCGGCTGCGGGTGCAGGCTCGGCCGCCGGCGCGACCGCCTACGTGACGCTCGAGCCCTGCGCCCATAGCGGCCGCACGCCGCCGTGCGTGCAGGCGCTGATCGGCGCGCGCGTTGCCCGGGTGGTGTATGCGAGCGCTGATCCGAACCCGCTGGTCAATGGCGCCGGAGCGGCGGCGTTGCGTGCCGCCGGCATCGACACCGTCGAAGAGGTGCTGGCGCAGGAGGCACGCGCGCTCAATCCGGGATTCTTCAAGCGCATGCACACCGGGCTGCCGTGGGTGCGGGTGAAGCTGGGCGCCAGTCTCGACGGCCGCACCGCGCTCGCCAATGGCGCGAGTCGCTGGGTCACCGGGCCCGCAGCGCGCCAGGACGCGCAGCGCTTTCGGGCCCGCAGTTCGGTGGTGCTCACCGGCAGCGGCACGGTGCTGGCGGATGATCCGGCGCTGAACGTGCGCATCGATGGCGCGACCCGGCAGCCGCTGCGGGTGGTGCTCGACAGCGAGCTGCGGGTGCCGCCACAGGCGCGCATGTTCGACCGCGAAGGTCCGGCACTGGTGTTCACCGCCAGCACCGATGCCGCCGCGCGCGCCGAGCTTGAGCGCCGCGGCGTGCTGGTGCAGACGGTGGCGCGCGCCGAGCACGGCGGACTTGCGCTTGAGGCGGTGCTGCGGCGGCTGGCAGAGCGCGAGGCGAATGAGATCTGGGTCGAGGCGGGGGCGCGCCTGGCGGGTGCGCTGCTGGCCGCGCGGCTGGTCGATGAGCTGATTGTCTACCTGGCGCCGAGCCTGCTCGGGCCCGGCGCCCGGGCGCTGGTGGAGTTGCCGGACATCACGCGCCTTGAGCAGCGCCTGCGCCTGCAGTTCACCGAATGCCAGCCGCTCGGCCCGGACCTGCGGCTCACGGCCGTGCCCCTGGCAGAAGAGCCGGTGGCACCGCCACCGCCAGCCGCGGCCTAGGCTGTCATGTTCACCGGCATCGTGCACGACGTCGGCCGCATCCGCGCGCTCGAGGCGCTGGGCGGGGATACCCGCCTGAGCGTGGGGGTCGAGCGGCTCGAGCTCGCGCGCGCCGCGATCGGCGACAGCATCGCGGTCGCCGGGGTGTGCCTGACCGTGGTGGCGTTCGAGCCGCGTGCGTTCAGCGCCGACGTGTCGCGCGAGACCCTGGCGCTCACCACGATCGGTGACTGGCGCGTCGGACAGCGCGTCAATCTGGAGCCGGCGCTGCGCGCCGGCGACGCACTCGGCGGCCACCTGGTGTCCGGCCACGTCGACGCGGTGGCGGAAGTGCGCGCACGCCAGGATCACGCGCGCTCGCAGCGCTTTCGTTTCCGGGTGCCGCAGCCGCTGGCGCGCTATATCGCGCGCAAGGGTTCGGTGGCCCTCGATGGGGTGAGCCTGACGGTCAACGCGGTCGAGCAGCAGGAATTCGAGGTCAACCTGATCCCGCACACGCTGGCGGCGACCACGCTCGGCGGGCTGGCCGTCGGCGACCGGGTGAATCTTGAGGTCGATCTGATTGCGCGCTATACCGAGCGCCTGCTGGCCGCGCACTAGCGACATCGCACATCATGCGGAACCGATCATGAAGACCTTGCGCGACATCCTCGATCGCATCGTGCTGCTGGCCGCAGTAGTGGCGGCGGGCTGCATTCCGAGTTTCATCGTCCAATACCGCCAGCGCCTGGGAGGCCGGCTCGATCAGGTGCTGGCCGATCTGGCGCCATTCCAGGAGATCGCCAACCGCTCCCACGGCGGTAGTCTCAGCGAGCTGATCCGCTACCACCTGGCCAGCACCGATGCCACCTTCCACCAGGAGGGGGCGGCACTGCAGTCGATGGTCGCGAACGCGGACCGGCTGCGGGCGATGCTGGCGGGGCTCGACACCGACCTGGTGCATCAATGCGCCTACCTGCTGCTGCATCATGATGGCGACCTGCTGCGTGCGACCTGGGGCGGCTACCACCCCGGCTTTACGCTCGATCTGCAAAGCGTGCTGTTCGCGCTGGCGGTCGGGGTCGTGCTGTGGGGGATATTTCTTGGGCTGTGGCACGGCGTTGCGTACCTGTTCGACGGCCTGCGGCGCCGGCCGAGCCGCCTGCCGCCGCGCCGCACCGAGCCGCGGCTGCGATAGCGGCCACGCGCCCTTCGGACGACACCACCCGGCATGAAGAGACATCATAGGTTCGAGCGCCACTACGTCAACCGCATCGGTTGGCTGCGCGCCGCGGTGCTCGGCGCCAACGATGGCATCGTGTCGGTCGCGAGCCTTCTGGTGGGCGTGGCTGCGACCCAGGTGTCGCACCGTCAGGCACTGATCGTCGGCGTCGCCGGCCTGGTGGGCGGTGCCATGTCGATGGCGGCCGGGGAGTTCGTTTCGGTGAGCTCGCAGGCCGACAGCGAGCGCTCGGATCTGGAGCGCGAGCGGCTGGAGCTCGCCGCCGACGAGGGCGCCGAGCGCGCCGAGCTGGCCGGCATCTACGTGCAGCGCGGGCTTGAGCCGGCACTGGCCTCGCAGGTGGCGCTGCAGCTGATGCGCCACGATGCGCTCGCCGCCCACGCCCGCGACGAGCTCGGGTTATCGGCGACGCACCGGGCGCGGCCGCTGCAGGCGGCGCTGGCTTCGGCGCTGTCGTTTGCCAGCGGTGCGCTGCTGCCGCTGCTGATGGTGCTGGCGAGCGACCCCGACACACTGGTCCCGGTGGTCGCCGGCAGCTCGCTGCTGTTTCTGGCGCTGCTCGGCGCGCTGGCGGCACGCGCCGGCGGGGCGCCTATCGGTGCCGCCACCCTGCGTGTGAGCTTCTGGGGGGCACTGGCGATGGCGGTGACGGCGTTGGTGGGGCGGCTGTTCGGCGCCTTCGCCTAATGCCCCGGTCGCGTGGTAGCGTGCGCATATGGCGACATTGAGTGCAATCAACCCGAGCGTGGCGGCAGGCTCCGCCAGCACCAGCGGCCTGAATTCGATCGATGAGATCCTGGCCGAGCTGCGCGCCGGGCGCATGGTCGTGATCATGGACGATGAGGATCGCGAGAACGAGGGCGACCTGGTGATGGCGGCCGAGCGCGTCCGGCCCGAGGACATCAACTTCATGGCGCGCTTCGGCCGCGGCCTGATCTGCCTGACGCTGACGCGCGAGCGCTGCGCGCAGCTGCGCCTGCCGCTGATGGTGAGCGACACCGAACGTACCCAGCGCACCAATTTCACGCTGTCGATCGAGGCCGCCGAGGGCGTCACCACCGGCATCTCGGCCCACGATCGCGCCCATACCGTGCGCACCGCGGTGCTGGCCGACGCCCGCCCCGAGCAGCTGCGCCAGCCCGGCCATGTGTTCCCGATCATGGCGCAGCCGGGCGGCGTGCTGGCGCGCGCCGGGCACACCGAGGCGGGCTGCGACCTGGCGCGGCTGGCCGGTTTCGAACCCGCGGCTGCGATCGTGGAGATCATGAACGACGATGGCACGATGGCGCGCCGGCCGGAGCTGGAAACCTTCGCGCGCCGCCACCAGCTCAAGATCGGCACCATCGCCGACCTGATCCGCTACCGCCTGCAGACCGAGCGCTCGGTCGAGCGCATCGCCGAGCAGAACGTGAATACCGCCTACGGCGAGTTTCGCCTCTACTGCTACGAGGATCACGTCAACCGCGACGTGCATCTGGCGCTGGTACACGGGCAGCTGACATCCGACACGCCGATCGTGCGCGTGCATATCACCGACACGCTGCGCGACCTGGTCGGTATACGCGACGGTTCGCACGCCTGGACGCTGCCGGCGGCGTTGGAGCGCATTGCGCACTCGGCGTGCGGCGTGGTGGTGATCCTGCGCCAGCGCGAGCCGCCGCGCGAACTGGTCGACGCGGTCAGCGCGCTATCGCGGCGCGCATCGGGCGAGGCGCCCGCGACGCTCAGCGGCCGGGTGCTGCGCACCTACGGCGTCGGCGCGCAGATCCTGCGCGACCTGGGCGTGCAGCGCATGCGCGTGCTGTCGGCGCCCAAGCAGCTGCACGGCATCTCCGCTTTCGGGCTCGAGATCGTCGATTACGTCGGCGCGAGCGGCTGAGACTTCGCTATACGGCGCTCACCGCATGGGTACAGCGTCCAATCAGTCGGAGCCGTTTGCAGCGAGCGAATTCAATTTCGCGATCGTGGCCGCGCGCTACAACCACGACATCGTCGACGCGCTGCTGGACGCGGCGCGCAGCGCCTGGCGCAGGCACGGCGGCAGCGAGGCGGCGCTGCGGGTGGAGCATGTGCCCGGCGCCTTCGAGCTGCCGCTGGCGGCCAGTGCATTGGCGCGCCAGGGCATGATCGACGCGGTGGTGGCACTCGGCTGCGTGATCCGCGGCGATACCGCGCATTTCGAATTGGTCGCCGGCCAGTGCGCCTACGGCCTGCAGCGCGTGATGCTCGATACCGGCGTGCCAGTGAGCTTCGGCGTGCTGACGGTGGACACGCGGGCGCAGGCACTGCAGCGCGCGGCGCCGGACGCGCTCAACAAGGGTGGTGAGGCGCTCGAGACCGCTCTTGCAATGGCGAGCCTGCTGCGGCGGCTGGCGTGAGCGGGCGCATCGAGCGCTCGTCCGGCGCCCGCACCGTGGCGCGCAAGCTGGCGCTGCAGGCACTGTATCGCTGGCAACTCAATGCTTGCGAATGGCAGGACCTGGTGTCCGAGTTCGCGACCGACGCCGACATGCCACGCGCCGATGCCGATTACTTCCAGGGGTTGATCGCGGCCATCACGCGCTCGCATGCGGAACTCGACGCCGCGCTGGCACCGCTGATCGATCGCGACCCGGCGCAGCTCGATCCGGTCGAGCACGCGCTGCTGCTGATCGGCAGCTACGAGCTGCAGCATCGGCCCGAAGTGCCGTTTCGCGTCGTGATCAACGAAGCCGTGACACTGGCGCGCCGCTTCGGCGCCACCGACGGCCATAAATTCGTCAACGGCGTGCTCGATCGCGCGGCGCGCCTGTGGCGGGTGGAGGAGCATTGAGCGCCGCGGCGCCGGTGCCTGAGCTGACCACGTGGCCGCCAGCGAATCGCAACTGATCGAGCGCTACTTTCGCGAGCTTGGCGCCAGCCGCCCCGATACCGTGCTTGGCATCGGCGATGATGCCGCGTTGCTGCGCGTGCCGGGGGAGTGCGAGCTGGCGCTGACCACCGATGCGCTGGTCGAGGGAGTGCATTTCCTGCCGGGCGCCCCGGCGCGCGCGCTGGGACATCGCGCACTGGCCGTGAACCTGAGCGATATCGCAGCCATGGGCGCCACCCCGGCATGGGCGCTGCTGTCGCTCAATCTGCCGGCGGTTGACCACGGCTGGCTGCAGCAGTTCGCCGCCGGCTTTCAAGCCCTGGCACGACACCATCAGGTGGCGTTGGTGGGCGGAAACTTGAGCCGCGGCGCGCTGTCGATCACGGTGCAGCTCGCCGGGCTGGTGCCGGCCGGACAGGCGTTGCGGCGCGGCGGCGCGCGCGCCGGGGATGAGCTCTATCTGAGCGGCAGCGTCGGCGATGCGGCCTGCGGTCTGCAACTGCTGCGCGGCGCGGCGTCAGGCTCGGCCGCTGAGGCCGCCTGGCTGCAGCAGCGCTTCGAATACCCGACGCCGCGGGTAGCGCTCGGCGAGGCGCTGCGCGGCATTGCCAGCGCCTGCATCGACGTCTCCGACGGCGTGTACATCGATGCGACGCGCCTGCTGGCGGCTTCCGGCTGTGGGGCTACGGTCGAGATCGAGTGCCTGCCGCTGTCGCTGCCGCTGCGGCACGCGCTTGGCAGCAACGCCTGGCGCTCGGCGCTGTGCGGCGGCGAGGACTACGAGCTGTGCTTCAGCATCGCGCCGGCCCGCGCTGGCGCGCTCGGCGCGATCGCCGCGAACACCGGGCAAGCCCTGACGCGCATCGGCGCACTGCATGCAGGCAGCGCGTTGACGCTGACGGCAGCCGGTTCGGTGATGCAGTTCTCGCCTTCAGGCTTCGATCACTTCGGCGATTGAACATTTTGCGCCCGCCGTCTGTCGGCGCGCTGGCGGTTCGCTCGCCGCGCTGACACCCGCCCCTGATCCGCGATCCGCATCACAGCCGCCGGGTGTTGCCGACGCTTATTCTGGCCACCGTCCCCCCAAGGTCCGTCGGACCGATGAAAGCCCCCGCAACCAAAACCGCAAGCGTCGTCAAGATTCCCGACCGCATTGGCAAGTACCCCATCATCAACGAGGTGGGGCACGGCAGCACGGGAACGGTGTTTATGTCACATGACCCGTACTACGGCCGTGACGTCGCCATCAAGGTCTACAACATCGAGGCCGGCGGCGACGACGAACGCGCGCGGGTGGCGCGCAAGATGTTCCTGTCGGAAGCGCACATGGTCGGCATGCTGCACCATCCGAACATCCTGCCGATCTACGACGCTGGCGAGGAGAACGGCCACTGCTACATCGTCACCGAGCACGTGCACGGCGCGCGCACGCTGTCGGCCTATTGCCGCCCCGACAACCTGCTGCGCCTCGATGACGTGGTGGAACTGATGTTCAAGTGCGCCAAGGCGCTGCACTACGCGCACTCGCGCGGCGTGATCCATCGCGATATCAAGCCGTCCAACATCATGCTGACAACCGACAGCGACGTGCGCATCATCGATTTCGGCATCGCACTGGTCGCCGACTCCGAGATATCGCGTATCGAAGGCATCGCCGGGTCGCCGAGCTACATGTCGCCGGAACAGGTGCAGAGCCTGGAGCTGAGCAATCGCTCGGATCTCTACTCGCTCGGCGCGGTGATGTATGAGCTGCTGACGGGAGTGCGGCCATTTCGCGCCGGCAACCTCGCCAAGCTGCTGCACCAGATCGTCTACGCCACGCCGGCGCCGATCCACACCCTGCGCAGCGACGTGCCCGAGGAGATCGAGAACGTGGTCGCGGTGGCGATGCAGAAGGATCCGGAGCGCCGCTATCAATCGGGCCTGGACTTCGCCGCCGAGCTTACGCGGGTGCATCAGACGCTGCGGCAGCAATATTCGCGCATCGACCAGCAGGAGCAATTTTCACTGCTGCGGCGGCTGAAATTCTTCCACGAGTTCTCGCACGCCGAGATACACGAGGTGCTGCGCGCCAGCAACTGGCAGGAATATGCCGCCGGCGAGCAGATCGTCAAGGAAGGGGAGATGGACGATCGCTTCTACATCATCGTGGCGGGCAACTGCGCCATGGAGCGTCATGCCGAGCGCATCGGCCTGCTGTCGAGTGGCGAGTGCTTCGGCGAGACCAGCTACGTGGAAGGGGCGAAGCGCACAGCCACTATCCTGGCCGCCGACGAAGTCACGGTGCTGAAAGTCAGCTCGACGCTGCTGGAGCAGGTATCGGCGTCCTGCCAGCTGCGCTTCAACCGCGTATTCCTGCGCTCGCTGATCGGGCGCCTGCAAAGCACCGAGCTGCGATCGGCCTCCTGAGGCCGCCTGTAGCCGGCGCCGTCAGCCCGGTCAGCTGACTCTCAACGCGGCCGTTCTTCGTGCTCCTCACGCGGCGCTTCGTGCTGCGGCTGTGGGCGCGGCGCGGCAGCGCCAGCGCCGGCCGGATGAGGTGCCGCCGGCGGTGCCGCAGTGCGCTGTTGCGTGGCCGCCGGCGCGACATGCGGCGCGATTTGCGCAGGTGCGGCGACCGCCGGGTGCGGCGGCGCTGCTGCCGCGGCACGCACGGGTGGCGCGTGCTGCGGCGTGCCGCTGACCGTGGTCGGATGCGCGCTCGCCGCCGCGCGTGCCGGCACCACACCCTGGCCGGTGAATACGCCCGCACGCGCGGTCGCGGCGACCGGCGGATGACCGTGATTAGCCGACGCGCGCAGAGCGGGATTGGCGCGCGCGGTATCCGCGTGCTGCACCTGCGCCGCCACCGGCGGCAGATGCTGCTCGTGCTGCGCCGCCAGCTCGGCGGCGGCCGGCCGGGCCTGGATGCCGCCATGGCCGCCATTGAAGCTGACGTGGTTGGTCTGATTGTTGTTGATCACGGTCTTGTTGTAGACGTTGGTGATGTGGACGCTGCTGTTGTTGACGTTGCTGTAGGCGCTGTTGTAGCGGAAGGCGCCGTGGTCCCAGTAGCCGCCCTCGTAGCCGCGGCCGCCGTAGCCGTAGCCATAATTGACGCCGCCATAGAATCCGATGTGCGGACCCCAGTAACCGCCGTTCCACACATACAGGCCATCGTTCCAGCCCCAGTAACCCGGAGTCCACAGGTAGCCTGGCTGCGGCGCTTCGACCCAGGTGCCCGGCACCCAGTAATAGTCGGAGTCGCCCCAGGCCCAGTAGCCCGGGGTCCACAGGTAGCCGGGTCCGGGGACCGGCGGCTGCTCGTAGACCGGCAACTCCGGCGGCGCGATGTTGATGGATACGCCGACGTCAACAAACGCGCGGGCGCTGTGCGCGCCCAGTAACAGCACGCACGCCACGGACAATGTGTAGAAAATACCGCTGAAAAATCTGCTGCTGCGGCTATGCATGACTCCACCCCCATGCGGCTGTGATACGCAGCCACGCTTGTAAACAGCTGCAATATTAATCGGTTGAAGCTGAACGGCCGCTGAGCTGCGCGACCTTGGGCATTGCGCGCGCAAACGCCGGCAAATGCAATCGGACAAAGGCGCGACTTACGCTCAGCGCTGTCGCAGCTGGCTCAGCAGCCGCAGGATTTCCATGTACAGCCATACCAGCGTGACCAGCACGCCGAATGCCCCGTACCATTCCATGTAGCGCGGGGCGCGCTGTGCCACGCCGGTGGCGATCATGTCGAAGCTCAGCGCCAGGTTCAGGGCCGCGATGCACACGATGAACAGCGACACACCGATGCTCAGCGCGCTCGAGCCCTGCAGAAACGGCACGTTGACATGGAAGAAGCCGAGCACGAACGACGCCAGGTACAGCAGCATGATGGCCCCGGTGGCGCCCACCACGATGGCGCGGAAGCGCTGCGTGACGCGGATGATGCCGAGCGTGTAGGCCAGCAGCATTGCGGCCAGCACGCCGAAGGTCAGGCCGACCGCCTGCACGGCGATGCCCGGATAGCGCCGCTCCAGCAGCGCCGACATGCCGCCGATCGCCAGGCCCTCGCAGGCCGCGTACGGGATCGATAGATACGGTGCCAGCGTGGCCTTGAAGCTGATCACCAGCCCGAGCGCCAGACCGCCGAGCAGGCCGATGATCATTGCCGGCGCCACCGCGGACGGATCGCCGCCGCCAAGCGCCTGCGACCACGGCCAGAACGCCGCCAGCAGCAGCACCACCAGCAGCACGAACGACTTGTTGACCGTGCCCTGCAGCGTCATGGCCTCGCCGGCGAGCGTGGCGCGCGGCAGGCCGTTGAAGGTGTTCTCGTTCAGGCTCGGATTGCTGGTGCGAGTGAGCCAGTTCCTGTTTTCCATGGTGTCGTTTCCCTCAGCGCGGCACTGCGGCCGTGCGCTTGTCGTGTTCGATCATCGCGTAGGCGGAATGGTTGTGGATTGATTCGAAGTTCTCGCTCTCCACAACGTAGGCGCTGATGCGCTCATCGCCGTTGAGCCGCATCGCGACATCGCGCACCATGTCCTCGACGAATTTCGGATTGTCGTAGGCGCGCTCGGTGACGTACTTCTCATCGGGGCGCTTGAGGATGCCGTACAGCTCGCACGAGGCTTCGCTCTCCGCCAGCTCGATCAGCTCCTCGATCCAGATGTGCTCGTGCAGCCGCGCCTTGATGGTGATGTGCGAGCGCTGGTTGTGCGCGCCGCGGTCGGAAATCTTCTTCGAGCACGGGCACAGGCTGGTAACCGCGACCACAACCTTGATCCAGGTGCAGGCCTCGCCGCCGCAGATCTCCCCGATCAGCGACGCCTGGTAGTCCATCAGGCTCTCGACGCCGGTCACCGGCGCGCGCTTCATGACGAAGAATGGAAAGCTCATCTCGATATGCCCGGCTTCGGCGTCCAGCCGCTCGACCATCTCCCCGAGCATCGAGCGGAACGAGTCGACCGAGATTTCGCGCTCGTGGTGCAGGATCTCCACGAAGCGCGACATATGCGTGCCCTTGAAGTTATGCGGCAGGTTCACGTACATGTTGAAGGTGGCGACGGTGTGCTGCTCGCCGGTGGAACGATCCTTGACCTTGACCGGATGGCGTATGTCCTTGATTCCGACCCTGTTGATCGGGATCTGGCGCGTATCGGGCCGCCCCTGCACGTCCTCGACGGCGATGACGCTCTTGGGTCGGGGTAGGACAACGCTGTTCATTTATTATTCACCCGTGGATTGTCAATTGGGGCCGACGCCGCCCGCTGCCGCTAATCTGGTGGCGGTGCGGGTCTGCTTCAAGGCCGGCACTGCCGAGCGCCAGCGCTCGATCGACGCGGCGATGCCCGCCAGGTCGAGTCCCGCGGCCGCCAGGCAGTCATCGCGGCTGCCGTGCTCGATGAAGCGATCGGGTATGCCGATATGCAGACGTGGTGTCAGGATGCCTTCGGCGTCGAGCGCCTCGGAGCAGGCGCTGCCGGCGCCGCCGGCGATCGCGTTATCCTCCAGCGTGACGATCCCGGCGTGGGAGGCGGCGATCTCGCGCAGCGTCGCGATATCCAGCGGCTTGATGAAGCGCATGTTGACCAGCGTTGCGTCCAGGCGCTCGGCCAGCACGGTCGCCGGCATCACCATCGCGCCGAACGCCAGCAGCGCCAGCCCGCTGCCGCCGCTGCGCCGCAGTTCGGCGCGACCGATCGGCAGTGCGGTCATTTCATCCAGGATCGCGGTGCCCGGGCCACGGCCGCGCGGATAGCGCACCGCCGCCGGACCGTCCAGCGTGGTTGCGGTGTAGAGCATCTGGCGGCACTCGTTCTCATCCGCCGGCGCCATGATCGTAAGGTTCGGCACGCAGCGCATGAACGACAGATCGTAGCTGCCGTGATGGGTGGCGCCATCGCTGCCGACCACGCCGGCGCGATCGAGTGCGAACACCACCGGCAGCTTCTGCAGCGCGACGTCGTGGATCAGCTGGTCGTAGGCGCGCTGCAGGAACGACGAGTAGATCGCCAGCACCGGCTTCATGCCCTCGCAGGCGAGGCCGGCGGCGAAGGTGGCGGCGTGCTGCTCGGCGATGGCGACGTCGAAGTAGCGATCGGGAAAGCGGCGCGAGAATTCCACCAGCCCGGAGCCTTCGCGCATCGCGGGGGTGATGCCGACAATGCGCGGATCGCGATCGGCCATGTCGCACAGCCACTGGCCGAATACCTGCGAGTAGCTCGGCGTACCGGGCTTCTCCTTGTGGATGGTGCCGCTGACCGGATCGAACGGGCCGGGGCCATGCCAGGTGATCGGATCGGCTTCCGCCGGCGCGTAGCCCTTGCCCTTGCGCGTCACCACGTGCAGCAGCTGCGGACCGGACAGCCCGCGGATGTTGCGCAGCGCGCGCAGCAGCGCCTTGAGATCGTGGCCATCGATCGGCCCGACGTAGTTGAAGCCCATCTCCTCGAACAGCGTCCCCGGCAGCACCATGCCCTTGACGTGTTCCTCCGAGCGGCGCGCCAGTGCGCGCATCGCGGGCATCTGCTGCAATGCCTTCTTGCCGCCTTCGCGCAGCTGCGCATACAGCCGCCCGGAGATCACCCGCGCCAGGTAGTTCGACAGCGCGCCGACATTCTCCGAGATCGACATGTCGTTGTCGTTGAGCACGACCAACAACGGGATCGGCAGGCTGCCGGCGTGGTTGAGGGCCTCGAACGCCATCCCGGCGCTCATCGCACCGTCGCCGATCACTGCCACGGCGCGTCGCGTCGCGCCGTTGCGCGCTGCGGCAATCGCCATGCCGAGTGCGGCGCTGACCGAGGTGCCCGAATGCCCGACGCCAAACGCATCGTAGGGACTTTCGCTGCGGGTCGGGAATGGCGCCATGCCGTCACGCTGCTTGATGGTGTGCAGCCGGTCGCGCCGCCCGGTCAGCACCTTGTGCGGATAGGCCTGGTGGCCGACGTCCCAAACCAGGCGATCTTCCGGGGTGTCGTACACGTAGTGCAGCGCAATAGTGAGTTCGACCGTACCCAGGCCGGCAGCGAAATGCCCGCCGCGGGTGCTGACGGTGTGAATCAGGAATTCGCGCAGCTCCGCAGCGAGCGCCGGCAGCTCGCGCTCGTCCAGCGCACGCAGGTCCGCGGGGGATTCAATGGCACCCAGTAAAGGGTAAGACGGGGTGCTGTCTGGCATGGTGAGGGTCAAGTTTACACGGTCCACGGCTTTCGAGCCGCGCTGCAACGAGCCTGCAGGGGTTTCCGGGGTGCACCGGGCGCGGTCCGGGGGTGTTTCCGGGGGAGCAGGCGGCCCGAGGGCCAATCACAGCGCCCGGTCGACCACGAAGTAGGCGAGTTGCCGCAGCGGCCGGGCCGCGGCCCCGAGGCCCTCGATGGCCGTCAGCGCCCGATTTCGATGCTGCACTGCAAGATCACGCGCGGCCGCAAGCCCGAAAACGCTCGGATAGGTGGGTTTGCCGAGCGCCGCGTCCGCGCCCTTGCGCTTGCCGATCACGCTGGTTTCCCCGGTGACATCCAGGATGTCGTCCTGGATCTGGAACGCCAGTCCGACCTCTGCCCCGAACGCCTGCAGCGCCGGATAGGCGGGCCCGGGCGACAGCCCGGCAGCGATCGCGCCCAGTTCGACACTGGCCTGGATCAATGCCCCGGTCTTGCGCCGATGCATGCGCTCGATGGCAGCGGCATCCAGCGATTTGCCAATCGCTTGCAGATCGATCGCCTGGCCTCCGGCCATGCCCTCGATGCCGATCGCGCGCGCCAGCGTGGCCAGCATCAGCACGCGCTCCTCGGCGCTGCTGTCCCCAGCGGGTTGGGCACGCGACCGCGCCAACACCGCGAAGGCAAGCGCCTGCAGTGCGTCGCCGGCAAGAATCGCCGTGCCTTCGTCGAAGGCACGATGGCACGATGCACGGCCGCGGCGCAGGTCATCGTCGTCCATGGCCGGCAGATCGTCGTGGATCAGGCTGTAGGCGTGAATCAGTTCGACCGCTGCCGCCGGCGCATCCAGGCGCTGCAGCGGGGCGGCAAAGGCCTCCCCGGTCAGGTACACCAGCAGCGGGCGCAGCCGTTTGCCGCCACCCAGCACGCTGTAGCGCATGGCCTGTCGCAGGCGCAAGGTAGCCGAGTCGTGTCCCGCCAGTTCCTGGTCCAGCACCCGCTCGATGCGCTGCTGACAGGCCTCGACGCTCGCCGCCAGGACGCCGTCACGCGCCGCGCCGGTCATTCCGAGGCAGCAGACTGGAGCCTTGCGGTAGCGTCGATAGCTTCGTTGGGGTCGAAATCCTCGATCGCGACCGTCTCGCCACGCTGCAGCAGCAGCTGTACTTTCTGTTGCGCGGCGGCGAGCGCGCCCTGGCATTCGCGCGTCAGCTGCACCCCGCGCTCGAAGGTACGCAGTGCCTCATCGAGTGGCAGATCCCCCGACTCGAGCTGCGTCACCAGCGATTCGAGCTGCGCCAGCGCCGCCTCGAAAGCCGGTGGCCCCGCGGCGGCCGGCGCGCCGGCCGCTGATGCAACGGATGCAGCGGATGCAGACTTCGATGCCATGCAATGACGGTAGCACAATCGTTGACGGGCGGAGCGCTTGCGCATAGATTGCGCCCCATTAGAATTAGTCTAAATTATCGACTCGAGCGCATTTACGGAGGTCAACGCACATGAAACTGGCTGGAAGCAAGACCGAAAAGAATCTGAAGGATGCCTTTGCCGGCGAGTCACAGGCGAATCGTCGCTATCTGTACTTCGCGGCCAAGGCTGATGTGGAAGGCTACAACGACGTGTCGGCGGTGTTTCGCTCGACCGCCGAAGGCGAGACCGGCCACGCGCATGGTCACCTGGAATACCTCGAGCAGGTGGGCGATCCGGCCACCGGGTTGCCGATCGGCGAGACCCGACTGAACCTCAAGTCCGCGGTGGCGGGCGAGACCCATGAGTATTCGGACATGTATCCGGGCATGGCCAAGGCGGCGCGCGAGGAAGGCTTCGGCGAGATCGCTGACTGGTTCGAGACCCTCGCCAAGGCGGAGCGCTCGCACGCCAACCGTTTCCAGAAGGCGCTCGAAGCCCTGTAAGCGCGTGAGGGCGGACCGGGCCGAAGCGGCGTGAGTTCAACCACGGCTGGCGGCGGGGGCGAGGGCAGTCTCGAAGCTCCGACCCGCCACCCGCTCAACTGGCGTGACCCCTCGTTCTACGACCAGGCGGCGCTCGATGCAGAGTTGCACCGGGTGTTCGACATCTGCCATGGCTGCCGGCGCTGCTTCAGCCTGTGCCAATCGTTTCCTATCCTGTTCGATGCCATCGACGCCTCGCCGACGCTGGAGCTCGATGGCGTCGATAAACGGGTCTACTGGCAGGTGGTGGAGAACTGCTACCTGTGCGACCTGTGCTACATGACGAAGTGTCCGTACGTGCCGCCGCATCCGTGGAACGTGGACTTTCCGCACCTGATGCTGCGCGCCAAGGCGGTGCGGGCGCGGCGCGGGGAACTCAAGCTCGCCGACCGGCTGCTCAGCTCGATCGATGCGGTCGGGCGCATCGCCGGCATTCCGGTGGTGGCCGAGCTGGTCAACGCCGCCAACGGCAACCGCCTGGCGCGCAAGCTGCTCGCCAAGACGCTCGGGGTGGACGCGCGCGCGCCGCTGCCAAGGTATTACTCCAGCAGCGCGCGCCGGCGCCTGAAGAAGAGCCTGCGGCGCGATCTGCCGGCGCAGGCGGCCGGCGCTACCCGCGGCAAGGTGGTGCTGTTTACTACCTGCTACGGCAACCGCAACGAACCACAGCTGGCGCAGGACCTGGCGGCGGTATTCGAGCACAACGGCATTGCGCTGGTGCTGGCCGACACGGAGCGCTGCTGCGGCATGCCGAAGCTGGAACTCGGCGATCTTGCGGCGGTGGAGCGCTGCAAGCAGGACAACATGCCGCCGCTGCTCAAGCTTGTGGATGCCGGCTATGACATCGTGGCGCCGATTCCATCGTGCGTGCTGATGTTCAAGCAGGAGCTGCCGTTGATGTATGCCGGCGATGAGCCGGTGCAGCGCGTTGCCGCGCACATGTTCGATCCGTTCGAATACCTGATGCTGCGCCACAAAGCCGGGCTGCTGCGCACCGATTTCAAGGCGCGTCTGGGCAAGGTCTGCTACCACGTGGCCTGTCACCTGCGGGTGCAGAACATCGGCCTGAAGACCCGCGATGTGCTGCGGCTGGTGCCGGACACGACCATCGAGGTGATCGAGCGCTGCTCGGGGCATAACGGCACCTACGCCATCAAGAGCCGGTTTCGCGACGCCTCGATGAAGATCGGCGCCCCGGTGTTCCAGCGCGTGGCGAACTCGGGGGCCGACTATTATTCCAGCGATTGCCCGATGGCCGGCCACCAGATCGAGAGCGGACTTGGCTCGAAGGCTGCGCCGGTCCATCCGCTGGCGCTGCTGCGTATTGCGTATGGCATCTAGGGCCTACGGGATCTAGCGCAGCATGCAGAAGCTGGCCGCCTCGCAATTGATGTCGCTCGAACAGTACGCGCGCGAGCGCGCGGCGCTGCGCCCGGGCATGATCGAGCATCGGCGGGCGCGCCAGCTGCGCATCGGCGAGCATTGCAGCTGGAGTTTCGAGGACCGGCGCACGGTGCACTACCAGATACAGGAAATGTTGCGCAGCGAGCGCATCTTCGAGCCCGAGGCGATCGCCGAGGAACTTGACACCTACAACCCGTTGATCCCGGACGGCAGCAACCTCAAGGCCACGCTGATGATCGAATACCCGGAACCCGAGGAGCGCGCCCGGCGCCTGGGGCAGCTGCGCGGTTTCGAGCGCCACTGCTGGATGCGAGTGGCGCACTTCGATCCGGTGTATGCGATCGCCGATGAGGATCTGGTACGCGAGAACGATACCAAGACTTCGGCGGTGCATTTTCTGCGTTTCGAATTCCCCGCCCCGATGATTGCCGCCGCCAAGGCCGGTGGCGCGCTGGCGGCCGGCACCGATCACCCCGAGTATCGCCACAGCGTCGATCCGCTGCCGGATGCTTTGCGTCGGGCATTGCTGGCAGACTTCGCCTAGCGCCTGTCCGGACGGCCGGACGGCCGGACGGTCGGGCGCCGTCTGCTAGAATCCGCGCCGCTTTCGCACCTTCCGCCTGCATCGGCGATCTGGAAAACAATGGCTGAGTCGTACACCGCATCCGATATCGAAGTGCTCAGCGGCCTGGACCCGGTGCGCCGCCGCCCGGGCATGTACACCGACACCACGCGGCCCAATCACCTGGCGCACGAGGTCATCGACAACAGCGTCGATGAGGCGATCGCCGGCTACTGCAAGAACATCAGCCTGACGCTCTACCGGGACAATTCGCTCGAGGTGGTGGACGACGGCCGCGGCATGCCGACCGATATCCATCCGAAGGAGAAGATCAGCGGCGTGGAGCTGATCCTCACGCGCCTGCACGCCGGCAGCAAATTCACCGAAGGCTCCTATAAGTTCTCCGGCGGGCTGCACGGCGTGGGCGTCTCGGTGGTCAACGCGCTGTCGAAGCACCTGGAGTGCTGGGTGCGGCGCGGCGGCAAGGAATACAACATCAGCTTCCGCGATGGCCGGCTGCACTCGAAGCTGGAAGTCGTCGGCAGCGTCGGCCAGCGCAACACCGGCACCACGGTGCGCTTCTGGCCCGATCCGAAGATCTTCGATTCCGATCGCTTCTCGGTACCGGACCTGAAGCGCGTGCTCAAGGCCAAGGCGGTGCTGTGCCCGGGCCTGCGCGTGAGCTTTCACAACGAGCAGAGCGGGGAGAAGGAGGAATGGTTCTACACCGGCGACCTCGGCGCCTACCTGGTGGAGCAGCTCGGCAAGGCTGAGCGCCTGCCTGCCGAGCCGATCACCGGCAAGCACGTATCGGAAGAGGATGCGGTCGAGTGGGCGCTCGCCTGGTCGAGCGACGCGCCGGAGCTGATCGCCGAGAGCTACGTCAACCTGATCCCGACCACCGGCGGCGGCACGCACGTCAACGGCCTGCGCTCCGGGGTGGTCGAGGCGGTGCGCGAGTTCTGCGAATTCCGCACTCTGCTGCCGCGCGGCATCAAGCTCACTGCCGAGGACATCTGGAATCGGGCCTGTTACGTGCTGTCGCTCAAGATCCGCGATCCGCAGTTCGCCGGCCAGACCAAGGAGAAGCTCGGCTCGCGCGCGGCCGCGGCACTGGTCGAATCGCATGCGCGCGATGCGGCGGCGCTGTGGCTCAACCAGCACCCCGACGCCGGCGAGCGCATCGCGCAGTTTGCGATCGAGAATGCACAGGAGCGCCTGCGCGCCGCGGCACGTGTGGTGCGCAAGCGCGCGGTCAACGGGCCGGCGCTGCCCGGCAAGCTTGCCGACTGCAGCTCACAGGATCCGGCGCGCTCGGAGCTGTTCCTGGTCGAGGGCGACTCGGCCGGCGGTTCGGCCAAGCAGGCGCGCGACCGCGAATTCCAGGCCATCATGCCGCTGCGCGGCAAGATCCTGAATACCTGGGAGCTGCAACCCGGGGAGATCGGCAGCTCGCAGGAAGTGCATGACATCGCCATCGCGCTCGGGGTCGATCCGGGATCATCGGATCTGTCGGAGCTGCGCTATCACAAGATCTGCATCCTGGCGGATGCCGATTCCGACGGCCAGCACATCGCCACATTGCTGTGTGCGCTGTTTTTGCGTCATTTCCGGCCGCTGGTCAGCGGCGGCCACATCTATGTGGCGATGCCGCCGCTGTATCGCATCGACGCCGGCAAGCAGGTGCTGTACGCGCTCGACGACCAGGAGCGCGATGCGATCCTCAAGCGCCTCACCGAGGAGCGCTCGCGCACCAAGCCGGTGGTGACGCGCTTCAAGGGGCTGGGCGAGATGAATCCGCCGCAGCTGCGCGAGACCACGATCGATCCGCGCACCCGCCGGCTGGTGCAGCTGACCATCGAGGCCAAGGACCAGACCGACAAGCTGATGGACATGATGCTGGCCAAGAAGCGCGCCGGCGACCGGCGCGACTGGCTCGAGAGCAAGGGCGACAAGGCCGAGGTGCTGATCTGATGGCGCAACCGCCGGTGAATTTCGAGGGCGTGGAGCGCCGCGCGCTCGGCGTGTTTACCGAGAAGGCCTATCTCGACTACTCGATGTACGTGATCCTCGACCGCGCGCTGCCGGCGCTTGGCGACGGATTGAAGCCGGTGCAGCGCCGCATCACCTACGCGATGAGCGAACTCGGTCTGTCGGCCGCCAACAAGCACAAGAAATCGGCACGCACAGTCGGCGACGTGATCGGCAAGTTCCATCCGCATGGGGATTCCGCCTGCTACGAGGCCATGGTGCACATGGCGCAGGACTTCTCCTACCGCTACCCGATCGTCGACGGCCAGGGCAACTGGGGCTCGCCCGACGACCCGAAATCGTTCGCCGCGATGCGCTACACCGAAGCAAGACTGACGCGCTACGCCGACCTGCTGCTGTCGGAGCTCGAGCACGGCACGGTCGACTGGGCGCCGAATTTCGACGGCACGATGGAAGAGCCGCTGATGTTGCCGGCGCGGCTGCCGAACCTGCTGCTGAATGGCGCCTCCGGCATCGCGGTCGGCATGGCGACCGACATCCCGCCACACAACCTGCGCGAAATCGCCGCCGCCTGCATTCATCTGCTGGATGACCCCGAGGCCACCACGCGCGCGCTGCTCAAGCACGTCAAGGGGCCGGACCTGCCGACCGGCGGCGAGATCATCTCGCCGCGCGCCGACCTGGTGTCGTTCTACGACAGCGGCAGCGGCAGCTACAAGGCGCGTGCGGTCTGGGAGCTCGAGAAGGACAGCGGCCACGTGATCATTACGCAGCTGCCGTTCCAGGTATCCGGCAGCCGGGTGCTGGAGCAGATCGCGCAGCAGATCCGCGAGAAAAAGCTGCCGATGGTCGAGGACGTGCGCGATGAGTCCGACCACGAGAATCCGACCCGGCTGGTGATCGAGCCGCGCTCCAACCGGGTCGACGTCGAGCAGCTGATCGCGCACCTGTTCGCGACCACCGATCTCGAGCGCAGCTACCGCGTGAATCTCAACGTGATCGGCACCGACGGCCGGCCGCGGGTGATGGGACTCAAGGCGCTGCTGGCCCAGTGGCTGGAATTCCGCCAGCACACGGTGCGCCGGCGGCTGCAGCACCGGCTCGACAAGGTGGCGCGGCGGCTGCACATCCTGGATGGACTTGCGATCGCCTACCTGAACCTCGATGAAGTGATCCGCATCATCCGGCGCGAGGATGAGCCCAAGCCGGTGCTGATCAAGCGCTTCAAGCTGTCGGAGGAGCAGGCCGAGGCGATCCTGGAGACCAGGCTGCGCCAGCTCGCGAAGCTCGAGGAGATGAAGATCCGCGAGGAGCAGCGCGAGCTCGGCGAGGAGCGCGACCAGCTGCAGGAGCTGCTCGGCAGCAAGGCCAAGCTCAGGAAACTGGTACGCGCGGAGATCATGGCCGACGCCGAGGAATACGGCGATGAGCGGCGTACGCGCATGGTCGAGCGTGCCGCGGCGCAGGCGATCGAGGAAAGCGAGCTGCTGGCGAACGAGCCGGTCAGCGTGGTGCTGTCCACCGGCGGCTGGATCCGCTCGGCCAAGGGCCACGACATCGACCCGCGCACCCTGTCGTACAAGACCGGCGATGCCTTCCAGGCGGCGGCGCGCGGTCGCAGCACCCAGCTGGCGGTGTTCATCGACAGTACCGGACGCGCCTACAGCCTGCCGGCGCACACGCTGCCCTCGGCGCGCGGCCAGGGCGAGCCGTTGTCGGGCCGGCTCGATCCGCCGGATGGCGCCCGTTTTGCGGGCGTGCTGCTCGGCGAGCCCGACGACCTGTGGCTGATCGTGACCGATGCCGGGTACGGCTTCAGCGTGCGGCTCAAGGAGCTGCACTCGCGCAATCGGGCCGGCAAGGCGGTGCTCAAGCTCAGCGCCGGCGCGCTGGTGCTGCCGCCGGTCGCGATTCCGCTGGCGGCGGCGGACGGCGCCGCGCCGGCCGACGGCGCGCCGGGGCTGGCGCCGGATGCGGCCGCACGTGTCGCGCTGGTCAATTCGGAGGGTCGGCTGCTGCTGCTGGCCGCGCGCGACGTACCGGAGTTGCCGCGCGGCAAGGGCAACAAGCTGTTCGGCATTCCGACCAGGAAGGCCGAGTCGCGCGAAGAGACGCTGGTGGCGATGACCGTGCTGGCCGGCACGCAGTCGCTGCTGGTGTCCTCGGGCGAGCGGCAGATGACCATCAAGCCGGCGGACCTGAAGGACTATGCCGGCGAGCGCGCGCAGCGCGGCGCGCTGCTGCCGCGCGGCTGGCGCACGGTCGAGGGGATTCAGCCGACGGACTGATATCCGCGACCGGTCATCTAGGCGGTGACCTCTACATACTCGACTCGGCTGGAGCCAGGGGGAATCGGCGTGCCGTCCTGGCGCATACCCTCGAGGTGGAATCCGATCGCCTCCCGAATCGCAGTCTCCGTCTCTGCAGGCGTCTTTCCGGTAGCCACGCACCCGGGAAGATCCGGCGCGTACGCCGAATAGTTGTCGCCGGCGGCTTCAATGACGATTGCGTAGCGCATCAGATTGACTTTACCTCTTCAGGCCCGATTGTTTCAGGATACTCTTGAGCGTGCCGGACGCCAAATCATCGCTCGGCTTGCCAGCCACAGTAACCCGGCCGGGTTTCGCCGGATGTTTCCATTGCCGGTGACTGCCGTGAGTGGAATGTAGATACCAACCATCGTCTTGCAGCATTCGTAGCACATCGGAAACCTTCATCGAATCAGCTTATCAACGCGCCGCCGTCGCGAAATCGGGGTTCCTGCTGTCAATATCGAGTTATTCCTGAGGCTCACCCTCGGGATAGACGCGCGGCAGTACCACGCGGAACGTCGTGCCGGCCCCGGGCGCGGTCTCGAGCTCCAGGCTGGCATCGAGCAGCTCGCACAGGCGCTTGACGATCGACAGGCCGATACCTTCGCCCGCGGGCACGCTGAGCGAGCGCGGATCGGATTGCGACTTGAGTGTCGCTGCCGGCTCGGTGCCTGCGCCGGCACTAGCGCCGGCATCGAGCTGCTGCGCCTCGCGGGTGGCCTGGCGCAATGCACTCTCCAGCGGCGCGGCCGCGGATTGCGGCTGGAAGCCCGGTCCGGTGTCCTGCACGCACAGCACCCATTGCGGCGGGCCGGCTGAGGCGCGCTCCTCCCATTGCACGCAAACGCCGCCGTGCTCGGTGACCTTGAGCGCATTGAGCACCAGGTTCTGCGCGATGCGCAGGATCTTCGCCGAATCGCCGACGACGGTCAGCGCGGCAGGACCCTCCGCCTTCAGGAACAGATTGCGCTCGGCGGCCAGCGGCCGGATGCTGTCGCAGAATTCGTGCAGCATGTGGGCGGCGTCGAACGGCCGCAGGCGACGATATTCCTGTCCGGCCTCCAGCCGCGCCAGGTCCATCAGATCGCTCAGCAGGCCGCGCAGCGAGTTGACCGAGCGCTGCAGGAGTTGTGAGATTGGCGCGCGCGTCGGGTCGGTCTCGGCCTCGCGCGTCAGGATCGCCGAAGCATTGGTGATCACGCCGACGGTGCCGCGCAGGTCGTGCGCCGCCTCGCGCCAGGTCTCGGCCCGCTGCCGGTCCAGGGTCTGCAGTTGCTGCAGCGCGGATTCCAACTCGCGCATGCGGCCGGCCGCTTCGGTGCGCTGCAGGCGCTCGTAGCGGGCGGCGCTTTCAGCAACACCCTCGCCGCACAGGCGCACCAGCGCCTGGCGCGCGACCGGCATCACGTCGCCCTGCAGCTGCGGATGTGCGCGGCCGTAGTCCTCCAGCTCGCTGAGCACGGCGTACTGCAGGTGTCCCCACTCCCGGATCGTCTCGCGCTGGTTGTAACCCTGTTGCCAGCGGTGTAGCCCGTGCTCCGCGGCACTGCGCTTCTGCTCGCTGCGGGCCTGCGCCTTTTCGGATTCATCCTCGGCCTGAAGGCGGTGCTCGAACGCATCGAGCACCTGCGGGATGTGATCGTTAAACTGCGTGCGTGAGATGCCGGACGGCGTGGTCAATTCCGGGTCGAGCTCGACCGCGCGCAGCCAGCTGCGCAGGATCTGCTCGCGCCGGGCGGCCAGATGTACGGCCAGCCGCGACAACTCGGACTTGATGGAGGTCGGTTCGCTCATGGGTAGGGATCAATATACCTGAGCGTCGCCGGCAGGTGGCTCGCCGTGGCAGGATCTGGCCGTGGCAGCCGATAGTCCAGATTCAGCGGTGCATCACGCGGCGCGGCAGGGGTTTTCCGACGCCGCTCAGACCTATAGTCATGGTCGGCCGGACTATCCGCGGGAGCTGCTGCCGTGGCTGCATCAGTCGCTGGGCCTCGGCCCTGGCAGCATCGCCGTGGACCTGGGCGCTGGCACCGGCAAGTTCACGCCGCTGCTGCTGGCCACCGGCACCAGCGTCGTTGCGGTCGAGCCGGTGGATGCGATGCGCGCGCAGTTGCTGCGCAGCATTCCCACCGTCACCGCGCTGGCGGCGAGCGCGCAGTCGCTGCCACTCGCGAACGCCTCGGTCGATGCGGTGCTGTGCGCACAGGCGTTTCACTGGTTCGCAACTCCCGAGGCGCTGCGTGAGATCGGCCGCGTGCTGAAGGCCGGCGGCAAGCTCGGCCTGGTGTGGAACGTGCGCGATGAATCGGTGGACTGGGTCGCCGCCATTACCCGGATCGTCACGCCGTACGAAGGCGACACGCCGCGCTTCCACACTGGCGAGTGGCGACGGCTGTTCCCGAGTGAGCTTTTTTCACAGCTCGAGGAGACTGTGCTGAGCTATCGCCACCGGGGTTCCGCCCGGCAGGTGATCGTCGAGCGGGTGCTGTCGGTGAGTTTCATCGCGGCGTTGCCGACGGCGGACCGCAAGCGCGTGGAGCAAAGCCTGGAAGCGCTGATTGCGAGCCACCCCGAGCTCAAGGATGCCGCGTCGATCGAATTCCCCTACCGCACGCATGCGTACTGTAGTACGCGCGCGCCGAACCCGTAGTCGCCGGCCGGCCTTACTCGATAGCGATCGAGGATGGGCCGCCGGCAAACATCCCGGCGACCACCTTGGCGCCCACCTGCGTCAGCGCGCCGGTAGTCAGGTTGATCCTGAAGACGGTGACGGAGTCATCATCGCCATTGGCGACGTAGGCGAACTGGCCCGACGGATCGACCTGGACCGTTGTCGGGGTGAAGGTGCTTGGGATGTTGGTCACGGTGCTGACGAAGGGCGAGCCGGCAATTGCGGTGAGTGTGGAATCCGGGTTGATTGTGAACGCCGATACGGAGCCATCACCGCTGTTCGACACGTACAGGAACGAGCCGGTCGGATCAATCGTGACCCCCTCCGGCGCTGCGCCCACGTTGTAGCTGACCCCCTCCGCGACCAGGTTGCCGTTGGCTCCGTAGCGATAGGCGGTCACCGTGCCTGTCGCGGCCATAGGGCGCTGGTCGGTGACATACATCAGCCCGCCGGTCGGGTAGATCACCATGCCCCAGGGCGCACTGACGCCGGTGCCGCCCTGGAACGCGAATGGTGAATTCGGCAACGGGGCCAATGCACCCCCGGCGCCCACCGCATAGCCGACGAGGGTCGAATCAAAATTAATCGCGCCGAACAGCAGCGGATTGACCGGATCGAGCGCCAGTGCGTACGGGTCGTTGCCAGCGGGGTATGTCGATGTCGCCAGCGCACCGGTCACCGGTGTCAACACGCCGTTGTTGATCGCGAACGCCTCGACGACGCCGGGTGGCGCATTCATGTCGACGTTGTCATCGACGCCGACATAGAGATAAGGACCAGCCGCATCCACCGCAAGGGAAAACGAGTTATTGTTCATCGCGCCGGTCGGGGCGTTGAACAGATCAGGGACCAGCGAGCCGTCGGGATTGACGCCGTAGGTCGAGACGGACGCCGAGCCGGAATTGGCGACATACAGGTACAGGCCGCTCGGATCCAGCGCCAGCGCCCAGGGACTGATTTCGGCTGGTGTGTAGGGCGAGCCGGCCGCCGGGGTGAGCTCTCCGGTGCCTGGATTGACGGCGAATGCGGCCACGCTGCCGTTACCACCGTTATCGAATGGATTGGCCAGGAACAGGAAGCGGCCGGTGGTGCTGCAATGGATCGCCACCGTGGTGACGTCCGCAGTGGCGACTGTGCCGGCGCCGCCGGTCACCCGGCAAAGCTGAGCCGGGTTAGCCGGCTGCGTGAGCACGGTGACTGCATACGCCGTGCCGCTCGTCAGGGTCGCAAAGGTATAGGTGCCGTTGCCGGGGATCGGGACCGGGTTGGCGCCATTGGTCTGCACCACGAGGCCCGCGCCGGCCAGTCCAGTGACGGTTCCGCTGACGGCGTAGCTATTGACGGTGCAGGTGATCGCGACGTTGGTGATGTTCGCAGTAGTCACCTGGCCGGCATCGTTGGCGATGGTGCAGGTCTGGGCAGGATTGCTCGGCTGCGTCATGACTGTGACGGTATAGTTGGTGCCGCTCGCCAGGGTCGAGAAGATGTAGTTGCCGGAAGTGGCGACCGCGACGTTGTTGGTGCCGTTGGTCTGCAGTACCAGCCCGGTGCCGACCAGTCCGGTGACAGCGCCGCCGACGGTATAGAAATTCGTGGTGCAGTTGACCACAACGCTGGCCACGTTGACCGTGCCCACCGTGCCCGCGCCGTCCATCACCGTACACACCTGCGATGGATTGATCGGTTGCGAGATGATCGTGACCTTGTAAGCGGCGCCACTGGCGGCCTGGTTCGAGAACGTGAAGCCGCCGTTGCCGGTGATGGGCAGGCTGTCCCCGGCCTCGTTCGCGAGCGCCAGGCCGGCGCCCGACAGGCCCATGACCGTGCCGCCAACCGTATAGGAGCTCTGTGCGCCGCCGCTGCTGCTGGCTGTGCCGTTGCCGTTGATGCTGCCGTTGCCGCCGTTGCCGCCGCTGATGGTCGAGCCGGCACTATCGAGCGCCTCGTTGCAGGCGACCAGCGTGCCGCTGGCGCACACTGCCAGAACCAACGTGCGCAGTAACGCCAGGTTCAGCGGCCGGGGGACAATCGAATGCATGCGTAAGGCTCCAGGAAATCTCAACTGCGTGCGCGATTATTGAGAGCAGGGCGACGCGGCAGCGGTGACCGCGTTCTCAGTGCATGCCCGGTGTGACAATATCTGTCGCCAGAGCGTGACGCCGTTCGCACTGCGCTGCGCGCTGCCGCGACGTCAGGCACCCCAAAAGCGGAAGGGCCCCAGTCCACGGATGGACTGGGGCCCTTCAGGAGTCGAATGACTCGGGGAGATTTACTCGATCACGATGGCCTGCGGGCCTTCGCCACCGATCACGCAGGGATACGCGTTGACGCCGGCGGCGACCGCGGTCAGGGCCCCCGTGGTCGCGTTGATGGTAAACAAGGAGATGGTTCCGGCGTCACCATTCGCCACGTACAGGTACTGGCTCGACGGATCTACCGCGGCAGCCGTGGGCACGTCCATCGTGCCGGCGCTGGACGTGTAGGCAGGACCCACAGAGGTCAGGTTGCCGGTGGTCGGGTCGATCGTGAAGGCCGACACAGTGCCGTCCTGGCTATTGGTGACGTACAGGAACTTGCCGGCCGGATCGATCGCGATGCTCTCGGGACCGATGCCGACGGCTATGGTCTGCTGCAACGTCAGGGCGCCGGTGTTGTCATACGAGTACTCGTTGACGGTGCCCGCTGCCGTGGCAGGGAACGCCAGCGTGTCGGTCACATACACGTACTGCCCGGTCGGATACGCCGTTACCGCATATGGGGCGGCAAGCGCGCCGAACGGTGAGCTGCCGAGCACGGTCAGCTGCCCCGTTGCCGCCGCAATCGAATAGCCGGTGATTGACGGCGTGAAAACGTTGGCCGAATACAGGAACCCGTTGGTGAAGTCCACCGCCAGCCCAAACGGCTCATCGCCGGTCAAAGTGGCTGCTCCTACCTGCGTCAGCACGCCACCGGCTACCGAGAACGTCTCGATCGTGCTGTTCGGCGTGTCGTTGCTGCCTACATACAGGTAGGGGGACAGCGTACCGGTCGGGTCGATCGCCAGCGAGAACGGCTGATTGGTTCCACCCCCGGTCGAGGTCGGAGGAATGACGTCCGGCGTCAGAACGCCGCCGGCGGCGATCGCATAGGTCGATACGTCGGACGACATCGAATTGGCGACATACAGGAAAGCGCCGCTCGGATCGACCGCAAGGCCGGTCGGGGCGTTGTCGCCGCCGACTTCCGCGTAGGGCGAGTTTGTGGCCGGCGTCAACACGCCGGTGAGCGGTGCAATCGTAAAGGCGGCTACGCTGCCGGCCGTGCTGTCGTTCGGGTTCGCCACGAACACGTACTTGCCGACGTTCACGCAGCTTACCGCCACGGTGACATTCGCGGTCGCGGTGCCGCTGGCAGGGGCGACCGCCCTGCACAGCTGTGCGGGTGTGGTCGGCGATGTCAGAACCGAGACGGCGTAGGGTCCACCGCTGGCAATCTTGGTGGTGAACGGGAACGTGCCGTTGGCTGTTACCGTCAGGTTATTGCCGCCATTGTCCTGCAGCACCACGCCCGAACTGCCGGTGCTCAGTCCGCTGACAGAGGCACTGATCGTGTACTGGCTGACGCAGGTGACTACTGCGGTCTTATTGGCGTTGGCTATGCCTGCGCCCGCGGTGACCGAGCACAGCTGCGTGGCCGGCTGAGTCAGCACCGTGACGGAGTAGGCGCCACCGGATGCAATCTTGGTGGTGAACGGGAACGTGCCGCTGGTTGTGACGGTCAGGTTGTTGCTGAGATTGTCCTGCAATACCACCGTACCATTGAGTCCCGAGACCTGGGCACTGATGGTGTAGGTGACCGCTCCGCCACTGCTGCTGCTGCTGCCGCTACTGGAGCTGCTGCTTGAGCTGCTGCTCGAGCTGCTGCTGGCGGCGGTATTGTCGCTGCCGCCGCAGGCGACGAGGATCACACTGGTGCATATCGCTAAGGCGAGTGCGCGCACGGAGGCAACGCTCAGGTGACGCGGAAGAATTGAATTCATGTGCTATGGCTCCGGTAGTCCAAGTAGGCAGCTCTCAGGCCAGAGAGCAGCCAACGATTAAAGTGGTAAACGCCCCGCCCGTTGTAAGTCGCGGTCTGAATAAGAGTTCGTCATGACCCATATTGCGGTGGCGATTATCAAGAGGCGCAGGGCGGCAACGCTGTGACGTTTGTCTCAAGTCCGAACAGATATGTCGCCACTATGGTCACAAGACGCCCCGATGGAAGCTTTTTCAGACGCCCGTGGCGTTGAAGGTGGCGAGAGGCTACACCCTTTCGCCGACGAGTCATCGACTTTCTGTGCCGCCGTCGATCTCCTCGGCACGATGGCAGGCGACCAGGCTGGTACCCACCGGGCGCAGCAACGGCACCTCGTGTGCACAGCGCGCAATGGCCATCGGGCAGCGGGTCCGAAACACGCAGCCCGAGGGCGCCGACAGCGGCGACGGGACTTCGCCCTCCAATGGTGCGTTGCGCCGCGCGCGCGCGGCGATCGGATCCGGAATCGGCGCGGCGCGCAGCAGCGCGCGCGTGTAGGGATGGCGGCTGGCGCCGAACAGCGCGTCGCAGCCGGCCATCTCCATCACGCGGCCCAGATACAGCACCAGCACCCGATCACAGCTGAAGCGCACCGCAGCCAGATCGTGCGAGATGAACAGCAGCGACAGTTGCAGCCGGCGCTGCAGGTCCTTCAGCAGGTTGCTGATCTGCGACTTGATCGACACGTCGAGTGCCGACAGCGGCTCATCGCACACCACCAGCTCGGGCTCGATGATCAATGCACGGGCAATGCCGATGCGCTGCGCCTGCCCGCCGGAGAATTCGTGCGCATAGCGCGGCAGGTGTTCGGCGCCCAGCCCCACCGCCTGGGCCATCGCCAGCACGCGCTGTTCGCGCTGCGCGCCGGAGAGTTGTGGTTCGAACACGCGCAGCGGCTCGGCCAGGATGGCGCCGATCGGCATGCGCGGATCGAGCGCGGCCTGCGGATCCTGGAAGATCAGCTGCAGGTGGCGCCGCATCGCCTGCAGCGGCGCGCCGGCCAGCTGCAGCAGGTCGCTGCCGTGAAACAGCGCCGTGCCCGACTGCGCGGGCACCAGCCGCAGCAGCGCGCGCGCGATGCTCGACTTGCCGCTGCCCGATTCACCCACCAGCCCGAGGGTCTCGCCACGCGCCAGCTCGAAGCTGACGCCGTTGACCGCGCGCAGCAGTGCGTGGCGACCGCGATCGTTGACGCGGTAGTTGACGGCGAGTTCACGCACCGCCAGCAGCGGCAACGGGCCGCTCGCGGCAACGGCAGTGGTGCCGCGCGTGCTCACGTCGGCTGAGCGCGCAGTTTGCCGAGCGCGCCCTGGTGATGGCAGGCCTTCCAATGACCCGGGCTCACCTCCAGAAGCGCCGGCGTCACGCTGTCGCACACTGGCATTCGATACAGGCAGCGCGGAGCGAACGGGCAGCCTGGCGGCAGCGCGGCCGGATTCGGCGGCGCACCGGGGATGCTCGGCAGGCGAGCCGGGCGCGGCGCATCGATGCGGGGAATCGATTGCTGCAGCGCCTCGGTATACGGATGGCGCGGCTGTGCGAACAGTGCGTGTACCGGCGCCTGCTCCATGATGCGGCCGGCGTACATCACCACGACGCGATCGGCGACCTCGGCGATCACACCCAGGTCGTGCGTCACCAGCACGATGGCGGTGCCGGTGCGGGCGCGCAGCTCCTGGAACAGGCCCAGGATCTGCGCCTGCACGGTCACATCGAGCGCGGTGCTGGGCTCATCGGCCAGCAGGATCTCCGGTTGCGCGATCAGCGCCATCGCGATCATGACGCGCTGGCGCATGCCGCCGGACAGCTCGTGGGGGTACTGGCGCATACGGCGCGCGGCATCCGGGATATGCACCGACTGCAGCATCTCGATGGCGCGCTGTTCGGCGGCGCGCGCGCCGGCGCCGCGGTGCACGGCCAGCACCTCGGTGATCTGCCGGCCGACGCGCAGGTACGGATTGAGCGCCGTCATCGGGTCCTGAAACACCATGCTGATGCGATTGCCGCGCACCTGGTTCAATGCCGCCGCATCCAGGCCAAGC
>Ga0302324_100003264_pt1 | contig 36718 bp, 37 predicted proteins | sample Palsa_T0_1_FD_201949 | JGI IMG/M metagenome (GOLD analysis project Ga0302324, IMG submission 201949) | Peat permafrost microbial communities from Stordalen Mire near Abisko, Sweden - Palsa_T0_1 | ecosystem: Environmental > Terrestrial > Soil > Palsa > Peat permafrost | place: Sweden: Abisko... | reverse complement strand
CGGGTGCGGGTAAAAATTGCGTACATTCACCGCGAAAAATCATTATATGGAAACGATCAATGTATTCTATGTCGTAATAGGGGTCTTTCTTCTTGCTGTCTTATTAAGCTGTTGGGTCAGCGTCAATCAGGGCTATATATACGCGGTCACGCTTTTTGGTAAATACCGGCGTATCCTTCGTCCGGGCTTGAATTTCAAGGTGCCTTTCCTGGAGCAGGTGTATAAGAAGATCTCGATTCAGAACCGGTCGGTGGAACTGGAGTTCCAGGCTGTCACTTCCGATCAGGCGAATGTCTATTTCAAGAGCATGCTGCTTTATGCCGTGCAGAATGCGGATGAAGAGACGATCAAGAGAGTAGCTTTTAAATTTATCAGCGACCGTGATCTGATGCAGGCGCTGACCCGTACGATCGAGGGCAGCATCCGGTCGTTTGTGGCGACGAAGAAGCAGGCGGAAATACTGGGATTACGAAAAGATATCGTTGAATTCGTCAAAGACCAGATCGATCATTCGCTGGAGGAATGGGGCTATCACCTGATGGACCTCCAAATCAACGATATTACTTTTGACAAGGCTATCCTTGAATCCATGAGCAAGGTGGTGGCCAGCAATAACCTGAAGGCTGCCGCCGAGAATGAAGGGCAGGCCTTTCTGATCACCAAGACCAAGGCGGCGGAAGCGGAAGGCAATGCGATCAAGATCTCTGCCGGGGCCGAAAGGGAAGCCGCCCGGCTTCGCGGCCAAGGGGTAGCCCTTTTCCGCCAGGAGGTGGCGCATGGGATGAGCGAGGCCGCCGAGGAAATGAAAAGGGCCAACCTGGATACGAATGTGATCCTTTTCAGCATGTGGACGGAAGCAATCAAAAACTTTGCGGAAGTCGGCAAGGGGAATATCATTTTCCTGGATGGCAGCAGCCAGGGAATGGAAAACACCATGAAGCAGATCCAGGCCCTGATGGTGAAGGCGTCGGGCACTACATAGCGGGAAGGGTTTGATGTAGGGAGCCGGTTTGATGCGGGGTGGAGGTGGATATCTTGCGGGGTGGAGGTGGATATCGTTCGGCGCGGAGGTGGACCGATATTGTGCTGCATGGCAAACTTTAGCATTTTGTTAAAAAATAGGATCGGGCGGGGAACGTTATAGTGGTAAATCTTTACTTTTACCCATCGGCCGGGTGTGGCAGGTCTGGATTTGGTGTAATAAGGATTTGATGTAATCAGGATTTGGTGTAATAATTTAAACTCTACATTGGAATGAATTTATTTCTTCTGCAGGTAATAATGGACTCAGCACAGATCAAGGACAGTTTGGCAAGGGTGGCCATGATGGCGGCCCAGCAAAAGGAGAGCTTATTGGACATTCTGCTAAAGGGGGGCCCGCTGATGATCCCGCTGGCCATTCTCCTGGTGATCGCCATTTTTGTTTTTTTCGAGCGTTATCTGGCGATCAAAAAAGCGTCGAAGCTGGAGGATAATTTTATGAACATTATCCGGGACAATATTATCAGCGGCAATATTTCCGCTGCCCGCAACCTGGCGAAGAACACGCCTACGGCGGTTGGTCGGATGATCGACAAGGGCATTCAGCGGGTAGGGAAGGAATTGGTGGCTATCGAGCGCAGTATGGAAAATGTCGGGAAGCTGGAATTGTATAAGATGGAGAAAAACCTTGCGGTTCTTTCGGCGATAGCCTATCTGGGTCCGTTGTTTGGGTTTTTAGGGACGATCTTCGGGATGTTCCAGCTTTTTTACAGTATTGCGAGTACGGGGGAATACAGTATTTCCAATATTGCGGGTGGTATTTATGTGAAGATGATCTCTTCGGCGTCCGGGCTGATCATCGGTATCATCGCTTACATCGGATATCGCTATCTGAATTCGCAGATCGACAAGGCGACTCATAAAATGGAAGCGGCAAGCGCGGATTTCATCGATATTCTGCAGGAGGAGGTGCGATAATATGAATCTAAGAAGCAAACATAGGGCAGAAACGGAGGTCCATACGGGGCCGTTGAATGATATATTGTTTATCCTCTTATTATTCTTTCTTATTGTCAGCACTTTGGCTAATCCGAATGTGGTCAAGCTCTCGCAGCCAAAGTCCAAAAGCGATACCAAGGCCAAGCAAACGGTGGTGGTCTCTATCGACGCCAACAAACAGTTCTATGTGGGCACTACTAAAGTTACCCTGGATCAGCTAAAGGCGCAGCTGCAGCCTTTCTTAGCCAAGGAGACGGAACAGCCTTCCATTGTGATCAATGCGGACAAGTCGGTGCCTGTCGACGATGTCGTGGCGGTCATGCGTATAGCGCGTGACCTGGGCGCCAGAACGGTATTGGCGGTGGATAAGAATGGTGTGCATTGATCCGGGGCTGGTAGAGCTGCGATCCGCCGGAATTGCGGCCTGCCGGAATTTCGGCCCGCTGGAACTGCGGCTTGCTGGAACTGCGGCTTGCTGGAACTGTTACCGGGTTGCATTCATTTCTTAAAGGACATTTGTAAAATTTCCTACTTTCGCGCCACCGGACCGAAGCAAATAAACATTTACTTTTTCTAACGATTGGGCGACGAATTACGATCTTTTTTCGCCTGCCAGGATTTCCTTTCGGGGCCTTGGCTGTCTATTAATAATTTAACAGAACAGTAATGTCCGGAAAGCGAAGAAGAAAGTAATTGCTTGATAATTTGTTTTATGAGAAAGAAACTGGTTTTTATTGTATTGGTCATTTCCAGGGCGCCTTGCCTTACTGCTCAACCCCCCGATAGCACCAAGCCAGGCGACTGGAGCAGCCATTTCCAGTTGACGGTCATCAACCAAATCCATTCCGGTTTCCATGCTGCCTATGGCGGCACCAACAGTTTATCGGATTCGGTGGAGCCCGCGGCGACCAGCATAACCACCACGCTCTTCCTGGGCAGAAAATTATGGAAGGGCGCCGCCATTTATGCCAATCCCGAAGTATCCGGCGGCCGGGGCCTCAGTTATTCCGTAGGTGTAGCCGGAGCGTTGAATGGAGAGACTTACCGCATCGGCAACCCTGAACCGGTCCTTTCCCTGTCGAGGGCATATTTTCAACAATCCTTCCCCCTTGGTCATACCGATTATGAAGATATAGCGGATGTAGCGAACCAGGTAGCCGACAGGCTCCCTACCCACCGGATCACCATCACGGCAGGAAAATTTTCGATGTCCGATTTTTACGATTTGAATAGTTATAGCCACGACGCCCGCGGCCAGTTCCTGAACTGGTCTTTGATGAGCAACGGCGCATGGGATTATCCCGCCGACACAAAAGGATATACGGAGGGGCTTATCGTAGAATGGCATACGCCGGCCTGGGCTATACGCCTCTCCAGCGTGGCGGTGCCGGTCATCGCTAACCACCCCAAAATGGAATATGTCTTTGGTAAGGCGAGTTCGGAGACGGCCGAATTTGAACGGCACATGAAGGTCGGCAGCCATCCGGGTGTCATTCGCCTGTTGTTCAGCTATACCGCTTCCAGGGCCCCATCCTATAAAGCCGGGCTGGAGGCATTGCAGACCCGGGATACCCTGCTGCTGAATGTCATTTCCGGCAATGCGGAAGGTACGTCCTACGGGGGAAGCAAGACCGGCATCTGTGTGAATATGGAGCAGGAATTAACCGAGAACATCGGCGCCTTTGCCCGTGTCGGGTGGAATGATGGTCAGCACGCCACCTGGGCCTTTACGGAAATAGACCAAACCGCCCATATCGGCTTATCCTTCAAGGGGACACCCTGGTGGAGGTCCGATGACGTGATCGGCGTGGCAGCCGTAGTCAATGGTATTTCCGCGGAACACCGGGCCTTCCTGAAGGCTGGCGGCTATGGTTTTATCATCGGCGATGGCAATCTGAACTATGGTCACGAATCGATCGTGGAGACCTATTACAAAGCCAGGCTCTACGAACATTGCTTCCTGACTTTCGATTACCAGTATGTCACCAATCCCGCTTACAACAAGGATAGGCATGGGCCCGTCCATGTTTTTGCCTTCAGGGGGCATATCGAGTTCTGAGAAGGGGGCCGGGAGATCGGGTGAGGAGATGGGCCGGGGAGATCGGGTGGGGAGATCGGGTGGCGGAGATCGGGTGAGAGATTCAGGTCCGGGATGCCCTGATCATGCGGTCCTTGCCCTGCATATCTTTTTGCAGGATGACCTGTTGAAAACCGGCTGCTTTGAAGACCTCAAGGGTATCGGAAGCCCGGTCTTCGTGAATTTCAACAAAAATACTTCCTCCGGGCAATAGCTTTTGGCGGGCAAATTCAACCAGCGCGCGGTAGAAAACGAGTGGATCGGCATCGGGCACGAAAAGGGCCAGGGAAGGTTCTGCGCCGGTAACATGGGGGGCCATGGCCGCGCGTTCGTTTTGCGGGATATAGGGCGGGTTGCTGATGAGCCATCGGACAGAGGGTAAGTCAGTCCATTGGCGGTTGTCGAGGAAGTCGAGCTGGTGGAAGTGGATTGACGTATTTAGTTGGGTGGCGTTGCGCTGTGCTATGGCGAGCGCGGCGCTGCTGATGTCGCAGGCATGGATGGGGAGGGAGGGAAATTTTTTAGCAAGGGATATAGCAATACAGCCGCTGCCGGTTCCGACATCGAGGGTGGCGCCGGGGGCGGAGGTTGATAAGGCCGGGGTGACGCCGGTCTCGGGGGCGGAGGTCTCGGAGGCGATGGTCTGTGCTGCCCATTCTACCAGTTCTTCGGTCTCTGGTCTTGGGATGAGCACGTTTTCGTCCACATAAAATTTCAGACCGGCGAACCAGCTTTCGTGGAGCACATATTGGACCGGCCGGTGAGCCAGCAGCTGGTCGCGATAGTTTTTGTATTGTTCCAGAACAGGGGCGGACAGCGGCTCCGATGCGTGGACCAGCCGGTCTATTCTTTTGAGACCTGTAAGGTATTCCATCACCCAATCGGCTATGAGGCCTGCCTCGCGGCTGCCATGGAGGGGGCTCAGTTCTGCGGTCAATTGTCTTTGTGCCTGTCGTAGGTCCATCCGTAAAAATAGATCAGTTTGCGTTAACTTTGCGCGTTGCCTTCCCCGGAAATATATATGCACCGTTGCCTGGAACTGGCCCTGCTGGCGGCGGGGCATACGGCGCCCAATCCCATGGTCGGGTCTGTGCTGGTCTATGAGGACCGGGGCACGGGTCAGGAGCGGATTATCGGCGAAGGGTATCATGAGCAGTATGGTCAGGCGCATGCGGAAGCGAACTGTATCGCCTCGGTGAAAGCGGAGGACAGACCATTGATCGCTCAATCTACCTTATATGTTTCGTTGGAACCTTGTGCGCATTATGGCAAGCAGCCCCCCTGTGCCGACCTGATCATCGAAAAGAAGATCCCCCGGGTGGTGGCGGGTTGCAGGGATCCCTTTCCCCAGGTGAATGGAAAGGGGATAGAAAAGCTGCTGGCGGCGGGGATAGCCGTGACGGTCGGGGTGTCGGAAAAGGAGTGTGTGGGGCTGAACAAGCGCTTCTTCACGTTCAACACGCAGCATCGTCCTTTTATCGTGTTGAAGTGGGCACAGAGTGCCGACGGGAAAATAGCCGGGGCAGGAGAGGCGCGTACGTTTATATCTAATGATTATAGCAACCGGCTGGTGCATAAATGGCGGTCTGAAGAGGTGGCTATCCTGGTGGGAACGCGTACTGCCCTGATGGATGATCCGGCGCTGACGGTCCGGCTGTGGGAGGGGGGAAATCCGATAAGGTTGGTCATTGATAAAGAATTACGGTTACCGTCGTCTCTCCGACTCTTTGATGGGAGTGTGAGGACGATCGTGTTCAATCTGCATCGTCATGGTGGCGGAGAGAGAGGGAAGCATGGTGGCGAAGAGAGAGGGAAGCATGGTGGCGAAGAGGGGGGGCAGAATGGCGCGGGAAGAGTGGAGTATTATCAGCTGGCGACCGATAGCAGCCTGGTGCATCAGGTGGTTGTGGCACTTCGTGAGCTGAACATCCAGAGTGTGCTGGTGGAAGGCGGGGCCACGCTGTTGCAATCCTTTATCGATGAAGACTATTGGGACGAGGCGAGGGTGATCACGAACAATGAGTTGCGGCTACCCGGCGGATGGCCGGCGCCGGCATTGAAGGATGCGCGGCTGCTGGCACAGGAAAGTCTGTTGGCCAATACTGTCCGCTATTATGGAACGACAAGTAACAGGTGAAATGACCAATGATAATGATATTTATTACACGATCGAAAAGACTTCGGTGGCCGAATTCAAGGACAGGGGGAGTCGGTTTATCGCTTATGCCTGTCCGGTAAAGGATATGGCGGAATTTAAGGACCGTCTGAACGAAATAAGGAAGGAGCATCCAAAGGCCACTCATCATTGTTTTGCTTACCGGATCGGGCTTGCAGGGAATATTTTCCGGGTCAGCGACGATGGCGAGCCTTCCGGTACGGCGGGCCGGCCGATCCTGGGGCAGATCGACAGCAAGGGACTGGTGAATGTACTGGTGGTTGTGGTGAGGTATTTTGGCGGCACGCTACTGGGGGTGCCGGGGTTGATCAATGCCTATAAATCGGCTGCTTCGCTGGCTTTGCAAATGACGCCGCTGGTGCAGAAACAGGTCGAAGAAGAGTATCGGGTTCAATTCGATTATACGCAGATCAATGACCTGATGATGCTGGTGCGGCAATACAATTGCCGGGTTGTTCGTCAGGATATGCAACTTTTTTGTAATATGACATTGGCTATTCCGAGGAACAGGGTTTCAGAGGTAAGATATAAGCTTCAGGAAATGAGGAATATCGAGATTTCTCCCGGTTTAGCATAATTTTAGCGGGAGTTGATCGTTTTTCTTATTAACCCAAACGATCCCTTTGAAAAAGCCCCTTTTTACCCTAGCGCTGACCATTTTGGTCGCTTCGCTGACCGTGTTCCTGGCCTGTAATAAGAATGCCGGCAGCAGCGGAAGCAGTAATACCAATCCCAACAATATTCCGCCCGATCAAACGGTGACGGCCAATCTGCAAGGACGGGTCGTGGATCAGAATGGCGTTCCGGTACAGGGCGCCGCCGTCACGAGCGGGGTTGCCAGCACTACCACCGATGTGAATGGCGTATTCTCTTTTAGCAGTATCAGTCTATCGAGCCGGTTTGGTTTTGTGCAGGTCGTTAAATCGGGCTTTTTTACCGGTTCCCGAAGCATTATAACCAACCCCGGTGCGTCCAACTATGTGAATATCCAGCTGATACCGATGACGGCAACGGGTACTTTTCCTGCTCCGACGGGCGGGAAGATCGCCGTACAGACCGGCGATACGGCTGCCTTTGCGGCTTCTTCGGTGGTCGAAGCTGCTACGGGCGCTGCTTATACCGGGACGGTGCATGTCTTTGCCACTTACCTCGATCCTACGGACTCCAACTTATACAAATACATGCCCGGCGATCTCCGTGGCATCGGTTCTGACGGAAATGAGACAGCGCTGCAAAGCTTTGGGATGATCGACGTGGAGATGCAGGACGATGCGGGTAATAAGCTGCAGCTCGCGAGCGGCCAGCAGGCGATGCTGACCTGGGCCATACCGGCCTCGCTGCAGGCTGCGGCGCCGGCCACCATTCCTTTGTGGTATTTTAACGATACGACGGGCAAATGGATACAGCAGGGGACGGCAACCCGGTTGGGGAATAATTATGTAGGGCAGGTGGGGCATTTCACTTTTTGGAATTGTGATGCGCCGATCGGCACGGTGAATTTCAGCATTTATGTAAAGGACCAGCATGGCAATCCGCTGCCGTATGTATATATTGAATTTACATCTCCTACGCTGGGGACGCGCGGCGGTTATACAAATTTGCTCGGTTTCGCGCAGGGGATGATACCAAAGGGTCAGGAGCTGTTGATGCAGGTGGTCACCGATTGCGGGGGCCTGATGGGAGGGGTCAATGTAGGACCGGCTTTGACGGACCAGAACCTGGGTACGGTGACGGTTACCGTCCTGTCGCCTTCGCTGGTCGTTACAGGAACGGTGGTGAATTGCAGCAGCAGCCCGGTAGACAGCGGGTATGTGACGGTGCTGGTCGATGGTCTTAATTATGCGGCTGCGGTCACAAACGGGGCCTTTATTCTACCGCTCCCCAGATGTTATAGTACTACTGCGCAGGTGCGAGCGGTGGCTACGGATTATGCGACATCCCAGGTCGGGACTGAAGTCACGGTCTCGGCCAGTTCCCCTACGTCGGACTCGGTGAATGTCGGCCAGCTGTCGGCATGTAATGGTGGTGGCAGCACCCCCCCGCCCCCTCCGCCATCCAGCCCGAGTATCACCTGTCTGATAAACGGAAACACTTTTAGCTGGGTATCTCCTGCGGCGACGGTGGAACAAAATGTGTTGGTCCCTGTCTCTGCCGGGACTGAATTCCAGGCGATCAACACTACCACGGAACAAAGCATTTCGGTGATCACTTCTCCGGCGGTGACGGCGACAGGGTCCTATTCGGCCTTCCTTGACCTGAGTATTCCCGGGACCAATTATCAGCCCGGGAGTGTGCAGGTAACGATCAGCAGCTATGGGGCTGTCAACGGCTTTATCACCGGAACCTATACTGGGATGCTCTATGATACGGTAGCCTTGCAGAACTACCCGGTGACCGGGACCATCAATGTGACCCGGCTGGAATAAACCGGCTACTGACCACGAGGTCTTTGCTGCCGGGGGTATATTTATAAAATCCTTCGCCGCTTTTGACGCCTGAATAGCCGGCGGTTACCATATTCGTGAGTAAGGGGCAGGGGGCGTATTTGGGATTGCCGAAGCCGTCCTGCAGCACTTTGAGGATAGAAAGACAGACGTCCAGCCCGATAAAGTCGGCCAGCTGGAGCGGGCCCATTGGGTGGGCCATACCCAGTTTCATAACGGTGTCGATCTCCTGTACGCCGGCTACACCTTCATACAGACTATAGATGGCTTCATTGATCATGGGCATCAGGATGCGGTTGGCGATAAAGCCGGGGTAGTCGTTGACTACGCAGGGCGTCTTCCCCAACCGGGCGGAGAGCTCAACCATCCGGCGGGTGGTATCTGCGGCTGTCGCATAGCCGTTGATGATCTCTATCAGCTTCATGACGGGGACCGGGTTCATAAAATGGAGGCCGATGACGGAACCTGGCCGCCGGGTTGCCGATGCAATCTTTGTGATAGAAATAGACGAAGTGTTGGAAGCCAGGATACAGCCTGCCGGTGCGGACTCGTCGAGCTGGCGAAAAATGGACAATTTGAGCTCGGTATTTTCGGTGGCTGCTTCTACGATCAGCTCTGCGTTGGCGACGCCTGCCGGAATTGCGCTGTGGATGCTGATGGCTGCCAGGGTCGATTGCCGCTCCTCTGCGGTCAACAGCCCTTTGGCCACCTGCCGGTCCAGGTTGACGGCGATGGTTTTCAAGGCTTTATCTAATTGATGGGCTTGGGTATCGATCAGGCTGACCCGGAATCCTTTCTGGGCGAAAACGTGGGCGATGCCATTACCCATGGTACCGGCGCCGATCACCGAGATATTTTGCATATGGCTTTCTTTATACCCCGAAAGGGATTGGTCCGGGGGTTAGTTATTATTGCGGAAGTCACCTCGTTTCCAGGCCTGGATGAAATCTGCCCAGGCGAGGGGATTGAGGATATTTTGCGGCGGGGCCTGGCCCTGGTAATAGTACTTTTGAGCGCTTTGTCTTAGATAAGTACTGGCGGCTTCGCCGGCATTGGCGGGTATTCCCCTGGACAGAACCCTGCGTTTTGCGGCACTGTTATTTTGTCGGGCTATTTCGATATCATCATCGGGCACCGGGGTATTTATAAAATCCCGTTCAAACTGCTCGCGCGTGGGACGGGCGCGGATGACGGTGGCGGGAAGATATTGGGCGTCGTTCGTCATGAGCTCAATTATACTATATTGGTTGCCACGGAAGGTATCCGATATGTTGAGGATAACCGTTTTATAGCCGACGCTGGAAAATTCGATCTGATCGCCTTTGAGCACAACGAGAGAGAAAACACCCTGATCGCTGGAATAAGTTCCCTGGTTACGGTTCTTGACTACTATACTCACGGCGGGGATTGCCTTCAGGCTGTCGGATGTCATAATGACACCATATAATTCAACAACGGAGTCTCTTAGTTTATCAAATTGAGCTTGGACGGCACATGGAGCAGAAAGCAGCAGTAAGTATAGTATAAGTCTTTTCATTCCCTTCAAAATTAAACTTTAAACTCTAATTGGTAAGCAAAGTAAGGAGGCAAAGGGTTAATTTTGTCTCAAATTAAAGTATTTAACAAAATCTTGCACATGACCCGCGAAAAAGTTTTGGAAGCTCTTGGAAATGTACAGGAACCTGATCTTGGAAAGGATATCGTAACGCTGGATATGGTTAAGGATGTGGAGATTGAAGGGAATTATGTCAGTTTCACGGTAGTGTTAACAACTCCTGCCTGTCCGATGAAGGATCATATAAAGAATGCCTGTATCAATGCTGTAAAGCTGCTGGTAAATAAGGAGGCGACCGTCAATGTAAAGTTTACCGCAAATATGACGACCCATCGTAAAGACGCCCGCGAAGTGCTCCCCAAGGTCAAAAATATCATTGCCGTGGTGAGTGGCAAGGGGGGGGTTGGCAAAAGCACGGTAGCTGCTAATTTTGCGCTTGCCCTTGCCCGGGGCGGCGCGAGTGTGGGGTTGATGGATGCGGATATTTATGGCCCGAGCATTCCGATCATGTTTGGGGTGCGGGGAGAGCGGCCGATGATGATGGCCGGGGGGCAGAATGGAAAAGGGTTGCTGGTGCCGCTGGAGAAATTTGGGATCAAGCTGATGAGCATCGGGTTGTTGGTGGATGAAAAGAATGCGGTCGTCTGGCGTGGTCCGATGGCCAGCAGCGCCATCCGCCAGTTCGTGACGGACGTATTCTGGGACGAACTGGACTACCTGGTGATCGATATGCCGCCGGGCACGGGAGACATCCACCTGACCCTGATGCAGACAGTGCCCGTCACCGGGGTGATCGTCGTTACGACTCCGCAGGATGTGGCGTTGGCGGACGCCAAAAAAGGTATAGCGATGTTTGGTCAGGCCCAGCTGAAGGTGCCGGTGATCGGCTTGGTGGAGAATATGAGCTATTTTACGCCGGCGGAGCTACCGGACCACAAATATTATATCTTCGGCCGGGATGGCGGTAAAAGGCTGGCGGCGGAATATGATATTCCTTTCCTTGGTCAGATCCCGCTGGTGCAGAGCATCCGTGAAGGCGGGGACTCCGGTGTGCCGATCATGGCAAGTGATGATGCGGTTACGCGCAAGGCTTTTAGTGATTTTGCGGGTAATGCGGCGCGGAGCATTGCGATGTTGAATGCGAACATGCGGGAGGAAAAAGTGGCGGGGGTGGTAGCGTAGGCTCGAAAGATGTATATTCCAAGACGATATGAAGAAAAGGATCTTGAAAAGATCCAGGCTTTTATCCGGGAAAATTCTTTTGCGATCCTGATCAGTGTACTGGAGGGGGTGCCGGTGGGCACGCATATCCCGCTGTTGCAGGAAAAGGATGATCAGGGCCGGGACATCCTCATCGGACATATTTCCCGCGGCAATGGTCAGAAGTCGTCTTTCACGGATGGGGCGAAGGTGCTGGCCATTTTTCCCGGTCCCCATGCGTATGTCTCGCCGCGATGGTATACACAGATAAATGTTCCCACCTGGAATTATATTGCCGTGCATGTTTACGGGACGGTGAAGATCATCGAAGGGGAAGCCTTGCGGGCCGCCCTGTCCCGTCTTGTGCACAATTACGAGCAATATCTGCCACGGCCTGTAGATATGGAGGAGATTACCGAGAAGAGGGTGACGGCGGAGATGCGGGGTATCGTTGGGTTTGAGATCCTTATTGAAGACATACAGGCCGCCTATAAGCTCAGCCAGAACAGGGATGAGCAGAGTTATCACCAGGTGATCCGGCAGTTGGGGGACGGGGATGAGACGTCGAAGGCGGTGGCAGCAGAGATGCAGGAAAGAGAACGGGGGTTATTTTCTTCAGGGGAGGCGCCTGAAAAATAGGATATTTGCGCCTGCAAATCAGCATGTGATGATAATCGAGGTGGATGATATCGAGATAAATGTGATCAAGAGGGGAGCGGGGGATTACTTTTCATTGACAAACATGATCAAGGCCGGACTGAGAAACCTCAGAGTGTCAGACTGGCTTAGAACGAAACGGACGCTGGAAATGCTGTTCGCGTGGGAGTATGAAAACAACAAAAATTTTAATTGCGGCGAATTCGCCGCAATTATGGGTTGGATGAACGGGCCGGGGTCAGCGTATTTCAAACTTGGCGTGAAAAATTGGATAGAAAGAACGATGGCAATCGGCTTAATCGCATCGCGGGGGAGATATGGGGGCACGTATAGTCACAGGGATATTGCATTGGAGTTTGCAGGCTGGGTAGACCCTTTGTTCAGGCAACGGCTCATCGACGTAACGGGAAGACATACCGATGCGGAATCAAAGGCTTCAAAATATAAAGACGCATAAATGACACGCCAGCAGCTTGTTTCCGGGATTCGTCAGATGGGGTCGTATTTGTGTGTGGGGCTGGATACCGACCGCGACAGGTTGCCGCGACATTTGCTTTCTTGCGCGGATCCGGTTTTTGAGTTTAACCGGCAGATTATAGACGCTACGAAGGGCCACTGCGTGGCCTACAAGATCAATACGGCTTTTTATGAGTCGTCAGGGGTGAAGGGTTGGGAGACGATGGAGAGGACGGTAAATTATATTCCTTCGACGCATTTTAAGATTGCCGATGCCAAACGGGGCGATATCGGCAATACGGCCGGGCACTATGCCCGGGCATTTTTCGAGACGCTGGCATTTGATGCGATCACCGTGGCGCCGTATATGGGGGAAGACAGTGTTCGCCCTTTTCTGGAATATAAAGATAAATGGACAATTGTGCTTGGGTTGACTTCCAATCCGGGGGCAAAGGATTTTGAGCTGCAACAGGCGGGTGATGGGTTGCTGTATGAAAAAGTGCTGAAGACGGCGGCGGGGTGGGGAACACCTGATAATCTGATGTTTGTGATCGGGGCGACGCAGGCGGAGGCTTTTCAACGGGTGCGGCGGCTGACACCGGATCATTTTTATCTTGTTCCGGGGGTGGGAGCGCAGGGGGGCAGCTTGGAAGAGATCTCAAAGAAAGCGATAAATAAAGACATAGGCTTGCTGGTGAATGCGAGCCGGGCGGTGATCTATGCGTCGGGCGGCGAAGATTTTGCGACGGCGGCGGGGAATGCGGCGGCCGCTTATCACCGGGAGATGCAACAATATCTCCTATAAGAGCTTGTAAATATCTGTTTTAGTGTATATATTGGGCGACAACTCACTAAACCACTAAAACGATTGCACATGAAAACCACCTTTGTTCTGGCTTGCAGCCTATGCTTGCCATTTTTCACCGTGCATGCCCAGGATCGCAGCCTGCCGGGTTATATCGTTCGAAATTCCGGCGATACGGTACATGGTTTCCTAAAGGAGCAGGGTGCCGATGAGTCGGCGAAGCAAATCTCCTTCAAGGCTTCCCCTACCGATAATGATTACCAGGTCTTCAGTTTTAACGAGGTAAAATCCTTTCAGTACGACGGCGGAAATCTCTTCAGGACGATCACCTTTCCCGATACACGAAGGGAGGGCGAAACGGTCACGCGGACCATTTTCGGGAATTTGCTGGTGAGCGGCGAATATGATCTCTACAGGTTTACCGAGGATGGCATCCTGTATTTCGTCGCGCAGAAGGAGGGCAGTTTTTACCTGATGTATGACGATGACCTGCGTTCGATTCAATATGTAAAGGGGAATTTTCGGGATGAGCTGAACTTTTTTGCCGTGTCCTGCGACGCAGTCAAAGGGGAGATCGGGCAGGCAGATTATTCGGTGGGGAGCGTGATGCAGTTCTTTCAAAAGCTCAATGCCTGTGTGAATCCCGGCAAGGCGGTAGCCACCTATTATCATAAAGCCAAGGCGAAGGCAGGGGTGTTTGCTTATGCGGGCGGGATCCCCCTGGGAAACGAAAGTCAATTGACGGCGGAGGTGCGGCTGCGCATGGTTTGGCCGCAAGTAAATCCGAATATGTCCTTCAATCTCGGATTTCGGTATGCCGAGGTGATCAAACAAAAGGTGAAAGATCCATACTACCTGGTTGCCACGATCTATCATCACGAGACCTGGCAGATGAAGAGTCTGCCGTTGACCCTTCAATACAATATCACGCGCGGGGTCGTGCAGCCCTTTGTCTATGCCGGTGTTTCGCTACTCAACGTCAATATCGTGACGGATGATCCCGAACTGATCAATGTCTTCAGTGCCTATTATCATCATTATAGCGCAGAAGGTTTTGTCGGGGGCGGGGTCGAGGTGCGGATGGCGCATTTCCTATGGGCCAGGGCGGAGTGGCGATGGGAAGATTTGGTGCAATATCCGACTGTAGGCCTGGCGCTTATGCTGCCGTAGCGGCGCCGGGTGATCCGGCCGCCCCGGCGAGGTGGAATTCTCCTTCACTTTTGGCGATCACGAGCGTGGCGACGCCGTTGCCGATGATATTGGTAATGGCGCGGGCTTCGCTCATGAATTTGTCGACCGCCAGCAGGAAGGCCAGTCCCTCCACCGGTATGATCCGGATAGCGGTCAATGTAGACGCCAGCACGGTAAAGCCGCTGCCGCTTACGCCCGCAGCGCCCTTGGAAGTGACCATCAGGATGGCCAGGATGCTCAGTAATTCCCCGGTGCTGAGCGATACATTGTAGAGTTGCGCCAGAAAGACCACCGACATCGACAGATAGATCGAGGTGCCGTCCAGATTGAAGGAGTAGCCTGTCGGCACGACCAGTCCCACTACAGGCTGACTGCAACCCATCCGCTCCAGCTTGACCATCAGCGAAGGGAGCGCCGCTTCGGAAGACGAGGTACCCAGTACGATCAATATTTCTTCGCGAATATTTTTGAGATAGGTCCAGATATTGAATTTGAACCAGCGGAGGATCAATCCCAGCACCACAAAAATGAAAATGAGCATGGTCCCGTAGACGGTTGCCATCAGCATGGCCAGGGGTTCGAGCGTGCGAATTCCGTATTTCCCGATCGTAAAGGCCATCCCGCCAAAGGCGCCCACAGGGGCCAGGTACATGAAATATTTCAAGGCGACAAACACCCATCTGGTGGCGCGGTGAATATAGGGTAGTACTCTTGTGCGTTTGGGGTGGAGGCCGATGACGATACCCGTGATGATGGCCAGCACCAGGATCTGCAGGGTCAGGTTGGTCGCGAAGAAATGTCCCCAGTCAAATCCCTTTGCACCCGCCCTGGTATATTTTGAAGCGTCCCCGATCGGCAGGCCGGTCTTGTCGATGCGGCCCGGCTTGATAAGATTGGCGAGCAAAATGCCGATGGTCAGGGAAAGCGTGGTCACCACCTCGAAATAAACCAGGGCCTTGATGCCGATCCGGCCTACTTTTTTCAGGTCGCTCATTCCGCTAATCCCCGAGACGATGGTCAGAAAAATGATAAAGGGAATAAAGACCTTTATGATATTGACGAACCAGACGCCCAGGAATTCCATGCGGATGGCGGTGGCGGGAGCAAATTGGCCTAATAGTACGGCGGCTATCAGGGCTATGAACACGAGCAGGGTCAGGTGCCGGGAAAGCCAGTTAAAGATCGACGGGGCGGAAGCCGACGGGGCGGAAGCCGACGGGTCAGAAGCCGATGGAGCAGACGAGGATCTCAACATTCGGCTAAGATACCGAAACCTCCGTGTGTTTGACCTTGTCTTTATCCTTGTGTTTATTTTTATCCTTATCGTCGTCCCGGTCGTTGTTGTCGTCGCTATTGTTATAGGATAGCCTTACGTTGCCGAAGCTGCTTTTAATCCTGATCTTTGCCTTGCCGTCGCCTGCCTGGCCGCTATAGTCCTTATCGAAATGGGGGCCATAGTCGTCCTGATCTTCCTTGTGCTCGCTGATACTGATCTCGCTTTCATTGTGGAAATTGCCAAAGCTGGTATGGACGTCGATCCTGGCGGACAGGCTTTTGTCGACTATCATCCGGACTCCGGAATAGGACTCGAGCACCGTCAATTCCTCTATGTTGTCGCCTATGTTCAACTGGAGCTGGCTCGAGAATTCGCTGGTGATCTTTACGTTGCCGCCGACCTTGCCGATCCGGGATTCGCCGTCATATTTGAAGATGACCTTCCCATTGCTGATCTCGGTGATGGCGGCCTTGCCGAATTCCACGTCGATGATGTCTACATTGTCCAGCTTACCGGTGTTCAGGCTACCATATTTGCTTGTCAGGGTCACCAGGCCTTTGAAGGCGGGTACTTCCGTCTTGCCGAAGTTGTTCTCGATCGCGAGCCGGTTGACGGCGGGCATGTGGATGACATAGTCGATATAAAACGATCTGTTGTCACCATCGCTACCGTGGCGGTGGCCGTTGTTATGGATCTCGCCGACGCTGGTCTTAAAAGAGATCAGGTGGTCGCCTTTGTCTTCCTTTACGTCGATCCGGTCGAGGATATCCTGCGCTTTTTCGTCGGTAGCCGCCGTAGCGCTGATCTCGATATCCACGGTGATCTTCTGCTCGTCCCAGGTGCTGACCACCACATTGCCGAACTGGTTGTCTATCTGTAGCTTGTCGTCGGCGGTAACGGGATAGGAACGGTTGATTAGCTTCTGCTTCTTTACGTCTTCATCACCACCTGCGGCACGGCTCAGTAAGGGGGCAGATAAGACGAGAGAAACGGAGAGCACACTAAGTAGTCTTATATGCTTTTTCATATGCTGTCTTTTTAGAATGATTGATTTGTTTGATGATATCGAGCTGATGATTCAGCAATCCCATCTGCAGTTGTAGATTCTGGAGCATTGCTTCGAGTATTTGTTCCCGGTTCGGGTTTTTTGGTAATTGTCCCTGCAAGCTATGATAGGCGCTATCCAGCCTGCTGACGTCCAGGGAAAACTGTTTGTAAAGCAGAGGTTCGTCTTTCTCTATGGTCCTCAGCTCTTTGTGTTTTATTTCCACCAGTTTTGCATAGTGGTACATCTCTTCATTGACCGAAGCATCCAGCTCTGCATTTCCGTTATCGGCGGTCTTATTGTCATTCGGGCTTGTCGTGGCCAGGAAGTTGGCGTTTTCCTGCCGGGAAGAATCGACCGGTGTCTGGGCCGGGGTGCGGGCCGGGATAGTCGGCTGGGCTGTTTTCGGGGTGCTGTTATTTCCGGCAGCGACGGCGGCGCCGGTATTGTTGTTGTGACGGACGTTATAATATCCGATCGTTCCCGTTATCAGGAGGACGACGGCGGCGGCCACGCTCCATCTGGTCCGGTAAAGCCGGACCACGCCGGCCTGTTTTTTTTTCGTCGGCTCCACGGATCCCATGTCGTTGCGGATCGCGTCCCATATTTTGCCATCCGGTTCCTCACGGTCAAATTCTTCCCGGTGATCGCGGACAAATTGTTCTAACCGGTTGTTCATGATAATACTCCTTGTTTGATAAGTTGTAATAATTTTTGTTTGGCCCGCATGTATTGTGTTCTGACCGTTGCATGCGTAACCTGTAAGATCTCCGCTATCTCCTCCTGGTCGTATCCTTCGAAGAGGTAGAGGGTCAGTACGGTCCGATAGCCATTTGGCAACAGGGCGACCGCCTTTTTTATTTCCTCGACTTTCAGCCGGACTTCCTGTTCGTCTGTCCCGTCTTCGTCCGGGAGGTGGCCGATATTCGTTTTCTCGATATCTATCAGGTCCATTTTTCGTTTGCGCAACAAATTGATCGATTTGTTGATCACGATCCTTTTCAGCCAGGCCCCGAAAGTGGACTTGTAGTGAAAGTCTTCCAGGGAACGGAACGCGTCGGTGAAAGCCTCCTGCAATACGTCTTCCGCATCCCCGGTGTGGTTGACAATACGCAGGCTGGTGTTGTACATCGCCTTGGCATATTTCCGGTATAGCTCCGCAAAACCCCGGGAATCCCCTTGTTTACATCGCTCTACCAATTCGTCGTGTAGTATTGGTTCGATTAATTCCAATTCAACTGTTTTAGCGTTCATTTACATATTAAATACACCGGTTTTTGCCCCATGTTGCATGTACGGGGAAAAAAATGGAAAAATTGGCTCCGGCGGCCACGCCGGGCATTAGGCGTCTTTTCCTTACTTTCGCTACAGATTATAAATCGCTCGCCATGGCCCCCACCTCGAATTTAAAGGTAGACGTTTTTCAAAGTCCGGACTATTTTCAACTGGATGAGTTATTAACCGAGGAACACAAGCTGATCCGGGATTCGGTGCGAAACTATGTAAAAAAGGAGATTTCTCCCCTTATCGAGGACTATGCCCAAAAGGCTGAGTTTCCGCAGCAGATCGTTCGCCAGATGGGCGAACTGGGATGTTTTGGCCCGACTATTCCCGAACAATATGGCGGGGGCGGTCTTGATTATATCAGTTATGGTCTTATGATGCAGGAATTGGAGCGGGGTGACAGTGGGGTTCGTTCCACCGCTTCCGTACAGGGTTCGCTGGTCATGTTTCCCATTTATGAATATGGCAGCGAGGAGCAGCGCCGGAAATACCTCCCGCGGCTGGCCAGCGGCGAATGGCTGGGTTGTTTTGGGCTGACGGAGCCAAATCATGGTAGTGATCCGGGTGGCATGCTAAGCAATTTTAAGGACGCGGGGGATCATGTCGTCCTCAATGGCAGCAAAATGTGGATCAGTAATGCACCTTTTTCGCAGGTGGCCGTTGTATGGGCCAAGGATGAGGCCGGAGTGGTCAGGGGGTTGATCGTGGAGCGGGGAATGGAAGGGTTTTCCACTCCTACCACGCATGGAAAATGGAGCCTGCGGGCCTCGGCCACGGGTGAACTGGTCTTTGATCATGTCAAGGTGCCCAAGGAGAATATACTCCCGAATGTCAGCGGGCTGAAGGGGCCGCTGGGATGTCTGACGAAAGCGCGGTATGGCATTGCCTGGGGGGTAGTCGGCGCCGCCATGGACTGCTATGATACTGCGCTACGCTATAGCATGGAAAGGGTACAGTTCGGCCGGCCCATCGGCGGCTTCCAGCTACAGCAGAAAAAGCTGGCGGAGATGCTGACGGAGATCACCAAAGCACAATTGCTGAACTGGCGGCTGGGCGTCCTGATGAGCGAAGGGCGGGCGAATCCTGCCCAGGTGTCGATGGCTAAACGGAATGGTTGCGAGATCGCCGCCCAGATCACGCGGGATGCGCGGCAGATGCTTGGCGGGATGGGGATCACGGGTGAATATCCGATCATGCGGCATATGATGAATATCGAGAGCGTCATTACCTATGAGGGGACGCATGACGTTCATCTGCTGATCACCGGGATGGATATTACGGGATTGAATGCGTTTAAATAAGGGGCTCTTCATGAAAATATTTCTGATCGGTTTTATGGGGTCCGGGAAAACGCACTGGGGCCGGTTGCTATCGGCCAAGCTGGGGTTGAGCTTCTATGACCTTGACACGGTGATCGTTGAAAAGGAAAAGCGGTCCGTTTCCGATCTTTTTGCGGAAAAGGGGGAGGAATATTTCCGTTACCTGGAAAAAGAGACGCTGGAGCAGATCGCGGAGCAGCAGGAAGGCTTTATCCTGTCCTGTGGCGGCGGAACGCCCTGCTTCTTCAACAATATCGAATTTATGAAGAAGAACGGGAAGGTGATCTGGCTGAATGCATCGATCGAAGCGTTGCAGCAGCGTTTGTTAAAGGAGCGGATGAGCCGTCCCCTGATCCGGGCGGTGGATGACGCCGATCTCAACCGCTATATCGTCCGCAAGCTGAGCGAGCGGCGGATGTATTATCAGCAGGCGGATGTAACGGTGAATGAAGAAAGTGTCACCATGGACGAACTGATCCGGCTGCTGTTTCAAAACGAACCGGGGGACAGGATGAAGGAAGAGCTATAAAAAATTATGAATAAAAATTTTCTTTCGATTGCGGCGCTGCTCGGCGCGCTATCCGTAGCGCTCGGCGCCTTTGCCGCTCACAAACTCAGGGAGATCGTCAGCCCGGACGCCGTGGCTATCTTCGAGACGGGGGTGCGCTACCAGTTTTATCATGTTTTTGCCTTGTTGTTTGTAGCCCTGCTGTCGGAGCGGATCTCCAACAAGTGGATGATCTGGGCGGGGAATTGCTTTATCATGGGGATTATCTTTTTCTGTGGCTCGCTGTATGCGCTCACCGCGTTGAGGGTGGCCGAAAGCTCTCATCTTACTCTTATCGGGATTGCCACGCCGGTGGGGGGTGTGTTTTTTATCGCGGGGTGGTTGTTCCTGTGGATCGGGGTGACGAAGAAATGAGGGGCGGGTTACAGGCGGCGGGGGGTGCGGGGAGCGAGGAGTAACCGGGGGGTGCGGAGCGGGTTATAGCGCGAGGTAGAAAGTGGTGCGTGTGCCCTGGCGGTTTTCGATATTGAATTCTCCGTTGATAGAGGCCATGCGTTTTTTCATATTGTTGAGGCCGTTACCGAATTTTCGCAGCTTTTCCATGTTGATGCCGATGCCATCGTCCTGGATCTCGATCATCATCCGGTCGTGGACGGTGACGTTGATACGGACGACGGAGCTTTGTGAATGCTTGGCTACGTTATTCAGGGCTTCTTTGACGGAGAGAAAGATATTTCGCCGTTTCTCCCCGCTAATCTCCCGGACCGGGATGGAAGCGGGCATGCTAAAGATGCAATCGATGGAGGTGTTTTCAAAAAATTCCACGGCATAGGACCGGATATAAGCCACCAGGTTTTCCAAGGTGTCGTTGGAACTGGTCATGGTCCAGATGATGGTATTCATTTTATTAAGCAGTTCGTTGGCGGAATTGGAGATCTTTTCTATTTCCGGGAGCGTCTCATCCTTCATTTTTGTTTTTACGATCTCGCTCATCAGGCGGATGGCGGTTACGCCGGATCCCAGTTCGTCGTGCATATCTACCGAGATGCGGTTGCGTTCGTCCTGTTTGGCCGCCAGCACGGCTACCTGTTTTTCCATCTCCTTTCGTTCTCCCTCGAGCTTTAGTTTTTCTTCTTTCTGGATGCTGAGAATGATTTCCATTTTGTTCTTATAGGTCAGGGCAAAAAGAAAAAACAGCAATTCAACGGTAATGCCCGCTTCATAGTAGAACAGGGCCAGGTTGAGGACGGAGGGGCCTTTGGCGACTTTGAAATTTGTCGAGATCATGACTTGAGAGACGATGGACAGCAAACAAAGGGAGATATTTCCCATGACGATATAGTTCATCAGCTGGTTGCGGTAGCTCAGGCCTTTTATAACAAAGCCGATGGAGATCAATAGCAGCACAATCTTTGTGCTGTCTTCCAGCGTGTTGGCGATACGGAAGTCGGGAGAGAGTTTAAAGAACAGGATATACAGGATCGTTAAACCGGCGATAATAACCGTACCCCAAAAAAGGAACCGGTCCAGGGATAGGAAATTCTTTTTTGTGTCGAGAAATTTGCGGTGGAAGACGATATAAAAGATATAGCCGACAGAGAAGAGTATATTGTCGAGAAAGCTTTCAAAAAAGAAACTAAAGGAGGTAGTGACGTGGGTGAGGGTGGATTTCAGGAACAATAGCAGGCTGATACAGGCGGAATAGCCAATATAATAGAGGAAGTCGGGTTTGCCGCTCTGCAGGTATTCACTGGCGGCATAAAAGATCATCATCAGCATGATACCGGCGAAGAGGTTGGTGATGATGTCGATGCTCGTCTTGTTCTGGTGGTTGATGATAATGCCTTCCCGGATCAGCGTATCCCGGGTGAGGGTAGGGTTGATGGAATTACTGGAAGCCTTGATAAAGGAAAGCACGGCAAAAAAAGTGCTGGTGTCATGCGGTCCCAGCGTTATCTTCCGGTATCCAAGACTGTCAGGGTCGGCCGGCATCACCCTTGGTACTGATTTTATGAGGGGGAACTCGGTGTAGAAACGGGGGGCGCCGGCGCCGTAGGAGGTTGGAGGGTGCTCCGGCCTGAGCCGGTAAAGCCGGATGTCGTCGATGAGAAAACCCGGGCAAAAAAAAGCGCTGGCGGGCTGGTCGCTGCTGTTGGTCACTGTAAACCGAAGGACGGTTGTTCCGTTGACCAGGACAGCCGGGACAAAATGATTGTATTTTTGGGTGCCTTTATGAAAGGGCAGCCAGGGTAGTTCGTCGATGGAGATGCCTCTGGTTTGCGAAAGATACAGCCAGGTGTCGTCATACAGATTTTGGAGCAGACCTGTCCGGGCGAGATCGGCGATGGGGTGGCGTTCGGCGTCGAGGGTGCTGTCGGGGATGATATGGGTGCCGCGGGTGGTGATGCGGGTGCTATCGGGGACCGGGTGGTTGGCGGCGGAGCGGGTGCTGCCTGGGGCCGGAGGAGTGTACGGAGCCGGAATGTTTTGGGAGTGGAGACCGGTCCAAATGGCCAGCAGCAGCAAGCAAAGCAAACCTGTTCGTACATGGGTGAAAGGCTTGACTGGAGGGCGGTCCGGCATGGCTTTTAATAGCAGTTTTTTTAAAGGTAAATTAAATAATTATAAAAACGACTCGCTTATCTTTGTATCCATGGCAAACCGACTGAAGTCAAAGAAGGGACAGGGCGCTTCGGGCAAACTGAAGACTGAAAAGGAATCCCGGGTTACAGCCAGGCAGATCGTTAAGGACGAACGTACCCACAAGATCACCGGGGCTGTTTTTCTCCTGCTGACGATTTTCCTGTTTCTTGCATTTACCTCCTATCTTTTTACCTGGAAGGACGATCAGAATTTGGTCTCTCAAAGAGGATGGCATATCCTGATGCCTTCGACGACTGCGAAAGCATCGAATCTTTTGGGGAATCTGGGGGCGTTGGTATCGCATTTTTTCTTTTTTAATGGTTTCGGGCTGGCGAGTTATCTGTTCTGTTCCTTTTTCTTTATCGTAGGAGTCAATCTTTTGTTTGCGCGCCGGATCTTTTCTATTTCGCGCAATCTGCGGTATGTGCTGACGGGTCTTTTGTTCTTTTCGGTCGCCTTGGCGTTTATCACCCGGGGCAGCGGATTCCCCTGGGGTGGTGCTGTGGGGCTTATGATCTGCGATTGGCTGATGCGTTTCCTGGGCTGGCTGGGGACGGCGGCTTTGTTGCTGGTGATGGGTCTGGCCTATTTTATCTGGCGGTTTAATCCTGTGTTCAAGGTGCCCAGGCTACCGGTCAGGGAAAAAGCGGCTATCCCCGAGCCCATCGAGGCAACGGAGGAGGCGGCGGTGGCGGCAGCGCTTGCGGAAAAGTTGGGGAAGGGTAGGAAGGGAGCAAAACTATTTGTCGATGAAGAATTCAGTCATACAAAACCCAATGTGTTGAAGGAAGAGGGTGGAATTGTCGCTATTGCTCCGATGGCGGCGAAAGAGGCGGAGATCGAATTCACGGTTACGGAGCGGGAAGAGGTGGTTGAGCCCCTGGAAGCCGGGCTGATGGGAATGGAGGAAGAAGGGGGGTTTGAAGGGTTTGAAGATCTTGAAGAGCCGGGCGAAGAGCCGGCGCCGCCGTTGACGATCCCGCCGATACAAACGCCGGTGCTGAAGAGGGAAATGGAGAAAAAGGATCTGGAACTGGAGATCAAGTCGGGTTTGGAGACGGCGGCGGAGAGTGAGGAGGGGGTAGAGTCGCTTTTGCCGGAGAATCTGCCGGATTATGAGCCTACGCTGGATCTGCGGGACTATAAATATCCCACGCTGGATCTGTTGGAAGCGCATGGCAGTGAAAAGATCGTCCAGGACCCCTCGGAACTGGAAGCCAATAAGAACCAGATCATCAGTACGCTGAAGAACTACGATATTTCCATTTCCAAGATCAGCGCCACGGTCGGCCCTACTGTTACGTTGTATGAGATCGTGCCGGCGGCGGGGGTGAGGATATCCCGGATCAAGAACCTGGAAGACGATATTGCGCTCAGCCTTGCTGCGCTTGGCATCCGCATTATTGCGCCAATCCCCGGAAAGGGTACGATCGGGATCGAAGTCCCCAATGTAAAGAAGACGGTGGTGAGCATGCGTACGTTGCTGGCATCCGACAAGTTCCAGCACAGTAATTTCAACCTGCCGATCGCCATCGGCAAGCGGATCGACAACGAGAACTTTATCGTCGATCTTTCTGCGATGCCGCATTTGCTGATGGCCGGTGCAACGGGTCAGGGTAAATCGGTTGGGCTGAATGCTATCCTGGTCTCGCTGTTGTACAAGAAACACCCTTCCCAGCTGAAGCTGGTGCTGGTGGATCCGAAAAAAGTGGAGCTGAGCATCTATCGGACGATCGAAAAACATTTTCTGGCAAAGCTGCCCGGTGAGGAAGAATCGATCATCACGGATACAAAGAAAGTGATCCATACGCTCAATGCCTTGTGTATAGAGATGGACAACCGCTACGACCTGCTGAAGGAGGCCAATGCGCGGAATATCAAGGAATACAATGAAAAGTTTGTCAAACGGCGGCTTAATCCGCAGAAGGGGCATCAATACCTGCCGTTCATTGTTTTAGTGGTGGATGAGTTCGCTGATTTGATCATGACGGCCGGCAAAGAGGTCGAGATGCCGATAGCGCGGTTGGCGCAGTTGGCCCGCGCAGTGGGGATCCACCTGATCATTGCTACGCAGCGACCTTCTGTCAATATCATTACCGGTACGATCAAGGCCAATTTTCCGGCGCGTATCGGTTTTAAGGTATCCAGCAAGATCGACTCAAGGACCATCCTCGATGCCGGTGGCGCCGACCAGTTGATCGGTAAAGGGGATATGCTTATTTCGTATAACGGGGAGATCACGCGGCTGCAATGTGCCTTTGTCGATACGCCCGAGGTGGAAAAGATCACCGAATTCATCGGCAGGCAGCGGGGCTATCCGGAGGCGTATAAGTTGCCGGAATATGTGGATGAAAAGGAAATGGAGGGGAAGGACTTTGACCTGGCTGACCGGGACCCGCTTTTTGAAGAGGCGGCCCGGCTGATCGTCATGAATCAGCTTGGTTCCACCTCGCTGATCCAGCGGAAGATGAAGCTGGGGTATAACCGGGCGGGCAGGTTGATGGATCAACTGGAGGCGGCGGGAGTGGTTGGTCCGGGCATGGGAAGTAAACCAAGGGATGTCCTCATCAAGACGGAAATGGAGCTGGAGCAATATTTGAACCCCTGATTGGTTTTTTTTGCCCGTCTATGCCGGTTTTCTGTTAATTTTGCGCCCATGAATATGAACAAAGTATCGATCTTGTTTGCCATGCTGTTGGGATGTTGTTTTGTAGCGCAGGCGCAGAACAATAGCCTTGGAAAGAGTGACCCGGATGCAAAAAAGGTATTGGATGCCCTCAGTGCAAAATTAAATTCCTATAAAGCGGTACAGGCCAGCTTCACTCTGAAGGTGGAAGATAGCAAGGGGAAATTGCAGGGTAGCAAGAGTGGGGTGATCTATCTGAAGGGAAATAAATACCATGTCAGTATCGTGGGTCAGGAGATCTACTGTGATGGGAAGGATATGTACCAGTATGATAAGTCCTCGAATGAGGTGACGATCACCAAGAACGATCCTGCGACGCAGACCATTTCGCCGGACAAGCTTTTTACGAATTTCTATGATAAGGATTATTTATACAAGCTCAATGGTGAGGACAAGCTGGGTACCCGGACGGTGGAGGAGGTAGAGTTGACTCCGACAGACAAGACGAAGTCCTTTTTTAAAGCTTTGCTTTACATCGACAAACTACAGCATACGCTGGTCAGCATCAAGTGGTTCGACAAAGGCGGCAACCGGTATACGCTGGATACTAGCAAGCTCAATGGGAATGCGCCTTTTACGGATGCGCAGCTGGCGTATAATAAATCCAAATTTCCGGGGGCGGAAGAGGTGGATCTGAGGAATTAGTGGCTCGCGGCCGGCGGCGGGTAGCTGGCGGAAGCCGGTAGGTAACCGAGCGAAGTTCGGTTATTCCGGATCGCTGCCCCAGCGAAAGGTAGAAATGGATAAACCGGCCAGGTCGAGCACGCGGTCGACGACGGTGGCGGCAACGGCTTCGATGGTGGTGGGCCGGCTGTAAAACGAAGGGGTGGCGGGGCAGATGATGCCACCTGCCAGGGTAAGGGTCTCCATATTCCGGATATGTACCAGGTTATAGGGTGTATCCCGGACCACACAAATCAATTTCCTTCTTTCTTTCAGGACAACATCTGCGGCTCTGGTGATCAGGTCGGAGGAAACGCCTGTGGCAATGCGTCCCAGGGTGCCCATCGAGCAGGGGATGATGATCATCGTGTCGTATTTACCGGAGCCGGAGGCAAAGGGCGCCATAAAGTCCTGTTGCGAAAAGAAGGGGAAGGGGTGGTCTTTGTACGATTCGCTCCCCAGCTCGGTCCGCCATACTTCTTTGGCATTTTCTGTCATGACGACGGCCAGTGATGACCATTGTTGTTTTAGGGTAGCTAATTTGTTCAGCAGCAGCTGTGCGTAGATCGAACCGCTGGCGCCTGTCACGGCAACGACAATTTTGTGCATGGTAATTCGTTAATTTTGAATGATGCAGCAGCGAAAATACTTCAAAACTCCCTTTTTGTGGCCGGGATTGTTTATTGCGGCGGTGGTCCTGTTATGTTTTGGCGGGCGGAGGCCCGAGACAGGGGCGGGTGCGGGCGCCGGGGTGAAGGACAGGGTTGGGGCTGTGGGAAGTGTTGGGTCCGTTGGGGCGGAAAGTGGTATTACCTGGATGAGTGTGGAGCAGGCTGCGGATAAGCTGCAGCAGGAAAAAAGGCCGGTGTTGATCGATCTGTATACGACCTGGTGTGGCTGGTGCCGGCAGATGGATAAGAAGACCTATTCCAACAAGAAGGTGGCAGAATATCTGCAGGATAAGTTTTATACTGTTAAGGTTGACGCTGAGACGCATGCGGCCATCAACTGGGGTGGAAAGACTTACCAGTTCAATCCTCAGTACCGGTCGAATGAATTTGCGGTCTACCTGACGCATGGGCGGCTGGAATTTCCTACAACGATCATTATCACTCCCGGTGAGGAGCCTCAGGCGATACCCGGTTATATGGAACCAAAGGAGCTGGAGCTGCTGGTCAAATATTTTGGGGATGGCGCCTATAAGACCCGTTCTTTTGACAATTATCAGCGGGATTTTAAGGCTTCCTGGTGAACCGGTGGGTGGCTCGGCGATGCGTCGGCGGCGCCCCTTGGGCATTTTACTATAACGTTTTAGCTACAAAAGATTAGTCCAATGCCTCTAAAGGATTATCTGTAGTACTGACGCTTGATCTGAATCAATTTAATGGTAACTGGGTAAAAAAAACCCTTCTTTACTTGCTCTCTTTCAATCTGAAGGCTATATCTTTGTTTTTTCATAGGATAAGGTTTAATGGTTAATGGTATTTGATTAGTGCGGCCCCGCCAAAAGCGGGGCTTTTGTTTTATTTTTGCGCTTCGCGCAGTGAGCTTCCAGCTCACTTTGGCGGGGCTTTTTTGTTGCCCGGAGGGTCGTTTTGGCGGGTTAGAAAGGGGGTAAAAGCCAGAAAAAACCCCCAGCCGTTTTTATCGGTGGGGGGTAAGTGAAAATAGTCTTTTTGTAAGCGATTATGCTTCTGCCATATCAGGAATAGCCTGTACTTTATAATCTCCCGCGTCCAATTTCTTTTTGGTGGAACGGAAGGCCTCGAGTGTTCTTTCGATGTCTTCGTCCGTGTGAAGGGCGGTCGGTACGAGCCGGTAGATGATATGTCCTTTTGGGATCACGGGGTAGACGACGATGGAGCAGAAGATGTGATGATTTTCCCGCAAATCCATGACCATTGCCGTTGCTTCCGGGATATCCCCCTTCATATAGACGGGTGTGACGGGGGAGTTGGTCTTGCCGATATCGAAACCGCTATCGAGGAGGCCCTTTTGCAGTTTATTGACCACGCTCCAAAGTTTTCGGCGAAGTTCGGGCTGGGTGCGCAGCAGTTCCAATCGTTTCAGGTTGCCGATCGTGACAGCCATCGGCAGGCTCTTGGCAAAGATCTGGGATCGGGTGTTGTACCGGATATAATCGACGATGGCCTGATCGCCGGCCATAAAAGCGCCGATAGAGGCCATTGACTTGGCAAAAGTGGAGAAATACAGATCGATCTGATCCTGGACCCCTTGCTCTTCCCCGGCGCCGGCGCCGGTCTTGCCCAGGGTTCCGAAGCCATGGGCGTCGTCAACGAGCAAGCGGAATTCATAGCTTTTTTTCAGGGCTGCGATCTCTTTTAGCTTGCCCTGATCGCCGGCCATTCCAAATACGCCTTCGGTGATGACCAGGATACCGCCTGCGTTTTGCTTTTCGATGAGGGCGGTGGCACGTTGGAGTTGTTTTTCGCAGTCTTCCAGGTCATTGTGCTTGTATACGTAGCGGTGTCCGGGGTGGAGGCGGAGGCCGTCGATGATACAGGCATGGCTTTCCGCGTCATAGACGATCACGTCATGACGACCGCAAATAGCATCGATGGCACTCATAATGCCTTGATAACCATAGTTAAAAAGAGTTGCGTCTTCTTTTCCTTCAAATGCGGCCAGTTCTTTTTCCAGTTGTTCGTGATAATTGCTGTTTCCGCTCATCATCCGGGCGCCCATGGGGGCTGCCATCCCAAACCGGCCGGCGGCTTCAGCGTCCACCTTCCGGATTTCGGGGTGGTTGGCGAGTCCCAGGTAGTTATTAAGGCTCCAGACTATTTTCTCTTTTCCCCGGAAGATCATCCGGCTGCCGATCTCACCTTCCAGTTTGGGGAAGGCAAAGTAACCATGTGCTCTTTCCCGGTGCTGGCCGATGGGGCCGTTGTGTTTCACCAGCTTTTCGAAGATATCTGCCATTGTGATTTAATTATTAAGGTTAAGACGGTGCAAATTTAAAGTATTGATGCCAGCCGACGATGAATTTTCCGGGTGTTCCGGTGTAACGTGGAAGGATGCCAAGGCTAATCCCGGTCATTGCCTTGGAAATCAATTTTTTATAAATTAATCTACCCGGGTGGCAGGCGGGAACTTTGGCGCAACGCGGGCAAAGGCTGTCGCAAAGCGGAAAAAGACAGGAATCGCATGGAAGTTCGGCGTAATTAACGGACTTTTGTAGTATGATTACAGTATCATCAAATGCGAAGGACTACATTTCCAGGCTGATGACTGACAAACAGGCCAGCCCTGATGCCTTTGTACGTGTCGGGGTTAAAAGCGGCGGCTGTTCGGGGCTGGAATACAAGCTGGACTTCGATACCGTCCAAAAGGAAGGCGACCAGGTATTCGAGGATAAGGGGATAAGGGTGGTCGTGGATATGAAGAGCTTGCTCTATCTCTATGGGACGGAGTTGGATTATTCGGGGGGATTGAATGGTAAGGGATTGACTTTCAACAATCCAAATGCCTCCAGGACTTGTAGCTGCGGGGAAAGTTTTTCGGTTTAAGCACTGGATATAGATAAAGAGCTTAAGTATAAATTGCTTTAATAGGGAGTTAACCAACATGGCCAACGACAACGAAATAATTGACAGCATCGCCAATAAGGAGTATGAGTTCGGATTCGTGACGGATATCGAAATGGACATTGCACCGGCCGGGCTGAATGAGGAGACGATATGCTATATTTCGGCTAAGAAGAATGAGCCGGAGTGGCTGCTGGATTGGCGACTGAAAGGGCTGCAGGCTTTTGGCAGACAGAAACTGCCTGAGTGGCAAAACTTTCCCCTTCCGGCTATAGACTTCCAGAAGATATCTTATTATGCCGCCCCCAAGAGTAAAAAGAAGTACGATAGTCTCGATCAGGTGGATCCGGAACTGCTGGCGACGTTCGAGAAATTGGGCATTCCCATGTCCGAGCAAAAGGTGCTTGCCGGGGTCGCGGTGGATGTCGTATTCGATAGTGTTTCTGTCACAACGACCTATAAGGAAAAGCTGAAGGAGCTGGGGATCATCTTTTGTTCCTTTGGTGAAGCGGTCCGGGAGCATCCCGATCTGGTAAAAAAATATGTCGGCTCGGTCGTTCCCTATTCCGATAACATTTTTGCTGCCCTGAATGCGGCGGCCTTTTCGGATGGATCTTTTGTTTATATTCCAAAAGGGGTACGCTGTCCGATGGAGTTGTCCACCTATTTCCGGATCAATACGGAAAATACCGGCCAATTCGAAAGGACGCTGATCATTGCCGACGCGGGTAGCTATGTCAGCTACCTGGAGGGATGTACGGCGCCGATGCGGGATGAAAATCAGCTGCATGCGGCCGTGGTGGAGTTGATTGCGCTGGAAAATGCAGAGATAAAATATTCCACGGTCCAGAACTGGTATCCCGGCGATAAGGACGGGAAAGGGGGGATTTTCAATTTTGTCACGAAAAGGGGTATCTGTAAAGGCGCCAATGCCAAGATCTCCTGGACCCAGGTTGAGACGGGTTCCGCCATCACCTGGAAATATCCCAGTGTGATACTGCAAGGGGATAATTCCAGCGGAGAGTTCTATTCGGTTGCGGTTACCCGTAACAAACAGATTGCTGATACCGGCACGAAGATGTATCATATCGGCCGTAATACCCGGAGCCGGATCATTTCCAAGGGGATCTCCGCAGGTCAGGGTCAGAACAGCTATCGCGGATTGGTGCAGATCGGGCCAAAAGCCGATGATGCCCGGAATTTCACGCAGTGTGACTCCCTGCTGATCGGGGACCGGTGCGGCGCTCATACCTTCCCGTATATCGAATCAAAAAACAATACGGCGACGGTGGAGCACGAGGCGACGACTTCAAAGATCGGGGAGGATCAGATCTTCTATCTCAACCAACGCGGGATCGATTCGGAAAAAGCGGTAGCGTTGATCATCAACGGGTATGTCCGCGAGGTGTTGAATCAGTTGCCGATGGAGTTTGCGGTGGAAGCGCAGAAATTATTATCTATCACTTTGGAAGGAAGTGTAGGATAAGGTCAATTACGATTAATAATAGAATAATATAATGCTGATCATTAGAAATTTACATGCTGAAGTAGAAGATAAACAGATCCTGAAAGGGATCAATCTGACTGTCAATGCGGGTGAAGTGCATGCGATCATGGGCCCCAACGGTTCCGGTAAGAGCTCGCTGGCGTCTGTGCTGGCGGGTAAGGAAAATTATGCCGTTACGGAAGGCGAGGTTCTTTTCGAGGGGAAGGATTTGCTGGACATGGCTCCCGAGGTGAGGGCGAGGGAAGGTATTTTTCTGGCTTTTCAATACCCGATCGAGATTCCGGGTGTTTCCAATATCAATTTTTTGAAAACGGCCCTGGCGGAAATACGCGCTTATAAAAATTTGCCGCCGCTCGATGCAAAGGAATTTCTTCAACTATCGCGGGAAAAGCAGAAGCTGGTGGAGTTCGACGCCAAACTGGTCAACCGGTCGCTGAATGAAGGCTTCTCCGGCGGTGAGAAAAAAAGGAATGAGATCTTTCAGTTGGCCATGCTGGAGCCTTCGTTGTCTATCCTGGACGAAACGGATTCGGGGCTGGATATAGATGCGCTCCGGATCGTGTCGAAGGGTGTCAATAAGTTAAGGTCCGAAAAGAATGCTTTTATCATTATCACGCACTATCAGCGATTACTGGAATATATCGTTCCGGATTTCGTCCATGTCCTGTATAACGGCCGGATCGTAAAATCCGGTACCAAGGAGCTCGCGCTCGAGTTGGAAGAAAAAGGATATGACTGGCTGAAGGAAGAATCCCGTGAAAAAGAAGTAACTACCGTCTAATTATGAGCACGATTCAAGAACGGACGATCCCTTTATACGAGGAAATCGTCAATGGATATAATAGCCTGGTGGCCTCCGATGGCGATCTGCGCCGGGCCCGGCAATCGGCTTTTGATAAATTCCGGCTATTAGGGTTTCCCTCCATCAAAAATGAAGATTGGAAATACACGAATATCGGCCGTTTCCTGAAGGATGAATTTGCGCTTGGTGTTTCTGCGGGGGCGCCATCAGTGGTGTTGCCGGAAGCGGCGATTATCCCGGGTCTGGATGGATATCGGATCGTTTTGGTCAATGGGGTCTGGAATGGGGAGGTAAGCGGCGGTCCGCTGCCCAAGGGAGTGGAGATCAAACGTGTAGCGGAAGCAATACAGGATCCGGCATTAGCGGGTTATTTTGAAAACGGAAAGTGGGGTAATCTGGCTTTTGTCCATTTGAATACGGCTTTGTTCACCGATGGATTATTTATCCGGGTGAATGGCGCTGTGGACAAGCCGCTGCAGATCATTCATCTTTATTCAGCGGAGCGCAACCTGATGATCCAGCCCCGTCATGTTTGGGTGGTCAATGCCAATGCGGAGTTGACCGTCGTTGAATCTGTTTTTTCCGTGGAAGCGGAGGGGAAGCGGGGAGAGGTGAAGACGGGAGAGGTCAAGATTTGGGTGAATAGCCTGACCGAGATCATTGCCCATACCGATTCCCGGGTCGATCATACGGTGATCCAGGCTGCCGCTGCCGGCGCGAGGCTGGTCAATCATACGACAGTCCGGCAGAAAAAGCAAAGCCTTTACAATAACTATACGTTTACGCTGCCCGGCGCAGATCTTGTCCGAAACGATTTGCAGGCCCGGCTGGAAGAAGATCATACGGAGACGCATTTATACGGGCTGTACCTCGCGGCCGGTCAGCAGCTGGTGGACAATCACACGCTGGTGGACCATCAGAAGCCATCGTGCTTTAGCAACGAGCTGTATAAGGGCGTGCTGCTGGAGCAATCCACCGGCGTCTTTAACGGAAAGGTCTATGTGCATAAGGATGCGCAGAAAACGAATGCCTTTCAGCAGAATAACAACCTGGTCATCAGCAAAAAGGCGACGATCGATTCGAAACCCGAGTTGGAAATTTTTGCCGATGATGTCAAGTGCAGCCATGGTTCTACGGTGGGGCAGTTTAGCGAAGACGCAGTGTTTTACCTGCGGGCGCGTGGGATCGGGGAAGAAACGGCAAAGGCTTTGCTGATCGCGGCGTTTGCTTTCGACGTGACGGAGAAGATCAAGATCCGGGCGGTAGAAAATTATATTAATCAGCTTATCAGTCAGCATATTCCTGTGCAGGGTTGAGGGCTGGCTTTAAGGAGGGTGGCTCATGCCTGATACAATGACCGAAATAATGACCATCGGTGAAGATCACCGGCTGGATGTTGAAAAGATCCGGATGGATTTTCCTATCCTGGAGACGACGGTGCATGGTTATCCCCTCGTCTACCTGGACAATGCGGCGACTACACAAAAGCCGCTGGCTGTGCTGAATGCCATGGATGAGTATTACCGGACCATTAACAGCAATGTACATCGCGGTGTCCATCATCTCAGCCAGCTGGCTACGGAAGCGTGCGAGTCAGCGCGGGGGTTGGTGGCGGAGTTTATCAATGCCCGGTATGCGCATGAGGTCATCTTTACGCGGGGTACGACGGAAAGTATCAACCTTGTGGCTGCCTGCTTCGGGAAGCGGTTTTTGAAGGAAGGCGACAGTATCCTGGTATCGGGGTTGGAACACCATTCCAATATCGTGCCCTGGCAGATGATCTGTGAAGAAAAGAAGGCCCGGTTGCAGGTGATCCCGATCGATGAGCATGGGCAGCTGGAGCTGGACGGGTTGGACAGGATGCTGGCGGATGGGGTCAAATTGGTTGCCTTTAACTATGTCTCCAATGCGCTGGGCAGTATCAACCCGGTAAAAGAAATTATCGCGGCGGCGCATCGTCATGGGATTCCCGTTTTGTTGGATGCGGCCCAGGCGGTACAGCATATGGAAGTAGATGTCAGGGATCTGGATGTCGACTTTCTGGCGTTTTCCAGCCACAAATTATACGGGCCTACCGGTATCGGCATCCTTTATGGGAAGGAAGAGTGGTTGAATAAGCTGCCTCCTTACCAGGGCGGTGGGGAAATGATCAAGACGGTAACTTTTGAAAAAACGACTTATAACGATCTCCCCTTCAAGTTCGAAGCGGGTACTCCCGATATGGCCGGGATGATTGGCCTTGGCGCTGCCATCCGGTATGTACAGGGGCTGGGTTTGCGCAATATTCAGGAGGCGGAACAGGAGCTGATGGTTTATGCGCTCGATACGCTCCGGGAAATCGGGGGATTTCGGCTTTTCGGTCCTTTGGATGTCCGGCATCGTGCAGGTGTGATTTCTTTCCTGGTGGGAGATATTCATCCTTTCGATCTGGGTGAGATCCTGGATCAGCAGGGGATTGCCGTCCGCACGGGTCACCATTGTGCGCAGCCGATCATGGACCGGTATTGCATCCCCGGGACCGTCAGGGCGTCTATGGCCGTCTACAATACGCCGGCGGAAATGGACCGGCTGGCTACCGGGATAAGAAAGGCGGTAACTTTGCTATCATGACTATCAAGGAAGCACAGGATGAGATTATTGCGGACTTCGAACTATTCGGTGATTGGATGGAGAAATATGAATATATCATCCAGCTGGGCAGGGAATTGCCGCTTATCGAAGAGCAATACAAGACGGAGGACAACCTGATCAAGGGCTGTCAGTCCAGGGTATGGCTGCATGCTGACTACCGGGATGGTCAATTGTTGTTTACCGCTGACAGCGATGCGGCTATCACGAAGGGACTGGTGAGCATGATCATCCGGGTGTTGTCGGGACATACCCCGGTGGAGATTGCGGGGGCGGAGATCTACTTTATAGACGCTATCGGTCTTCGGAGTCATCTGTCCTCTACGCGGTCAAACGGGTTGTTGTCGATGCTGAAACAAATTAAAGTATATGCCCTGGCTTACCAGGCAAAATCTCTTCAGCCATGAGTGAAATAAATGAGTCGGCGGCCGGTGGGGTGGAGCCGGCGGGTGCCGGGGAAGCGGCCAATGCGACGGGCGTGATGTTGCGCGATCAGATAGAGGCGGCATTGCGGACCGTTTTTGATCCGGAGATCCCGGTTAATATTTATGATCTGGGTCTGGTTTACGAGGTTAAGATGGAAGACGGCGGGAATGTCAAGATCACGATGACGCTTACCGCACCCGCTTGTCCTGCCGCGGGCGAAATCGTCCACGATGTTCAGCAAAAAGTAGAAGAGATCCAGGGGGTCATGGATTGTCATGTCCAGCTCACCTTCGACCCGCCCTGGAATAAAGAAATGATGACGGAAGAGGCCAGGCTGGAGTTAGGTTTCTTCTGATATATTCCTCCTTTTAGCCTAAATTGGCTTTCAGAATGTTAAAATAGCTTAATACTCGGATAACATTCGGCGACTTTCCTCCCGGGAAATGTGCTTTCTTTGATAAGTATTGCTTAACCATACGACATCGCACATGCCAAAGAACAAATTGTTATTCCCTTTTATCCTGATCTGCACGCTATTCTTTTTGTGGGCCTTCCTGCATAATATCAACGGGATATTGATCCCTCATCTCAAGAAGGTTTGTCACCTGAGCGATACGCAGTCTTCGCTGATCGATTTTGCGGTCTATTTCGGGTATTTTGTTATTGCGATCCCGGCGGGATTGTTTTCGCATCGGTTTGGGTATAAGAAGGGCATTTTGTGCGGGCTGTTCCTTTTTGCATTAGGGGCGCTTCTTTTTTTGCCGGCGGCAGATGGGCGGAATTTCCTGCTGTTTTTGGTAGCGCTTTTTGTGGCGGCGAGCGGGGCTACTTTTTTGGAGACGGTGGCCAATCCTTATGCTACCAATATGGGGGCGCCGGAGAATTCGGAGCAGCGGTTGAATTTTGCGCAGTCTTTTAACGGGCTGGGTGCGGTGGTGGCTCCGCTTATCGGTACGCATTTTATCCTGTCGGGGATCGAGCATACGCCTGCGGAACTGGCAGTTATGAGAGCGCATGGGGAGTTGGAGCCTTATCTTCAGCAGGAAGCGAATTCGCTGAAGCCGGTCTATTTTATCATGGCGGCGGTGTTGATCCTGGTAGCGATCGTCTTTATCTTTACCAAATTACCGGAAGTAAAGGAAGCGGATGGGGCTCATGGAACGGAGTTCTCATTGCGGATATTCCGTCTTTCGCATGTGCGGTGGGCGGTGATCGCGGAATTTTTTTATGTGGGGGCACAGGTGGGGGTGACCAGCTTTTTTGTCCGGTTCTCCCGCTATACGGCCGGTATTCCGGAGAAAGAGGCCGGCGATCTGCTGGCTTATGGGGCGATGGGCGGCTTTATGGCGGGAAGGTTCCTGGGCACTTTTTTTATGCGCTATATCCAGCCTGCAAAGCTGCTTTCGTTATATGCGATGATCAACGTGGGGCTGCTGCTGATCGCTTTATCCGCTCATGGGTGGATTGCGGTGGGTGCGATGATGGCTGTTCCTTTTTTCCTGTCGATCATGTTCCCGACCATTTTTGCGCTGGGGATCAAGGATCTTGGTGAAGAAACGAAGCTGGCTTCTTCCTTCCTGGTGATGTCGATCATTGGCGGGGCTGTTACGCCGCTGATCATGGGAATGATTTCCGATAAGACAGGCAGCATCCAGGTAGCCTATATCATGCCGGTGGTCGGTATGGCCTTTATTTTATATTTCGGGCTGCGGGGGCATCGGATTAAAAACATTCAACCGGTTGTCGCATGAGATACTGTTTGGCCCTCGATTTGCAGAAAGACCCGGTGTTGATCGCCGAATATGAATCCTGGCATCGGGCAGTGTGGCCGGAGATCCGCCG
>Ga0302324_100003263_pt1 | contig 36726 bp, 31 predicted proteins | sample Palsa_T0_1_FD_201949 | JGI IMG/M metagenome (GOLD analysis project Ga0302324, IMG submission 201949) | Peat permafrost microbial communities from Stordalen Mire near Abisko, Sweden - Palsa_T0_1 | ecosystem: Environmental > Terrestrial > Soil > Palsa > Peat permafrost | place: Sweden: Abisko... | reverse complement strand
GACGCCGTCGACGGCGAACGACTCTTCGATCACGTCGCGCGTCGTGCCGGGTGTCGCCGCCACGATCGCACGCTCTTCGCCGAGCAGCGCGTTGAGCAGCGACGACTTGCCGGCGTTGGGCGGGCCGACGATCGCTAGCGACAGGCCTTCGCGCACCACCCGTCCACGCTCCCAGTCGGCGACCAGCGCCGCCAGCCGTGCCGCGGCGTCGTCGACGACGGCCTGCACGCGTTCGCGCGGCGGTTCGGGGACCTCGTCCGGATAGTCGATCGCGCCGGCCAGCTCTTCGAGCACCGTCGACAGCGTTGCGCGCAGGCCGTCGACCGCGTCGCGCAACGCGCCGGCGAGGTTGGCCTGCGCGGCGCGCGCCGCCGCGCGCGACTCCGCCGCGATGACGTCGGCGACGGCCTCGGCGGCGCTCAGATCGAGCTTGCCGTTGAGGAAGGCGCGGCGAGTGAACTCGCCCGGTCCGGCCGCGCGCGCGCCGGCGTGCAACAGCGCGCGCAGCGTCTCGCGCGCCACCACCGTGCTGCCGTGCACGTGCAGCTCGACCACGTCTTCGCCGGTAACGGTGCGCGGCGCGTCCATCGCGAGCGCCAGCCCGCGATCGATCACCGCGCCGTCGACGTCGAGGATCTCGCCGTACGTCGCGACGCGATCGCGCAACGCTTCGCCGCCGCGAAACACGCGCGCCGCGATCGTGCGCGCGGCGGGCCCGCTGCAGCGGACGATCGCGATCGCACCGCGGCCCGGCGGCGTCGCGATCGCCGCGATCGTGTCGTGCGCTAGGATCGTTTCCCCAAAGCGACTATTCCGCTTTGGGATACACGACTAAGCGCCGTTCGGGCTCGACGCCTTCGGACTCGGTCCGCACGAACGGCGAGTCGGCCAGCGCGAGGTGAACGATCTTGCGTTCGGAGGGTAGCATCGGTTCGAGCTTGATCGGCTTGGCTTCGCGCACGACGCGCTCGAGCGTCGCGAGCGCGAGCGTCTTGAGCTGATCGGCGCGCCGCGCGCGGTAGCCTTCGGCATCGATCGTGTAGTAGCGCCGGTTGCTGCGCACGCCGGCGTTGATGATGTTGTTGTAGATGAGGTTGAGCGCTTCGAGCGTCTTGCCTTCGCGTCCGATGAGCGAGGCCAGCAGCGGTCCGCGCACCTCGAAGTACTCGCCCTCGCTGCGGGCGATGTAGACGATCTCGACGTCGTCGAGGCCCATCTTCGCCAGGATCTCTTCGAGCAGCGCGCGCGCGGGCTTCGCCTCCTCGGGCTCCGGCGACGGCGCGACCTGCGCCATCGGCTCGCGCGGCGGCCCCGGCCGGCGCGGCGGCCGGCGATCGCCCCCGCCGTTGGCCGGCGCCGGCGCACGCTTTTCGATCGTCCGTCCTGCGCGACGGCGCTGCCCGTGGCCGCGTCGGCGGCCGCCTTCGTACTCTTCCATCCGTCCTTTTTCTCCGGTGCGTGCTGGTCGCGCGCTTAGCGGCGAGCCCGCTTCTTCGGCCGATAGGCGCGCTTCCCGTTCGCGCTCGCCGTGTTGCGGGGCTTCGTGTCCTTCGGATCGGCCACCACGGTCGCAGCAGCCGGCGCAGGCGCGGCGAGCGCGGCGGCGGCAGCCCCGCCGCCGACCAAACCGTAGCGGCGGAACATCAGGTACTGCTGCGCCACGGTGAAGACGTTGGTCGCCAGCCAGTAGATATAGAGCGCCGACGCCCAGCGGTACTTGAAGCCGAAGAACGCGATCATCGCCGGCGAGATGAACGCCATCAGCTTTTGCGTCTGCGCCTGCTGCGGATCGCTCGACGGCGGGCTGCCGTAGCGCACCGTGAAGTACATCGAGACGACGTACAGGCACAGCAGAAAGATGTCGGGGACCGCCAGGCTCTGCGCGAACACTTGCGGGAACTGCTGCGAGAGCGACGACCCGATCCACAGCCAGTGCTCGTGCGTGAACGACGAGATCTGGCCTTGGATCGCCCAGTATAGCCCGATGAGGATCGGGAACTGGATCAACATCGGAACGCAGCCGGCCAGCGGGTTGACCTTGTGCTCTTTGTAGAGCGCCATCGTCGCCGCGTTGAGCGCTTGCGGGTCGTTCTTGAATTTGGCTTGCAGCTGCTTGACCAGCGGCTGCACCTTTTGCATCTCCGCCATCGAGCGGAACTGCATGTCCGACAGCGGCCACATCGCGAGCCGCACCACGAACGCCAGCGCGATGAGCGCCCAGCCGTACGACGGGATCACCAGGTGGATCGTGGTGAGCACCTGGCCGAGCGCGTGGACGAGCGGGTCGAAGAAGATGTTCGCGGCGAGGAACACGAGCGTCAGCAGGCCTTTCGGGTGCGGAGTTCCGCAGAGGGGACCGGGTCGTAGACGGCCGAGGACCAAGGTCCGCACCGGACCAGGCGGCGCATCGCCAGAATACCGCCCTGGAGAAGCCCGTGTTTCTCGATCGCTTCGATCGCGTACTCCGAGCAGGTCGGCGTGAACCGGCAGCTCGGCGGGACGATCGGTGAAATGTAGCGCTTGTAGGCGCGCAGCGCGGCCAGCGCGGCCGAGCGCGCGATCACGAAGCGACCCGCAGCAGCAGGGCGACCTCGTCGACGAGGGCCGGCCACGCGAGCTCGCCGGCACCCGGCCGGGCGATGAAGAGGATGTCGCGCCACGGCGGCGCGCCCAGCGGATAACGGTCGAGGATGGCTTTGATCCGGCGGCGGAGTCGGTTACGAACGACCGCGCCTCCGACGGTCCCGCCGACGGTGACGCCGACCCGCGTCCGGCGGCGGCCGTCGGCGACGAAGCAGGTCAGGTGTGGGCCGGCGCGCCGTTTCCCGCGCCGGGCGACGCGGGCAAAGTCGCCGCGCCGGCGGAGAGACGTGTACGCCCGCACGATCAGACCGACAGGCGGTGGCGGCCCTTCTTGCGGCGAGCAGCGAGCACGCGCCGGCCGTTCTTGGTCTGCATCCGCGCGAGGAAGCCGTGGACGCGCTTGCGACGGCGATTGTGCGGCTGATAGGTCCGCTTCACGAGCCAGGTACTCCAGGGTAAGGGGCTCGGGCCGGCCCCAGTAGTGCGACACGCCAGTATACGGCCGGGACTCCCCGGCGGTCAAGAAAAGTCGATAATCTAAGAAGAGTTCCTGACTTCTCCACAAGTGTGGACAGACCTGTGGACGGGAGTCCCCCGGAGTGGGCCTCCGAACCGCGCCACGACCGGCTTTTTGGCCGGATTCGTGCGTGCCGCGAGGCCGTGGATAGGTCCGTCCGGCCTCGTCACGCCGCGAGTCGGCCGGATGTGGAGAAGTGGACAATTCCGGGGGAAAACGGCGCAGGAAGCCACCCCCTCCGGGCCAATCCCCATCGCTCATTCTCCCCCGGCGCGTACTCTGCTCGCCGGCTCGGATCATGCGGTAGGGAACGGGATGCACCACACCAGCACGTCGGCGACAGCCCCTCAGGATCTCTGGACCGCGGCGCTGGAGCGGCTCGAGCCGCGCTACAACAAACCGGTCTTCGAGATGTGGCTCAAGCCGATGCGGCTGGTCGATCTGTCGCCGTCGGAGATCGTGCTGGCGGTGCAGACGACGTTCGCCCGCGACTGGGTGGAAAACCGCCTCAAGACCGACATCACCACCGTGCTCCACGAGCTGCTCGGGGCAGAGATATCGCTGCGAGTGGTGGTCGATCCGGGCGACGCAACCCAGACGCCGGCGACCGCGATCGCACCGGCGAAGCCGGCCGCGCCCGACGATCTGCGCATCGGCAACCTCAACGCCCGCTACACGTTCGACGACTTCGTCATCGGCAACTCGAACCGGTTCGCGCACGCCGCCGCGCAAGCGGTCGCCGAAGCGCCCGCGATGGCCTACAACCCGCTGTTCCTGTACGGCGGGGTGGGGCTGGGGAAGACGCACTTGATGCACGCGATCGGCCATCGCGTCCTCGAACGCAACACCAACGCGAACATCGTCTACGTGTCGTCGGAGAAATTCACCAACGAGTTCATCATCGCGATCAAGAACAACCAGACCGTCGAGTTCCGCAACCGCTACCGGCACGTCGACGTGCTCCTCATCGACGACATCCAGTTTCTCGAAGGCAAAGAGCAGACGCAAGAAGAGTTCTTCCACACGTTCAACTCGCTGCACGAAGCGCAGAAACAATTGGTGATCTCGAGCGACCGGCCACCCAAGGAGATCCAGACGCTCGAGAACCGGCTGCGCTCGCGGTTCGAGTGGGGTCTGCTCACCGACATCCAGCCGCCGGACTTCGAGACGCGCGAAGCGATCTTGCGCAAGAAGGCCGAGACCGAGAAGGTCCCCGTCCCCGACGAGGTGCTGGCGTTCATCGCCAAGGTGATCCCGTCGAACATCCGCGAGCTCGAGGGCTCGCTGATCCGCGTTGTCGCGTTCGCGTCGCTCACCAAAGCCCTGATCACGGTCGAGCTCGCCGCCGAGGTGCTCAAGAACGCGGTCGCGCAGGCGCCGATGCACCGCGTCACGATTCCGGGGATCAAGGAGCGCGTCGCCAAGCACTACGGCATCTCGATCAAGGAGATGGAAGCGCAGCGCCGCGACCAGCGCGTCACGCTGCCGCGCCAGATCGCGATGTACATCGCCTGGCAGCTGACCGGCGCATCGCTGCCGCAGATCGCGCGCGAGTTCGGCAAGAAGGATCACACCACGGCGATGTACGCGCGCGACAAGATCAACGACATGATGGAAGCCGACGAGGCGTTCCGCAACAAGATCCGTTCGATCGTCGCCCAAATCCAAAGCGAGTGACCCGCTGAGCCTGAGCGTGCGGGTCTCCCCGGACGATCCGATGCTGCTATTGCACGCCGGCGGAACGGTGGTGCCGGCGTACGCCCCGGGTCATCGCACTGTTCGAGTCCGACGGACTCCTGTTCGCGCGGACGCGGTTTCCAGGTTCGACGCGCGATCACGTCGTTGCGATTCCATCGTGGTGGACGACGCCGGCGCCCGCGCTGTGGTAGCCGATCGTGATGCGGGGCACCGGACGTCAACGATCCACAATGCGCCTCCTCGGCGAACGCACAGGCCGGCCTGGGGCCGGTGGAAGAGCGGGACGCGCCCGGTCGCTGTGCTCCCCGTGGATGGGACGGAGTCTGCATCCACAGCCCGAATTGGGCGCAAAGCTCCGCTGCGGGCGGAGTTCGGCGGTTGTCCCCGATGTTCACCGCCTTACTGCTGATACGGTTATCTTTCTTTATACTAAAGACCGGACCGCGACGGTTCTCGAAACGGTGGATCAGTGAAGTTCACGTGTAGTACGAAAGACATCTCGTCGGCCGTCGGGGCGGCGAGCAAGGTCGTCAACGCGCACACCACGGTGCCGATCCTTTCGAACGTCCTGCTCAGCGCGGACGACGGGAACATTCGGGTCCGTGCGACCGACCTCGAGCTCACCTTGGAACAGTCGTTCCCGGCCGAGGTGACCGAATCGGGTGCGGTGACGGTTCCGGCCCGGCTGTTCAGCGGTTATCTTGGCAACCTGCCGGCCGGTCTGCTCGAGCTGACCGGTTCGCCGTCGCGCGCGTCGGTCAAGGCCGAGCGCTCGAACTACGATTTTCACGCCCTGCCGGCGGACGAGTACCCGCCGCTGCCGACCGCTCAGAAAGGGCAGTCGTTCGCGATCGGCGCGAAGCGTTTCCGCGAAGGCGTGGCGGCGACGATCTTTGCCGCCTCGAGCGAAGAGGCGCGCGGCGCCGTGCTCATGGGAACGCTCATGGAGCTCGATGGCGACACGATCACCCTCGTGGCGACCGACGGCTACCGGCTGGCGCGCTGGACCGCCAAGCTCGAGCGCGGCATCGAAGGCACGGTCAAGTTCATCGTGCCGTCGCGGGCGCTCAACGAGGCGGCCCGCAATCTCGGTAGCGCGGAAGTCGTCGAAGTCACCGCGCTCGGCGCCAACGCCAACCAGCTGCAGCTCACCGCCGGCACGACCTCTATTGTGGTACGCCTCGTCGACGGCCAGTACCCGAACTACCAGCAGGTGATTCCGGCCAAATTCGATCGCCGGGTCGTCGTCAACACGCAGGGTTTGATCGGTGGTTTGCGCCGCGCCGAGCTGGTCGCCGGCGACCGCGCCTCGATGGTGAAGCTCGAAGTCGCCAACCAGACGCTGATGATCACCGCCAAGTCTGACGTCACCGGCAACGCCTACGAAGAGCTCGAGGTCGAGCAGACCGGTGAGGATCTGGCGATCGCCTTCAACGCGCGTTACCTGGTCGAGATCCTCAACCACGTCGACTCGCCGCAGACGGTACTGGAGTTCCTGGGTCCGCTCTCACCCGCCGCGATCCGACCGCTCGAGCTCGGCGAAGAGTCCGGCGAGCAGCTCTACGTGCTCATGCCGTTGCGCCAATAGCGAGCGCGCCGGCGCGAAGGGCGCTTGCGTGCGACTCGAACGCGTGCGGCTCGGGAACTTTCGAAACTATGAGAGCCTCGACTTCGTGCCGGCGGCGGGGCTGAACGTGCTGGTCGGGCCGAACGCGCAAGGAAAATCGAACCTGCTCGAAGCGCTGGCGATGCTGGCGACGGGAAAGTCGTTTCGCGCCCACCGCGAGAGCGAGCTGATTCGCGACGGCGCGGAGCGCGCCGAGATCGGGGGCGAGGCGCGCGTAGCGGCGGGTGAGATTCGGCTGCGCTGCACGATCGCGCAGACGCCGGCCGGGACGCGCAAATCGTTCGAGGTGAACGGCGGCGCGGTCGGTTTCGCGCGCTTTCTGGGGCGCACGCGCGTCGTCACCTTCGTCCCGGCCGATCTGCAGCTGGTCGCCGGCGGACCGTCGCTGCGGCGCTCGTTTCTCAACGGGGCGCTGGCCCAGCTCTCGCCGACGTACTACCGCGATCTCGCGTTGTACCAGAAGATCGTGCAGCAGAAGTCGGCGCTGCTGCGCGGCGCGATCGCGCCCGACCGCGATCTGCTGCTGGCCTACAACGACGAGCTGCGGCGCCCGGCGTCGGCGCTCATCGCCGCGCGGCGCGCGTTCGTCGACGAGCTCGCCGCGGCGACGGCCGAGATCTACGCCCGCTGGCGCGGAACGCACGAACGGCTCGGCGTGACCTACGCGCCCAACCCGGACGGCGACGTGGGTGAGGCGCTGGCCGCGCAGCTGGAGGCCGAGGTGCGCCGGCGCACCACGCTGGTCGGCCCGCACCGCGACGACCTGCGGCTGCTCGTCGACGGCAAGCCGCTGGCCGCGTTCGGCTCGCAGGGCCAGCAGCGCACGGCGGTGCTCGCGCTCAAGGTCGGCGAATACGACGTCATGCGCGCCCGAACGCACGACGCTCCGATCTTGTTGCTGGACGACGTGCTCAGCGAGCTCGACGCCGAACGCGCGGCCGGCTTTCTCGCCGCCGTCGGCGGCTACGAACAGGCGTTTCTGACGACCACCGAGGCGCCCCCCGCCGTCGCGCCCGCCGCGACCTGGTCGATTCGTGCCGCGCGCGTAACGCCGTGCTGAGACTCGACGGCGTCCTCGACGGATGGCGTCCCAAACCCGGCCACGGTTCCGATCCGCTGCTGGCGGCGCGTGCCGTCTGGCCGGAGCTGGTCGGTGCCGACGTCGCGCGCGCGGCTCAGCCGGTCGCGATCGAACGCGACCAGACGCTGATCGTGCTGACCACTTCGTCCGCGTGGTCGCATCAGCTCGCGTTTCTCGAGCCGGAGATCGTGCGCGGCTTGCGCGCGCTGCCCGAGACGCGCGCTCTGACGCGCTTGCGGTTTCGAGTCGGAAAGCTGCGCGCACGGCCGTCGTCGCGCGGTGCCGCCGGCGGGCCGCGCAACGCCTCCGAAGGCGTTCCGGCCGAACCGCCGGCCAAGACGCTCGACGACGCGCTGGCACGCCTGCGCCGCAGCGTCGAGCGAACGCGTGCCGCGCACCGCGCCGGCGGCGGGACGTTCTGCGCGCTGTGCGAGGCGCCGGTCGAAACCGGCCCGACCTGCAGCCCCTGCCGCGAGGACGACGAGCGGCGGCGGAGCTTCGCCTGCGAGCGGCTGTTGTTCGAGGCGCCCTGGTTGACGCCCGAAGAGGTGATGGGCGTCGTCGACGGGCTCGACGCCGCGAGCTACGACGGAATACGCCGCCGGTTGCTGCGCTCGTGGTGGGACGAGCTGCGCCGCGCGCGCGCGTTGCACAAGCTGCGCCAGCCGATCGACCGCATTCGGCTGCGCAAGCTGGCCAGCTCGTTCGTCCTGCTTGAGACGCGCATCGATCCGAACCGCCTCGAGATGGATTCGGCGGTGCGCGTGAACGCGCTGGGCGACCTGTACGACTTCGTGCGCGAGATCGAGCAGACCTAAGCGACCCGCGCGTCGAAGATAGAGGATCGAATGAACGACTACACGGGCGAGCAGATCGAGGTTCTCAAAGGCCTCGAGGCTGTTCGCAAGCGCCCCGGCATGTACATCGGCAACACGGCCGAGCGCGGGCTCCATCAACTGGTCTACGAAGCCGTCGACAACGCCGTCGACGAAGCGCTCGCCGGCTACGCGCATCGCATCGCGGTGATCCTCTACAAGGACGGCTCGGTCTCGGTCGAGGACGACGGGCGCGGGATCCCGCTCGACATGATCGCCGAGGAGAAGCTGCCGGCCGTCGAGGTCGTCATGACGATCCTGCACGCCGGCGGCAAGTTCGGCAAAGGCGGCTACAAGGTATCGGGCGGACTGCACGGGGTCGGCATCTCGGTCGTCAACGCGCTCTCCGAGTGGATGGTCACGCGCGTGCGCCGCGACGGCTGGGAGTACGAGATCCGCTTCGAGCGCGGACAGACCTCGCAGAAGCTCAAGAAGCTGCGGCGGGCCGACGGAACCGGTACGTACCAGTGGTTCAAGCCCGACCCCGAGGTGTTTGAGACGCTCGACTTCTCGTGGAAGATCCTCGAGAACCGCTTGCGCGAGCTGGCGTTCCTCAACCGCGGTCTGGCGATCACGCTGCGCGACGAGCGGCCCGAAGAGGGCCCGCGCGAAAAGGCGTACATGTACGAGGGCGGGATCGTCTCGTTCGTCGAGTGGCTCAACGAGAACAAGGACTCGCTCACGCCGGTGATCTCGACCAACGGCGAACGCGACGACGTCGTCATCGAGTGCGCGTTCCAGTGGCAAGACGGTTACAACGAAGTCGTCTACTCGTACGCCAACAACATCAACACGATCGAAGGCGGAATGCATCTGACCGGCTTCCGCACCGCGGTGTCGGGCAAGGTGAACGAGTACGGCCGCAAGCGCGGCATGCTCAAGGAGAGCGACGCGAACCTGTCGACCGACGACTGCATGGAAGGGTTGACGGCGATCGTCTCGGTCAAGCTGCAGGATCCGCAGTTCGAAGGCCAGACCAAGACCAAGCTCGGCAACGCGAAGATCCGTCCGATCGTCTACGCGCTGGTCAGCGAGCGGCTCGACTTCTTCATGGAGGAGAACCCGAAGTTCGCCCGCGCGATCGTCGACAAGTGCATGCAGGCGCAGCGCGCGCGCGAAGCCGCCAAGAAAGCGCGCGACCTGACGCGCCGCAAGAACGTGCTCGAGGGCAGCGGTCTGCCCGGCAAGCTGGTCGACTGCAAGGCCCAGGACCCGGCGCTGTCCGAGCTGTTCTTGGTCGAGGGCGACTCGGCCGGCGGCACGGCCAAGGGCGGCCGCGATCCGAACACGCAAGCGATCCTCCCGCTGCGCGGCAAGATCCTCAACGTCGAGAAGGCACGCCTCGACAAGATGCTCTCGAACGAAGAGATCCGCACGATGATTACCGCGCTTGGCACGGGTTTCGGCGAGGAGTTCAACGCCGACAAACTGCGCTACCACAAGATCATCATCATGACCGACGCCGACGTCGACGGCTCGCACATCCGCACGCTGCTGCTCACGTTCTTCTACCGGCAGATGAAACAGCTCGTCGAGCGCGGCTACGTGTACATCGCGCAACCGCCGCTGTACGGCGTGACGAAGGGGAAGCGGCACGTCGGCTGGGCGTTCAGCGACGCGGAGCTGCAAACGCTCTTCAACGGAACCGATCCCAAAGAATACACCATCCAGCAGTTCAAGGGTCTGGGCGAGATGGACGCCGAGCAGCTCGCCGACACCACGATGGACCCGCAGCAGCGCCGGCTCAAGCGGGTGACGCTCGAAGAAGCCTCTGAGGAGGCCGAGCGCATGTTCACGACGCTCATGGGCGATAAGGTCGAGCCGCGCAAGCTCTTCATCCAAGAGCACGCCCGCACCGTGCGCAACCTCGACCTATAAAGCGGTATCCGGGCTCAGATGTGAGCCTCATGAGACGACGTTTGTAAAGATGGTCGCTCGGGGACGTAGGAAGCGGTGTTTGGCGTGAGAGCGTCGCGTCGCGCGGTGATCGTCGCCGCGACGGTGGCGGTGCTCCTGGTGGTGCTGATCGCGGCGCGCCATCTCATCGTGCGCGCGGTGCTCGAGACGACACTCTCGGTCGCGACCGGCTATTCGGTGCGCATCGGCAGCGAAACGCTGGGAACGCACCACGGCGTCCTGTTCGACGTTCACGTCGTCAAGAACGGCGATCCCGTGCTCGACGCGCAGCGCGTCGACGTCGACTACGCCTTGCGGGACATCTTTCCGGGCGGGCAGCACCGCTTCGGCTTCGCCGCGATCTCGATCCAGAAGCCGGTCCTGACGATCACTCGGCACGCCGACGGAACCCTGACCTTCAACCGCGCGGGGGGCACGCCGGCCGCGGCGCCGCCGACCACGCGCAAGGCGGCCGCACCTTATTACTTCACCGCCCGGGTGCGCGGCGGCGTCATCCGGCTGGTCGACGAGGCGCCGCTGCAAGCGGACTTGGCCAACCAGGCGATCGAGGACGTCTCGATCGACGCGTCGGTGAAGTCGGACGCACGAACGACCGCGCGCATGGACGGCGTGCTGGTCGGCCGGCACGCGGCGGGCGCGCCCGTCGCGCGCTACCCGCTCGCCGTGCGCAGCATCATCGACGTACAGCGCGGCATCGCGCTCAACACGGTCACCGCGCACGAGCTGCCGCTGCGCGGCGTGCTCGGTTTCCTCGTTCACTCGAAGTCGATCCGGTTCGACGACGGCATGCTCAGCGGCGTCGACGCGCGCGTCTACGCGCTGTCGCCCACCGGCGACGACTTCAGCTACCGGCTCGGCGGCCACGCCGACTTGCGCAACGGGCGGCTCGCGGTGAGCGCGCTGGCGCACGACGTGCGCGACCTGCAAGCATCGTTCGTCATCACCGACGACGCGTTCTCGACCACCGCGCTGAACGCGACGTTGGGCGGGATTCCGGTGCGCGGCCGCGGCGCGATCTACGATCTGTTCGGCACGCCGTCGCTGTGGCTCGGCTTCACCGCCGACGCCGACCTGCACGTGATGCGCTCGCTGTTCGGGTTCACCGCCAAGCTGCCGATGAGCGGCGGCGCGCATTTCGAGACGCTGCTCGAATCGTCGATCACGCAACCGCTGATCCACACCGCGTTCTCGGTGCCGTATCTGCGCTACGACCGCTTTCCGGTCGACGCTCTCGACGGCGTCGTCGACTACCGCGACAGCGCGGTCGTGATCGACGGAATGCAGGCCCGGTTCGGCGACATGAGCTTGGCGTTGGGCGGACGCGTGCTCATCAACGACGCCGGCGACGACGTGCAGCTCGCGCTGGGCGCGTCCGGCGCGGGCGCGTCGCTGCCGTACACCGACCTGCTGGCGCCGGACTCGAACGTGCGCGCGGTCGCGCTGTTCACCCAACCGCCCGGCGACGCGTTCCGGGTGCGCGGAACGATCGCCACCGTCGGCCCGACCCGCGGCGCGGGCACGTTCGCGGTCACCCCGCTCGGCGTGGGCGAGTTCGGCCCGTTCCGCTTCTCGCGCTCGGACGGCTCGCTGCTGGCCGGCGGATTCGAGCTCGAGCGGCCGATCTCTCAGAGCGCGGGCTGGCTCTATACGCGCGGCTTCCGGCTGGCCGACGTGCGCAAGGCGGCGTCGCTGCCGGGCGTGCAGATCCCGATGCTGCCGCCGATTGCGGGCGTCGTCGACGCCGACCTCGCCGCCGCCGGAACGCCTTCCTCGTTCGGCCTGGGCGGCACGATCCGGGGCCGCGACCTGCGCGTCGAGGGCTACGCGCTGGGCACCGGCAGCGTGCGGTTGGGCGGCACGTTCAGCGACGTGCGTTTGGCCGACATTCGCGTCGACGGTCCGCTGGGGCGCTTCGACGGCGCGGGCGCGTTCTCGAACGGGCTGTTCGCGCTCGACGGAAACTACGACGGGACGATGCAAGACCTCGCCGCGTTCACCACCGACCCGAGCGCGCGCGGTCAGGTGCACGGCCCGGTGCGCGCGACCATCGCCGGCGACCGCATCGTCGTGCAGACGACCGGCGCCGACTTCAGCGGCGCGCACGTGCGCGGCGTCGCGATCGATCGCGTCAGCGGCACGCTCGCGGTCGAGAACAAAACGCTGCGCATCATCGCCGCGGACGGCTCGATCGGCGGCGCGCGCGCGGTCGCGGCCGACACCGGCGGCCCGTTCCTCGTCTCGGCGGCGGCGCTGCCGGTCGCGGCGCTGCGCGGGACGGGCGTCCCGATCCAAGCCGGGACGCTGACGCTGTTCGGCGTCGCCGACCTGCGTGGCACGGGGCCGTCGTTCGACGGCGTCGTCGCGCTGCAAGACGGGGTCGCGTCAGGCCTGCCGATCAGCGGCGGTGTCGACGTCGCGCTGGCCGGCGGAACGGCGCGCGTCCGCGACGGTGTCGGCGAGCTCGGCACGACCTACGCCAATTTCGCGGGACGGGTCGACGGGATCGGGCAGAGCGGTCCGACGGCGCTCGCCTACGATCTTGCCGCCGACGTTCCGATCGGCGACGTCGCGGTGCTGCAACGGACGCTGCGCTTGCCGGTGAAATACTTGGAGGGCAGCTTCGCCGCGGCGGTGCGGGTGCGCGGCTACGGCGCGCAGCCGAGCGTGTCGGGTGAAGTGACGGTCCCTGAAGGTTCCTACAACGGTCTTTCGTTTCAGGACGGCCGCGCGGCGGTCACGCTCAGCGCCAGCACGATCGTCGCACGCAACGGTGCGCTGACGGTCGGTTCGACCCGCGCCGCGGTGAGCGCCGACGTCTCCGTCGCGCGCCGCGCGTTCGCGGTCAACGTCCGCAGCGCGGATGCGCGACTGGCGGACTTCGACGACTACTTCGACGAGGCCGAGACGCTCGACGGGCGCGGCCCGGTCGCCGTGTCGTTCGCCAACAACGGCACCGTGACGCGCACCAGCGGCCGCGTCGCCATCGCCGGCTTCCGCTATCGCCAGTTCGCGTTCGGCCAGACCGACGCGACGTGGTCGCAGCGCGGCGGCGCGGTCGCGGCGGCGCTCAACGTTCGCGGTCCTCACGGTGCGCTCGGCGCGAACGGGACGATGGTCGCCGCGCCGGGCGATCCGATCGCCGCCGTGCGGCGCGCGACGTTTCGCGCGGTCGCTCGCGCGCAGCACATCGACCTCGCCACCTGGCTGCCGCCGTTCGGGATCACCGCGCCGGTGATCGGTCAAGTCGACGGCGGCGGTTCGATCGCCGGGCGCTGGCCGCATCTCATCATCGACGGCGACGCGTCGCTGGCCAACGGTTCGATCGACGGTTTCGCCGTCGCGCAGGGGCGCGTGCACGCGCGCGGCGACGGCTCGCGCGTCACGTTCTCGAACACGACGCTCGATCTCGGTTTCGTGCGCTTCGACCTGAGCGGCTCGACCGGGCTCTCGACGACGCAACCGGTCGCGCTCGCGCTGCACGTGCAGTCGCCCGACATCGCCAAAGCGCTCACGACGCTGCGGCCCAAGGGCCCGCACTACGATCTCGCCGGCGCGCTGCAGGCGGACGCGCGCATCGGCGGCACGCTCGCCAAGCCGCGTGCGGCACTCGGTTTCGAGCTGACCGGCGCCCGTTACGCGTCGCTCGCGATCCCGCGCGTGCTCGGCAACGTCGGTTACGACGGGCGGACGCTGTCGGTCTTCGACGCGGAAGCGACGTTCGCCAAGGGCAGCGTGCTCGTCGCCGGCTCGCTGCCGTTCTCACTGCGCCCGTTCGGGGTGAACCCGGCCGTGCCGCTGTCGTTCACGCTGGCGCTGGACGGGCTAGACTTGACGCCGTTCGCGCCATTCGTCCCGGGCCCGCAGACGAAGCTGGGCGGCACCGTCGACGGCCGGCTGGCAATCGAAGGAACGGCGCGCATGCCGCGCGTGGCGGGCACGATCACGCTGGCGAACGGGACATACGTCTCCGCGCTCGACCGCGACGCGGTGACCAAAGCGAACGCGCAACTGACCTTCCTGGGCAGCAGCGTCGCGCTGCAGGCGCTGCATGCGAACGTCGGCGGCGGAACCCTCGACGGCAGTGGCCGGCTCGATCTGCCGTTCCCCGGCACGCCCACCAGCGGCTACTCGATCGCGCTCGACGCGCACGCTGCGCGGGTCGACCTGCCCGCCTACGGCCGCGGAACGATCGACGGAACGATGCAGCTGAGCAGCGGCTCCGCCGCACCGCTGCTGTCCGGCGATCTGACCCTCACCAACGCGTCGATCCCGATTCTCACCATCTATCACAACGTGACCGCCGCGAGCTCGAGCGGCGCCGCTTCAGCGGGCGGTTTCGGACTGCCGCTCAACCTCGCGTTCGACCTCACCGCGCACGTCGGCAAGAAAGTGCGCGTTCAGGCGTCGTCGCCGTACGTCGACGTCGGCGCGACCGGGCTGGTCGTGCTGACCGGAACGCTGAATGCGCCCAAGCTCGATGGCGTTCTGACGGCGACGCCGGGCGGCGTGTTCTCGACCTACAACCGCGCGTTTCGCGTGCAGCAGGCGCGGATCGCGTTCGATCCGGCCAACGGCGTGATGCCGTACATCGACTTGCGCGCTTTCGCCCACGTGACGAATCCCGATCCCGATCCGACCCGCAACGCGGTCGGCAGCGCCGACATCACCATCACCGTGCGCGGCCCCGCCGACGAGCTGGCGTCGGGCTCGGGCTCGGTGATCCAGTACGCCTCGAACCCGCCGTACTCGCAGGAGCAGATCGTCGGCCTGTTGCTCGACGCGTCGGTGTTCGGCGCGGTGAACTTCGGCCAGCAGCAGAACGGCACGACGCTGCGCGGCGCGCCCGGCGAATCGAACGCCCTGCTCCCGCCCGGCATCACGCCGTACCAAGCCGGCGTGATCAACTTCAACGAAGAGGCGTTCTCGGTGCTCAACGGTCAGCTCACCGAACGGTACCTCGCCCCGGTCGAGCAGTTCTTCACCGGCAAGTTCGGGCTGACCGATTTCGAGCTCACCGTCGACTACAGCGGCGGCGTCGGTTACGACATGCTCAAGCAGCTCGGTCACCGCGACATCTACGCCAGCTTCGGTCAGACGCTCTCGAACCCGGTCCGCACGACCGCCGGCTTCACCTCCCGGCCCAACGCGACGACGTCGCTGCAGTTCGACTACTTCACGCAGAACGGCGATCCGGCGTTCGTCAACAACATCAACGCGACGGACCAGTTCCTCGGGACGGAGCGCATCAAGGGGATCCAGCCGCTGTCGAACCGGCAAGGGTTCACCTTTTCGATCGTGCGCAAGTATCCCTGAGCCGGCCGCGGCCGCCTGGTTGGTGAGCAGCGCTAAAGGCCCTCGGGGCGGCGTGTCGTACCCTGGTGGCCGGGAACGCGCTCGGTCGGCCGCGCGTTACACCCCAAAAACCAGCAGCCCGGCGGTCGCCCACGGCGGCCCGTCCGGGCTCCTCTCTCGCACGAAGGACGTCCTCCGCTTGTTCGAACGGTTCCGCCGCACGTCGCGCCTCGCGCTCGCCGTGCTCGCGTTCTTCGGTCTGGTGACGCCGGCGGCATACGCGGCGCCGGCGGCTCCGACGGTCGTCTCGGTCGCGGTGACCGGCAACGCCCACATTCCCACCGACCGCATTCTGGCGGTCGTGAAGACGAAGGTCGGCGACCCGTTCGACGCGGCCACCGTGCAGCAGGACCTGCGAGCGATCGCCGATCTCGGATTCTTCGCCGACCAAGCGCCGCCGATCATCAAGCAGCGTCCCGACGGCGTGGCCGTGACCTTCCGCGTCATCGAGAACCCGGTGGTGACCGCGATCCGGTTCAACGGCAACAAGGCCGTGTCCGCCGACACGCTGCTGGCGCTCATGGACACCGCACCCGGCCAGGTCTTCAACATCAAGACCTATCAGCAAGACGTCCTCAAGATCAACAGCTACTACGACAAGATCGGGTTCGGCGGTCAGCTCCCCTCGCACGTCACCGACGTCAACATCTCGGCCGACGGCGTGCTGACGCTGACCGTGCAAGAAGGTCTGACGGTTCGGAACATCATCATCACGCCGCCGCCCGACGCCGATCCGCTGCTGCCGCCGAACGTGATCATTGCGGCGCTGGTCACCAAACCGGGCAGCCCGTATTCCGAGCAGCAGCGCGACAAGGACTACGACGCGCTCAAGGCGCTCTACGAGAAGTTCGACCTCAAGCTGGGCGACGTCGAAGCCGGCGTCGATCCGTCGTCGGTCGACCAGAAGGCGGGCACCGCCGACGTGCGTTACTCGATCAGCGTGCTGCGGGTGGGCGCGGTCGAGATCACCGGCAACACCAAGACGCACGACGACGTGGTCCGGCGCGAGCTGCGCTTGCGGCCCGGCATGGTCGTGACGGACTCGGGACTGCGCCGCGACTACGACCGGCTCAACAACCTCGGTTTCTTCGAGAAGATCGACTTCGAAAGCAAGCCCGGACCGGATCCCAAACGGCCCGCGCTCATCACGCTCAACTGGCAGGTCAAAGAGCAGCGCACCGGCACGGCGACGCTGGGCGCCGGCTACTCGGGCGGGATCACCGGCACCGGGCTCACCGGGACGGTGTCGTACCAAGAGAACAACATCAACGGGACCGGCAACGGCGCGTCGATCCGCTTCGAGCGCGGCTCGCGCGTCGCCGACGCGTCGATTTCGGGGACGATCCCGTATCTCGGCAAGACCGAGAAGTCGCAGAAGTACAGCCTCGGCGCGACGATCTTCACCAACGCGCAGACGAACTATTATCCCGTCTACGCCGCCTGCACCGGCACGAGCACGCCGAACGTGAACTACGGCCTGAAGCGCGTGCCGCTGGCGACGGCGACGGTCGCCCCCGGCACCGCCCCGTGTCCGTCGACCGGCAACTTCCCGGTCACGATCATCCCCGAGAATCCCGACAATTACCAGATCGTCAACGGCATCGTGTCGACGTACGGGTCGCGCGCGGCCGGGTTCTCGGTGTCGCTCGGACGCCGCTTCACCGACGTGTACCGCATGTCGCTGGGCACGACGATCCAAGAGATCGCCGCCGACGCGCAGCTGCCGTCCGGCTACACCTTCCCGCTCGGCGCGCAGGTCAACCCGCTGACCGGTCAGACGACCAACACGCTGACCGGGATCGATCCGAACAGCCCCAGCGCCGCGGTCGGCGTCACCGCGCCGTCACTGGCGCAGATCGACTCGACGCACCCGTACGCGCTGCACAGCGTCACCTTGGGATTCGGGGCCGACACGCGCGACGACATCTTCAACCCGCGCCGCGGCGTCAACGTCTCGATCAGCGACGAGGTCAGCAGCCGCGCCGAAGGTTCGGACTTCAATTACAACATCGTGACGGTCGACGCGGCCAAGTTCTTCCCGGTGATGCGCAACGCGACGTTCGGCCTGCACGGCGTGGTCGGATTGTCGAGCGGCGCGATCCCGGTCAACAAGCTGTTCATCTTCTCCGATCAGCAGCTGCGCGGCTACGTCGACCCGTTCTACGGCACCGACGAGCTGCTCGGACAGTCGGAGCTGCGCGTTCCGCTGACGGCCGACCGCAAGTTCTCGGTGGTCGGCTTCGTCGAGAGCGGCGCGACGCGCATCCGCGGCGGAACCGCGACCACCGAAGACATCAACGGCAACATCACCGGAACCGAAGACTTGAGCAAGTTCACTTTCCACACCGACGTCGGCATCGGACTGCGATTCGACGTGCCGCAGCTCGGGCTGAAGACGATTCGCCTCGACTTCGCGAAGGGAAGCCAAGGGACGCATACGTCGTTCGGCATCGGACAAAGCTTCTAAGTGTTACGTGTACCAGCCATGAGAGAACTTTCGCTGCGCGGTCGCGTCGCTGCGCTCGCCTTCGCCCTGTGCGCGGCCGTACTCGCGACGCCGGCGATCGGCGCCACCGACGTCACCGACATCGGGTCGCTCGACCAGGCGGCGCTGGCGTCGCTGCCCACGTTCCAGGCGGCGAACCGCCAGCTCAACACCTACGGCGCGAACCTGCAGCGGCAATACATCCGGCGCGCGCAACACGCCTCGCCGTCCGAGCAGCAGCGGCTCGGCGCCGAGTTCCAGGGCAAGATGGCCACCAAACAGCGCCAGCTGTTCGGACCGCTGTTCGGCAAGGCGCAGGTCGCCATCGCGTCGGTCGCCTCGTCGAAGAGTCTGTCGGTCGTCGTCGACAAGCGGATCGTCGTCTTCGGCGGCCAGGACATCACCGGCAGCGTGCGCGACCTGCTGACCAGCGTAGCGGACCCGGTCCCGCCGGTCTCGACGCCGCCGCCCTCCAAGGTCGGTTACGTCGACCAGTCCGCCATCGACCAGCTGCCCAAGGTGAAAGCCGCGACGACCGAGTTCCTCAAGTTCAAGGCCGATCAGGACAAGATCGCTGGCGACAAGCTCAAGGCGGCCAAGACCGACGCCGACCGCGACGCGATCCTCAAGGACTATCGCAAGGCGCTCGACGACAAACAGAACCAAACGCTCAAGCCGATGGTCGACTCGACCCGCGGCGCCATCGGTGACGTGGCGAGGGCGAAAGGCTTGATCCTCGTGGTCGACAAGGGCAACATCGTCTTTGGCGGCACCGACATCACCAAAGACGTCACCGACAAGCTGAAGTGACGGACTTCGCGAGCGGCGCCCGGCGCGGCGCCGCCGTCCTCACCGCGCTGGTGCTGCTGTCGGCATGCGGCAAGCCGGCGCCGCCGGCGTCGTCGATGTCGGGTGGAGGCGCGGTCGGCTACGTGCGCATGGAAGAGCTGGTGCAGAAGCATCCGCTCTACGATCAGCTCGCCCGCTACGACCGCAGCATCGAGGCGTTCGATCTCGATTCGACGGTGCCGCGGGTGGTGCCGGGCGACGCCGAGATGCGCGCCCGCGAGCGCGAGCTGCAAAAGCAGCTCGAGGACGCCGCGAATCGTACCAAGACCCTGATCGACGCGAAGCAGAAGCAGTACCAGCAGCAAGAGGAAGCTGCGATCGCGGCGGCGCTGCAGGGCGCCGGCAACGGCGGCCCGAGCGCCGGGCAGATCGCGAGCGCCGTCAACTCGACCGCGCGCCAGCAGCAGGGCGGCGTGACGAGCCAAGCCCGGAGCGACCTCGAAACCTACCGGCGAACGCTCGAGAAACAGAATCAGGCGCAGATCAACGCCGCCCAGAAGGCGCTGAGCGAGCGCGCCGACCGCACTTGGCGCGCCAAGGCCGAGGAGCTGCAGTCGAAGGAGTCGGCGCTCTCGCTGAGCCTCGCCAACGAGGACGCCGCGCAGCGGCTGGCGCTGCGCACGAAGCTCTCGTCGCTGGCGCTCGACGACGCCGCGCGCGAGGACGCGCAGAAGCAGCTCGCCGCGATCGACCGCAAAGAGGCCGACGAGACCGCCGCCGAGCACAACCGCGACCAGCAGACGCTCGCGGCGCTGCAGACGCAGCTGCACGATCAAGTGCAAGGCCAGCTCAACGCGCAGGTCGCGAAGATCCGCGCGCGATCGGTAGCGCTCATGCAGCAGCGGCAGAACGCGCTGGGCCGGCAGGTGTCGGCGGTCGGCGGTCCGGTCGTGTCGACCGGCGCGATCGGCGTCTCGCGCCAGGGCAACTTGCCGCCCGCGCTGCGCGCTCGCATCGCGCAACTCCATCAGGACTATCAAAAGCGCTTCCAGGACGACGCGAAGACGACCGTCGCGGACTTCCAGAAGACGCGGGCCGACTTGTCGCGCCGCTACGCGGAGCTGCACGGCATCGACACGTCGTCCCAGCAAAGCGCGCAAGCGCAAGTCCTCGCGCTGCGAAAGAAGCGCGACGATCTCTACGACGAGATCACCGGCCAGATCGACCGCGAGGTGCGGCTGATCGCGCAGCAGCGCGGGATCTCGGTCGTCCTCACCGACGTCGTCGCCCCCGCCGGCGGAGTCGACCTCACGCCGGACGCGCTCAAAGACATCGAAAGCTTGCACGAATGATCGAATCTCGCGCCGCTCGTCCGCTGTTCGCCGCGCTGGCGCTCGCCGCGCTGTGCGCGTGCGCCAACCGCACGCAGAGCAACATCGGGCTCGTCGACGTTCAGCGGATCTCCGCCAATTGGCCGAAGTTCCAGAACTATCAGAACCAGCTCACCGCCGACGCACAGACGATCGAGCACTCCAACCGTTCGGCCCGCGACAAGGCGTCGGCCCGCGCGGCCCTGCAAGCGCGCTTCACCCAAGCCCAGAACGAGCTCAGCAACGATGTCAGCACGGCGGCCAAACAGGTCGCCGCCGACCGTCATCTGACCTACGTGTTCACTCGCCAGTACGTCGGATACGGCGGGGTCGACATCACCGCCGACGTCGAGAAGATCCTCAAGATCGACGACAAGTCGACGCCCGCGCCGTGACCTCGGCGTGAGCGAGACGCCCGGCCCCGGCTCGCTGGGGACGCTCGGCGAGCTCGCGCAGCGGACGGGCGGACACGTCATCGGTGATCCGAGCGTCGCGATCGAGCGGATCGCGGCGATCGACGACGCCGACGCAACGACGCTCACCTTTGCGGTCGACGAGAAGTACCTCCGGGCCGCGCTCGGCTCGCGCGCGGCGGCGGTGTTGGCCGACGCGTCGCTGCTGGCGCCGGGCGAGTCGTACCCGAAGCCGGTGCTGGCGGTGCCCTCGGCGCGGGTCGCGCTGGCCGCGCTGCTGGCCGCGCTCGAGCCGCCGCAGCCACGTGGACCGTTCGTGCACCCGACCGCCGCGATCGATCCCGCGGCTCGCCTCGGCGAACGGGTGTGGGTCGGGCCGCAGGTCGCGATCGGCGCCCGGACGCTGGTCGGCGACGGCACCATACTGCACGCCGGCGTCGTGTTGGGCGCCGACGCGCGGGTCGGCGCGGACTGCTTGTTCCATCCGCGCGCGCACTTGGCCGACCGCTGCGTCGCCGGCGACCGCGTCGTGCTGCAGGCCGGCGCGGTGGTCGGCAGCGACGGGTTCGGTTGGGCGTTCCTCGACGGACGGCTGCTCAAGATCCCGCAGATCGGGATCGTCACGCTCGGCGACGAGGTCGAGATCGGCGCCAACACCTGCGTCGACCGGGCCCAGACCGGCGTGACCTCGATCGGCGCGGGGACGAAGATCGACAACCTCTGCCAGATCGGCCACAACGCGCGCATCGGCAAGCACACCGCGATCGCGGCGTTCGTCGGCCTGGCCGGGACGACGACGATCGGCGACTACGTTCGGATCGGCGGCCAATCGGCGTTCCCGGGCCACACGACGGTCGGGAGCCGGGTTACGATCGGCGGCGGCTCGCACGTCTGGGGCAACGTCCCCGACGGCGCGTTCGTGAGTGGCCAACCCGCCCAAGACCACCGCGGCTGGGTGCGACTCCAGGCGTACATCCGCCGGCTGCCGAAGCTGTTTGCTCGGGTCGACGCCCTGGAGAAGGGCGACGACGCAAAGAGCTGACGTGCAGTACCAAACGACGTTGCGCGACGCGATCACCTTCGAAGGCGTCGGACTCCACACCGGCGCCCCGGCCCGCGTCCGCGTCCTCCCTGCCCCGCCGGGCCACGGCCTGCGCTTCCGCGTCGACGACGCGGTCGAGTTTCCGGCGCGCGCCGACTACGTCGTCGACACGGTTCGCTGCACGGTCGTCGGTGTCGGGCGCCACCGCGTCTCCACCGTCGAGCACCTCCTCTCGGCACTGCTCGGCAGCGGCGTCGACAACGCCACGATCGCGGTCGAAGGGCCGGAGATTCCGGTCGAGGACGGGAGCGCGAAGGTCTTCGCCGACGCGATCGAAGCGACCGGGCTCACGACGCTGCCCGAGGCGCGCGTGCGCTGGATTCCGACCCAGGCGCGGATCTTCCGCGACAACGAGAAGCTGCTCGTCGTCGCGCCATCGTCGACCTTTCGGGTGCGCATGACGATCGACTATCCGGCGCCGGTCGGCGCGCAATACGTCGAGACCGAGATCACGCCCGCCGCGTACCGCGCCGAGGTCGCACCGAACCGGACCTTCGGCTTCCTTCACGAGCTCGAAGCGCTGGTCAAGCGCGGCCTCGCGCAGGGTGGGACCCTCGAGAACGCCGTCGTGTTCGGCCCGGACGGACCGCTGGCGCCGCTGCGCTCGCCGACCGAACCGGCCCGCCACAAGATCCTCGACCTCGTCGGCGACTTCGCGCTGCTCGGCGCGTACCCGCAGTGCGAGGTCATCGCGATCAAGAGCGGACACAAGCTGCATTGCATGGCGGTGCGCGAGCTGCTGCGTCCGGCCGGCGAAGCGGCCGCGGTCTCGGCCACGTCGTAAGTGGATTCGTCCCCGCCGATTCGCCGAAAGGCTGCATAACGTTCGTGCCGATTCTCGACGTGCGCGAGATCATGAAGATCTTGCCGCACCGGTATCCGCTGCTGCTGCTCGACCGCATCACCGAGTTCGAGCCGATGGTGCGCGCGCGCGCCTACAAGAACATCACCGCGACCGAGCCGGTGTTCAGCGGGCACTTCCCGGGCAACCCGGTGTTTCCAGGCGTCTACATGATCGAGGCGCTGGCACAGCTCGGCGGAGTGGTACTGCTGGAGCCCGGCGACACGGCGCGCAAGGTGCCGTACCTGGCCGCGATCGACAAGGCGAAGTTTCGCCGCCCGGTGGTGCCGGGCGACCGGCTGGACATGTCGGTGGTCATCACCGCGTACCGCCGCAACATCGGGTTCGCCCAGTGTGAAGCCTCGGTCGACGGCGCGCGCGTGGTCAGCGCCGAGCTGACGTTCTCGATCTCGATCGACCCGCAGGCGTTCGACGACGACGCGCCGGTGCTGCATCTGTGATCCACGCCAGCGCGGTCGTGCATTCTGGCGCCAAGGTCGACCGCAGCGCCGAGATCGGGCCGTACTGCGTCGTCGGCGAGCACGTCGCGATCGGCGCGCGCTCGACGCTGCTCGCGCACGTCGTCGTCACCGGCCGCACGACGATCGGCGACGACACGACGATCCACTCGTTCTGCACGATCGGGGCGCCGTCGCAGGATCGCAAAGCCGACGAAGGTGAGATCGCCTATACGACGATCGGCTCGCGCACGATCATCCGCGAGTACGCCTCGATCCACCGCGGCACCGCCGACGCGGGCGGCGTGACGTCGGTCGGCGACGATTGCCTGCTGCTCGCGTACACGCACGTGGCGCACAACTGCCGGGTCGGCAACGGGGTCACGATGTCGAACCTCGCGCAGCTGGCGGGCCACGTCGTCGTCGAGGACAACGCGCTGATCGGCGCGATGGCGGGCGTCCACCAGTTCGTGCGCATCGGCCGCTACGCGTTCGTCGGCGGGTACGCCAAGATCGGCCGCGACCTGCCGCCGTACTTTCTGGCCGACGGCAACCCGCCCGAGGTGTACGGCCTCAACGCGGTCGGCCTGCGGCGGGCAGGCTTCTCGCGCGACGTGCTCAGCGAGCTCAAGGACGCGTACAAGACGATCTACCGCTCGGAGAAGAACACCTCGCAGGCCGTCGCTGCGCTGCGCCAGACGGTCAAGACCGAAGAGGGCCGCACGCTGCTCGCGTTCTTGGAAGCGGGCTCCGAGCGCGGGATCCTCAAGTAGCGTCGCGGGCCGCGATGCGCGTCTTCTTCTCGACCGGTGAGGCATCGGGCGAGCTGCTCGCAGCCGAGCTGCTCGGGGCGATGCGCAACCGCGTTGCGATCGAGGCGACGGGGATCGGCGACGCGCGGCTCGAGGGCGCCGGCGTGCGCATCGTCCAGCGCAGCCGCGGCTGGAGCTCGCTGGGGATCTACGAGGCGCTGCGCCGTCTGCCGCGCATCGTGCCGGCCGGCTTGCGCATCGCGTTGACGTTGCGCCGCGACCCGCCCGACCTGGTGGTGCTGGTCGACTTCGGCGCGTTCAACCTGCGGCTCGCTGCGATACTGCGGACGCTGGGCTTCGCGCGGCCGATCGTGTACTACGCGCCGCCCTCGGCCTGGCTCGACAGCGTGCGCCGCGCGCGTCGCGTCGCGTCACTGTCCGACGCGCTCACGCTGTTTCGCCACCAAGCGGAGTTCTATCGTTCGCTGGGACTCCCGATCGGCTACATCGGCCACCCGCTGGTGTCGACGGTCGCCGCGCGCGCGCCGCGCCCGGCCGCGGCCGACGACGGCGGCATGGTCGCGCTGCTGCCGGGCAGCCGCGCCGGCGAGATCGAACGCCACGCGCCGCTGCTGCTCGACGCGATCGCGCGCGTGCGCGAGCGCCGGCCGCAGGTGCGTGCCGTCTTCGTCGCCGCCGGCGACGACGCGCAACGCCGGCTCGAACATTTGCTCGCGCTGCGCTCGCCGCTGCCGCTCGAGATCGTGCGCGACGCGCGCGCGGCGCTGCGCGACGCCGACGTCGCCGCGATCGCGTCGGGAACCGCCGTGCTCGAAGCGGCGCTGATCGGTACGCCGGCCGTCGCGCTCTACGTGCTGTCGGCGGCGCAGGCCAAGATCGCGCGGCGCGTCTATCGCGGAACCTACATCACGCTGCCGAACTTGGTGCTCGGCGAACCACTCGTGCCCGAGCTGCTGCAAGAAGCCGCGACACCGGCTGCGCTCGCCGACGCGATCCTCGCGTTGCTGGCCGATCCCGCGCGACAGCGCGACGGGTACGCGCGGGTGCGCGAAGCGCTCGGACCGCCGGACTCGCTGCAGCGCAACGCCGACTGGGTGCTCGGCGCGGCCGGCGAGCGCGCCGCGGCAGGCGTCTGACGTGCGCATCTATCACACCAGCGACCTGCACGACCACCGCCACATCGCGGCGCCGCTGGCGGCGCTGCGCGCAGCGCGTCCCGGCGTGTACGCCGACTGCGGCGACGCGCTGCGCGGTTCGCAGACGGTCTACCACCGGCGCGAACCGATCCTGGCCGAGCTCGACGCTGCCGGCGTCGACGTTCAAGCGATGGGCAACCGCGAGTTCAACTATCTCTTCGGCGCGGTGCGCGCGCGCCGCGCGCAGATGGCGCATCCGCTGGTGTGCGCCAACCTGATCGACCGGCGCGGCCGGCCGCTGCCGTTCACGGCCGACGTCACCCTCGAGCGTCCTTCGACGGGCTCAGGACAGGCTCCATGGAAGTTGCGCTTTTTCGGGCTGTTGGTCGTGCAGTATCCGACCGGTTCGGCGTGGGAACGACTGTTCGGCTGGCGCTTTCTCGATCCGATCGAGGTCGCCGAGTCGATCGCGGCAACGACGCCGCCGGAGATCACCTTGATCGCGCTGTCGCATCTCGGACTGCGCCACGACCGCCTGCTCGCCGAGCGGGTGCCGCGCATCGAGCTGATCCTGGGCGGTCACAGTCACGACACGCTGCCGGAACCCGAGCTGGTAGCGGGCGTCCCGATCGTGCACGCCGGGCCGTACGGCGCGTTCGCGTCGCGCACCGAGCTGGCCAAAGACCCGGCCGGGCGCGCGCGCATCGTCGACTTCGCGCTCGAACCGCTCGCGCCGGCGCAGCGCGCGGTACCGGCGTGACCGGCGGCGGCGCGCCGGCGATCCTGTTCGTCACGAACGGCCACGGTGAGGCCGCGATCGCGGCGCGGATCGCGCAGGAGACGCGCACGCTGTCCGCGTTGCGGACCGACCATTTCGGGCTGGTCGGCGAACGGCTGGGCGCGGACGGCTTTGCGGACGTCGGCCCGCGGCGCGCGATGCCGTCGGGCGGTCTGGTCGCGATGGGTAACCTGCGCGCGTTCGGCCGCGACCTGGGCGCCGGCTTTCTGGGGTTGCTGGCGCGACAAGTCGGTTTCTTGCGCGCGGCGCGCGGGCGCTACGCCGGCGTCGTCGCGGTCGGTGACGCGTACGCGTGCGCGCTGGCCGGGATCGCGGGCGGTCCGCTGACCTACGTCGGCACCGCCAAGAGCGTGCACGTCGCCCGTTACGGGCCGGCCGAACGCCGGATCCTGGCGCGGGCGCAGCGCATCTTCGTGCGGGACGCGGCGACGGCGGCCGACCTGCGCGCCCACGGCGTTCCGGCCGAAGCGCCGGGCAACGTCATCGTCGATCTGCTGGCCAGCGACGCGCGCTTCGCGTGGCGCGGCGCCGCGCACCTCGTGCTGCTGCCCGGCTCGCGCGAGCGCGCCTACGCCGACGCGCTGCGCATCGCCGCGCTGGTCGCCGAGCTGCGGCGGCGCGGCGCCCTGTTCGACGCCGTCCTGTCGGTCGCGCCGAACCTCGAACAGGCCCGCTTCGCGCCGGCGCTCGAGCTGGGCGGCCTGCGGCCGTGGTCGGGACCGCTCGGCGCGCTGCTGCCGGGCGCGACCCTGGCGATCGGACAGAGCGGCACCGCGAACGAGGCCGCCGCCGCCCAGGGAGTCCCGGTGGTCGCGCTCGAGCTGGACGACGCCCGGCGCGACTCGTGGTACCGCAAGCGTCAGGTCGGCCTGCTCGGCGACGCGTTGCTGATCGTCCCCGGCGACCCGTCGCGCGGTGCCGACGCGGTCGGCGCGCTGCTCGCCGACGAAGTGCGTCGCGCTCGGATGGGCGCCGCCGGGCGCGACCGGATGGGCGGTCCGGGCGGCGCGCGCGCGATCGCCGAGGCGGTCGTCGGGCTGGCGAACGCCGCATGAGCCCGCTCACCCGGCCGGCCCTCGCGGTGCTGTTCGCGATCGTCCCGCTCTACGGCACGCTCGTCGCGCTCGACCCGGCGCGGCCGCCGATCCCGCCGCTCGTCCCGCTGCCGCTGACCGTCGCGATCGCGCTGAGCACGGTCGCCGCGCTCGCCGCCGTCGCCCCGGCGGCCGCCCGGGCGGCGGGCCGCGACTGGTTGACGTTCGCGTTCTTGGCGCCTGGCGTCGCCACGATCCTGGCCGGACTGACCGGCTTCGACCCCGCGCTCGGCGTCGGTCTCGGGGTCATGGTGACCGGCTGCGGCGGCGCCGGCCTGGTCCTGGCGCGCGCGGCCGACGCCGCCACCGCCCGGCTGTGCGTTCGAACGTTCCTGTGGTCGGCCGCGGCAGGGTGTCTGATCGCGCTCGCGATGGTCGCGCTGCACCGCCCGGCGGCGATCTACGCCTACGACAACGGGCGAGCGGTCGGGACGTTCCTGAACCCCAACGAGCTGGCGGCGTACACGCTCATCGCGTTGGGTGTCGCCCTCCCGTTGGCGGTTGGCTCGCGCGGGCGCGACCGGCTGGCGGTCGCCTGCACGCTGATCGCGGTCGTGACGCTGGGTGCGACCTTCTCGCGCTGGGGCGCCTTCTCGGCGGTCTGCGGTGTGGCCGTGTACGCGCTCGCCGCGCGCGCCCGCGTCCTCCTGGTCGCGGCCGCCGTCGCCGCGCTGGCCGGGATCGCGCTCGACGTCACGGCCGGAGCGCGGCACCACAACCCGCGCGATACCGAGGCCCGCCAAGTCGCCTGGCGCACCGGGCTGACCACCTTCGAACGGTTCCCGCTGCTGGGCGCCGGCCCGCTGGCATTCGGGCGAACCTACGACGCGCTGCGCCCGCCCGACGCACCCGGCAGCCGCACCGCGGTCGCCTTCGACCCGCACTCGCTTCCGATAGCGTTCGCAGCCGAGGGCGGTATCATCGCCGTCGTGACCTTGACGGCATCGTTCACGATCGTGCTGCGCCGCCTGCTGCTCGCTGCCCGCGGCGCGCGCGCCGCGACACGTCAGCTGACGCTGGGCCTGGCCGCCGCGCTCGTCGCGCTGCTGATCGACGGCAGCATCAACACGATCTCGTTGTTCTTTCCGCTCGGCCTGGTGGTGGTGCCGGTCGCGCTGGCCGCCGTCCGCACCGATGCGCTGGACTAAGGAGCTTCTCCCGAGCTTGGCGCTCGCGCTCGCATTGGCCGGCTGTGGCGGACACGCCTCGCAGGCCGCCTCGGCGGATGGCTCACCCTCGCCGCCGGGGCCGTCGCCGAGCGCGACGCAGGTCCCGATCCACGTCGAAACGCGCGGCGGCGACGGTGAGTACGTTCGGATCGTGGAAACGGTTCGGGGCCGCAAGGTGTACACGATCCGGGCGCTGTCCGACGAGATGGTGCGCGGGGCGACCTCCGACGCCGTCGGCAACCTCGAGCAGCCACACATCACCTTCGTCGACAAGAGCGGCGCGTCGACGATCGCCGACGCGCCGAAGGCCCAGATCACCGAGCGGGACAAGAGCGTGACGATGACCGGAGGAGTGCACGCCCATACCAGCAGCGGCAGCGTACTCAGCTGTGACGTCCTGATCTACAACGGCAACACCGAACGCTTTCACGGCGAGGGTCACGTTCAGCTGACCGCCCCCAACGGCTTGGTGATGGACGGCCGATACCTTGACGGTGACGTGAAGCTGCAGGACGTCAACGTGACGGGGAGCGCCGGGTGATCGAGGGCGACCGTATCCTGCTCATCGATCTCGAGAAGCGCTACGGCAAACGCACCGTCGTCAAGGGGATCACCGCCGAAGTCCGGCGCGGCGAAGTCGTCGGGCTGCTCGGGCCTAACGGCGCCGGGAAGACGACGACGTTCTACATGGTGGTCGGTCTGATTCGGCCCGACGGCGGCAGCGTCGTGCTCGAACGCGACGGCACGGCGCGCCGCTTGACCGGCGCGCCGATGCACGAGCGCGCGCGCGCCGGGATCGGCTACCTCGCCCAAGAGAACTCGATCTTTCGCAAGCTCTCGGTGGGCGACAACTTACGGCTGATCTGGGAGATGAACGGCGTTCCGTTCACCGAGCGCGAGCGCCGTCTGCCGGAGCTGCTGGCCGAGTTCGGTCTGTCCGAGTTCGTCGACGCGCGCGGCGACTCGCTGTCGGGCGGCGAGCGCCGGCGTGTCGAGATCGCGCGCGCGATCGCCACCGAGCCGGCGTTTCTGCTGCTCGACGAGCCGTTCACCGGGATCGATCCGATCGCGGTCGCCGACATTCAAGCGATGATCCGCCAGCTGCGCGACCGCGGTCTGGGGATCTTGATCACCGACCATCAGGTGCGCGAGACGCTGGCGATCGTCGACCGCGCGTACATCCTCAACGACGGTCGCATCGAGGTCAGCGGAACCGCTCAGGACGTGCTCGACTCGCCGGTCGCGCGCAAGTTCTATCTCGGCGAAAGTTTCCGGCTGTGATCGGCGTGGCCCATCTCGGTCATACCGCGCGGCGCGCGCGGTGGTGGCCGCCGACGATCCTGGACGGCTATCTCGTGTCGGAGCTGGGCGGCCCGTTCCTGTTCGGCTTGTCGGCCTTCACGCTGATCTTCGTCGCGACGCAGATCATCGCGATCGGCCGGCTGGTGTCCGAGGAGCACGCGCCGCTGTGGGCCGCGGTCGAGCTGTTCCTGCTGAGCATGCCGCAGTATCTGCTGCTGGTGATCCCGATGGCGATGCTGCTCGGCACGCTGCTCGCGATGCAGCGGTTGTCGGGCGACAGCGAGATCATCGCCCTGCAGGCCGGCGGCATCTCGCTGGCGCGCATCGTGGCGCCGCTGCTGCTGGTCGGTTTCGTCGTGTCGTTCGTCGCGCTCGCGCTCCAAGAGTTGGTCGTCCCGCTGGCGAACGACAAGGCCGCATACGTGCAGCAGGCCGTGATCGAACATCTCTCGCCGGGCGCCTCGACGCTGCAGGCGGTCGTACCGCTGCCGGGCGGCGGGAAGCAGGTCACCATCGCCGGCGGCCTCGACGTCGCGACCGACACGCTGATCGACGTGACGGTCATTCGCTACGACGCGCATCAGAAAGCGCAGGACTTCATCACCGCGGACCGGGCGCGCTACGAGCCGCCGACCTGGGAGTTCGAAAACTCGACGACGTATCACTTCGCGCCCGACGGCAGCGTGGCGACGCAGTACGGCAAGCACCTCGCGATCGACATCGGCGAGCGTCCCAACCAGATCGCCAAGCAGTCGATCCAGATCAGCAACCCCGAGCAGCTCTCGCGCGCCGAGATCAGGGAGCGGCTCGACTCCGGCCACCTGTTGTCGACGCAACAGCGCGCGTTCACTGCCAGCTACGCGGCGAAGCTCGCGCGGCCGTTCGCCGCGTTCGTCTTCACCCTCATCGCGGTGCCGTTCGGGCTGCGGCCGGTGCGCGGCGGCGGGATGGGGCTCGGCTTCGGGTTGGCGGTCGCGATCGTCTTCGTGTACTACGTGATCTCGACGATCTTCCTGACGATCGGCGGGATCGCGCTGGGCCTGGCCGGTCCGGCCGCCTGGGCGCCCAACGTGCTGTTCACCGTGATCGGCGCGTCGCTGCTGCGGCGCGCGTCGCGGGCGTGAGCGAGCGAGGCCGCCGGTGAGAACGGATCTGTCGGGCATCGGGCTCGTTCTGCTGATCACGATCGTTGCGGGCGGCATCGCGTACATCGGCGACCGCGTCGGGCACCAGGTCGGACGCAAGCGCCTCACCTTGTTCGGACTGCGCCCGAAATACACGTCCACGATCGTGGCGGTCGCAACCGGGATGCTGATCGCGCTCTCGGTCACGCTGGTCGCGCTGGTCGGTTCGCAGCAAGTGCGCACGGCCTTTTTCCGCTTGAGCCAGCTCAACGCGCAGATCAACCAGCTGCAAGCGCAGGCCGCCGAGCAGCAGAACGAGCTCAACACGACTCGCAACAGCAGCATCGTGCTCGAACGCGGCGCGCCGGTCGCGGTCGGTTACGTCGTCGACGTGACGCAAAGCGAAGCGCAGCAGATGAAGGGCTTCTCGACGTTCTTCGACGACACGGTGCGTTCGGCGAACGTGACGGCGGAACGGCTCGGCCTGCTGCCCGACAACAAACGCTCGAGCGATCCCGACGTGCGCGCGGGCTTGCTGACCGAGCTGCGCGAGGCGCGCGAGCACTTCGCCTCGATCGGCGACGCGAACGTACCGATCCTGTTCCTGCCGATCGCGCCGAACAACCTGTTCCGCGACGAACGCATCACGTTCACGTTCGGCGCCTGGGCCGATCGCCTGCTGTACACCAACGGCGAAGAGGTAGCGCACATCGACGTCGAGGGCGGCCGCCCGATCGGCGCACCCGATTACCGGCTGCTGGTGACGCGCGCCACCGAGGCGCTGGTCAAGCGCGGGATGCCGGTTCCCTTCCTCGGGCCGCCCAGCGGCTTCGATCCGGCGCGCTTCGAAGCGGCCACCTCGCAGCTCGCGCGCGTGCGCGGGCGCTTCCGGCTCGTCGCCCGCTCCGAAGGGCCGCTCTATCCCCACACCGGGATATTCAGCCTCGCCGTCTCGCTCGAGCCCCGCTGATGGCGGTGCTCGGGCTCGATCCCGGCACGCGCAAGTGCGGCTACGCGCTCGTCACCGCGCTCGGCGCGCCGCCGCTGACGCTGGGTATCGCGCCGGTCGAAGCGCTGGCCGAGCGCCTGCGCGAGCTGCTGGCAGTGACCCCGGTCACCGTTGCAGCGATCGGCCGCGGTACCAACGCCGAGGCGATCGCCGACCTTGCCCGTCAGCTCGGGCTGAACGTCGAGCTGGTCGACGAGCGCGAGACGACGCTGCTCGCGCGCGCGCGCTTCTTCCGCGACCATCCGCCGCGCGGTTGGCGCCGCTTGATCCCGCGCGGGATGCTGTTGCCGGATCGTCCGATCGACGACTATGCCGCGTTGCTGATCGCCGAGCGTTACTTGAAGGCTTCTTGATCAGGGCAGGAGTCCCAACGCTCGCTTCGGTATAGCGACGTTGGCATGCGTTCCGATAGCGAGCGCATCTCGTCGCGCCCGCACGCCGGTACAACCGGAGCGGGCTCTTCTCGCCGGATCGGTCAGGGGAAACATCGACACCCGATCGACGCCGCCGGGGCGAGGTGCGGACGCAGCGGAAGGCACGTCCCACCACTCTCGGAGGCTCGATGCCGCGTCTCGCTCCCCTCGTCCTCGCAGTGAGCTTTGGGTTGGGCTCACTGCTGGCGTTGGGTCACAGCGTCTCGGCTACGCCGTTCGCGGACGTCCCCGCGAACCATTGGGCATATCAAGCGATCCAGTCGCTCGCGGCCGACGGTTTGGTCGAGGGATATCCCGACGGTAAGTTCAAGGGCGACCGGCCGCTGACGCGCTACGAGATGGCGGTGCTCGTGGCCCGCGTGATCGCGAAGCTGCAGGCCAACGGTGCGGGCTACGCGTCCAAAGCCGACCTCGACAAGCTCCAGAAGCTCATCGACGCGCTCAAGGACGAGCTTGACTCGCTCGGCGTGCGGGTGACGAACCTCGAAGACGCACTCGACGCGCTCGACAAGCGCACGAAGTTCGCGCAGTCGATCCAATTCCACGGCTCGATCCTCGACAACAACTCGTTCCGGCAGCGCTACGGCGTGCCGCAGACGATCGCGCACGGCGCGGTCGACCCGTTCGTGAACGTCTTCCTGAGCTCGCCGGCCGACAACAGCCCGCTCGAGCAGGCCGGTTCCGGCGACCTGATCCGGTTCGACGACAAGTTCAACCTGACGTACGTGGTCAACGAGAACCTGACCGTCTCGATCCCGATCCACATCATCAACTACGACTACGGCGGCGAGTTCACGCCCCAGGCGAAGTACTCGATCCAACCCGACGTGGTGGTGAACATCGCGCACGCCGGGGCGCTCACCAACCTGTACTTCCGCGACGGTCAGCTCGACAACATCGAGTCGTCGCGCATCGGCCTGACCTATCGCGCACCTGACGCCACGCAGCAGGGTCCCGGCTACGAGAACCCCGTGCAGCCCTACGAGAAGGGTTTCGAGATCGGCGGCATCCTCAACGGGCTCACCGAGTTCCAGTTCGCGTTCACGCGCATCGATCAGTCGATGATCAACACGCTCACCAACGTCGCCGATCCCAGCGGCGAGTTCGCCAACAACAACTACTTCTACATCGTCGACCGGCCGCAGACGAGCTACATTCAACCCGGTGCGCCCAACTCGGCTGCCGGCGCATCGCACACCGACACCTTCACCGCGACGTCGAGCCCGATCAGCTCGGTCTACCTGTCGCGCGAGGCGCAGATGGGGACGGTGTACATCTCGTCGGTCGGCGGCACGTCCTGCAACGCCGCCGCCGTGACGTCGACCGGCGGCGCCTGTCCGATCTCGGGCGGCGGCTGGTACTACATCCAAGCCACCAATCAGGTCGTCTTCCTCACCCCCGTGCCGATCGGGACCACCGTCCAGATCACCTACGTCGGCCTGACGTACACCAACAACGATCAGTACCAGCGCTACCACTTCAACGCGCGGATCAACCAGAAGATCAAAGGTCTGCCGGGCGCCGAGATCGGCCTGTCGGTGAGCCGCATCTTCGACTTCGCCGACCTGTCGGACTCGGAGGGGACGACGTTCGTCCAGTCCGCGCCCAACAGCAACGCGGCCGGCAACGGTTTCGGCGTGGTGAGCGACACGGTGTTCGGACTCGACGCGCAGGTGCCGCTGGCGTTCATCCCGCTGGGCAGCGCCCACGAGCACCCGATCATCTTCGCCGAGGGTGCCTACAGCAAGTTCACGCCCAACTACTACACGACCCCGGCCGTCACCGACAGCGCGGCCGTGGTCGGCTTGCGGCTGAAGATCTCGCAGGCGGTCGCGACGATCCAGTACCAGGCCGTCGGTCCCAACTTCCTCGACGGTGCGCCGCTGCAGTACTTCGGTCCGGCGCCCGCGACGTTCCAGTTCTGGCGCGGCAACTTCTTCCCGCAGTTCTTCGGCTTCGCCAACAACGTCGCGATCAACACGACGTTCGACGGCATCACGCCGGGTTGCACCGGCACGGCCTGCACGCGCAACAACCCGAGCCTGACGTACATGTATCCGGTGTTCAACCCGTTCGTGGCCAGCGGACCGCAGTATTTCAGCGCGTTCGCGCCCAACACGCAGGGCTTCACCGCCAACGTCACCTCGCCGATCCGCATCGGCGACACGAACCTCAACGGCCGCGTGCTCGCGCAGCATCTGCAAGAGCTCACCCCCAACGGCTTCGGCCAGCTCGCCTACGGCCCGGGCTACGCCTCGAGCGTGCGGCTGAAATTCGACAAGCTCGAGGGCGGCTTGCAGTTCGGCGTGCCGATGTTCGGCCAACGCGTGGCGTTCAACCTCAGCGCGGCGGTCGAGCACCTCGACCGCAACGACCGCACCGCTGCTTCGTACGTCCCGTTCAACATCGGGACGGGCGCGCAGGACGCGAGCTCGGCGGCGCTGCTGGGAGCCTATCTGGCCGGCGGCGGAGCCCCGCCGCTGTTCTATCCGAACTACATCGACGAGTATCACACCACGCTCGCCGCCGGCGCGTCGGTTCCGGTCGCGCGCGACCTCGTCTTCGGCTTGGCCTACAACTCGCAGACCTATCACGGCTCGTACGGCACGACGCTCGGTCAGAGCATGGCCGAGCGCAAGGACATGTACGACGCGACGCTCACCTACAACATCCCCAAGACGACCAGCTCGATCTCGGCGCTGTTCCGCAATCAGAAATACACCGACGCCGTCATCCCGACGTACAACTTCAACCAGAACCGCGAGGACGTGAACTTCTCGATCCGTTTTTAGGGTACGGAAAGCGCGTGGTTCGGATCGCTGTCGTTCTGGTCGCCGTCGCAGTCGCCGCCGCGCTGGGCGCGGTGCAGCTGGCGTCGTCGGCCGCCTACGGGGACCTCGCGGCGCGCGCATCGCTGCCGGCCGCGCTGCACGCCGCGGATCCCGGCCTGCTGCGTCCTGTGCTCGGCGGGCGAGCCGCGCGAGCCGCGGCGGCGCTCCACGACGGCGACGTCGCAACCGCGGAACGTCTCACCGCCCCGCTACCGGATGACGCGACCACCGCCGACCTTCGCGGACAGATCGCGCAAGCGCGCGGCGACCGCAACGCCGCCATCGCCGCCTACGTCCGCGCCGGCGACGTCGTTCGGGCGCAGGGGCTCATCGACGCTGTTGCCGCCGCCGATCCGGCCCGCGCGCTGGCCGACCAGCGCGCCCTCGTCGCGGCGCTGCAAGACGATCCGCGCGCGAGCGAGGTGACCGGCCAAGCCTGGTGGCGGCTCGGACAGCTGCAGGCCGCCGCGGCCGAGCGCGATCCGACGCGCCGCGCTGCGCTCGGGCGCGAGGCAGAGAGCTCCTACGAGCGCGCGCTCGCGCTCGCGCCCAACGAGGAGACGTACTTGCTCGCCGCGGGCTACCAATCGTTGGCCAACGGCGACGTGACGTCGTCGGCGCGCTGGTACGCGCACGCGGCGGAGGTCGTCCCGAACAGCGCCGACGCCTTCGCCGGCCTCGCCTGGACCGCCGCGCTGGGCGGCGACTGTGCGCGCGCGCGCTCGAACGCCCACCGCGCGCGGACGTTGCGCGCGCAACAAGGTCTGACCGTTCGCGATCCGCGGCTCGACCCGATCGGCGGACCGGCTCTCACGCGCTGCTCGACGTGATCGTCGCGCTGGACACGCAGCTCGCCGTCGGCACCGCGACCGGCGCCGGCGTGTACGCGCGCGATCTCGCCGCCGCCCTGGACGAACTCGGCGCCGGCGTGCGCGAGCTGTCCGCGCCGTGGCTCGATCCGTGGCGCTTCGATCGCCGCGTCCTGTGGGACCAACTGCTGCTGCCGCTGCAGGCCGCGCGCAGCGGCGCGGCATTGCTGCACGCGGCATCCGGCACGATGCCGCTGCTGCGCACGCTGCCGACCGTCGTCACCGTGCACGACCTGGCCTGGCTGCGCGTCCAATCCCACACGCGCGCGTACGCCCGCGCCTACTTCGGCACGATCCAAGCGCGTGCATATCGTACCGCCGCCGCAGTCGTCTGCGACTCGCACTTCACCGCCAGCGAATACCGCGCGCTCGTCGACTCGCGCGCAACACCCGATGTCGTCTATCCCGGCGTCGACGCGCGCTTCGCGGCGATCACCCGCCGTCCCGACGATGCCCCGTTCGCGCTCGTCACCGGCACCGTCGAGAGCCGCAAGAACCTCCTCGTTCTCATCGAGGCCCTGCCCGCGATCCCGCAGCTCCACATCGTCTCCGTCGGCCCGCAGACCCCGTACGCCGACTCGGTTCGCGCGCGCGCCGTCGAGCTGGGCGTCGCCGACCGTCTCGAGTTGCGCGGATACGTCACGCGCGAAGCTCTCGACGACCTCTACGCGCGCGCAACGTTCGCGCTGATCCCGTCACGCTACGAAGGTTTCGGCTACGCGCTCGCCGAGGCGCTGTGCGCCGGTCTGCCCGCAATCGCAGCGCGCTCATCATCGCTGATCGAAGTCGCCGCAGGTGTCCTTCCGCTCGTCGACCCGAACGACATTACCGGTTGGGTCGACGCGATCCGCGCGTTGCTCGCCGACCGCGAACGCGCCGAAGTCGACGCGGCGTCGCATCGCGCGTCGAACGTTGCGCGGTTCGCGTGGCCGACGGCGGCAGCTGCGGTGATCGCCGTCTACGGGCGCGTTTGCGCTTGAGGATCGTGGCGTGAGGCGGGCGGGGGATGGTGCTGTGGCGGGGACGCTCACTGCGACACATCCTGTGTCTTCGTTCGCTCGGTTCTCCGCTCGCTCCT
>Ga0302324_100003262_pt1 | contig 36733 bp, 24 predicted proteins | sample Palsa_T0_1_FD_201949 | JGI IMG/M metagenome (GOLD analysis project Ga0302324, IMG submission 201949) | Peat permafrost microbial communities from Stordalen Mire near Abisko, Sweden - Palsa_T0_1 | ecosystem: Environmental > Terrestrial > Soil > Palsa > Peat permafrost | place: Sweden: Abisko... | reverse complement strand
TGTTGTGTTGTTGCTTGGGGCTTCGCATCAGCGAGTGTCTTGCTTTGAAGTGGTCGGACGTGGATTGGCTTGACGGCAAGCCCCTAGTTGAGCGGGGGATTGTCGCTCAGCAGGTAGACGAAGTGAGACGGCAGAATCACGCAAGCAATCCGATTGCCGCCGAGCTGCTGGCCGCGCTGAAGACGTGGAAGCAAGCAACCCAATTCCCTACCCCGGATGATTGGATGTTTGCTTCACCGTTCAAACTCGGGCGTCTCCCGTGGTCCTATGACCAAGTGTGGCGCGTGTATCAGAAGGCAGCGAAAGCGGCGGGTATCGGCGGACTCGGGACACACAGCTTACGGCATACATTTCGCACGTGGCTTGGTTCCGTAGGCACTCCGCTCGGCGTGCAGCAAAGGCTCATGCGTCACGCTGACATCCGCACAACGATGAACACATACGGCACCGTATTCACGCCGGATATGACCGAGGCTCACAACAAAATCGTGGGGCTTACGCTCAACGGCACGGGAATGGCACGGAACGCTGTCTAACTAGTTGATTCTTGGTGGACGCGGTAGGAATCGAACCTACAACCTGTCGGTTAAGAGCCGAATGCTCTGCCAGTTGAGCTACGCGTCCAGGCAATTGGAAATGCCGTGCGGCGGGAGAATGGAAGCACGGATTGAGCAGGCGAAATCTTCGCTGCCCCTTGAAAAATATAGCACAGGCCGGAAGGGATTCAAAAGCTGGAGGCGATGAGTGAGGAGGTCATTAAAAAGTGAAAGCCAACCCGGCGCTGACACCGCGCTGTTCTTGCGCGAATATGAGGACAGAGCCGTCGCTCAGCATGTAAGGGCGATAGCCTTCCGCAAGCATGTTTCTCACGTCGAGCAAGGCTTCGATTCCGCCTGTGCCTTCGCGTCGCGTGCAAATTGGCTGGCGGAGATGAACGTTGAGATATGGATCAGCTGCATCGACCGCGAACGGCGCCACTTGGGTTACGGTGTCTTCCGGCTGCCATCGATAGCTTGCGCGCCACTTTGTTCCCGTGCCTTCCAGCGTTCCCGAAAGGGAAAGAGTGTAGGTCTGCACGCGGCGGGGGTGGGCCGCCCCGAGCGCCTGAGCGAGCGGCATAGGACGAGAGACTGCGGTCATCGCAAGAGCATTGCCATTGGCATAGCTTAAGCGCAGGTGATCGCCGCCGGGAAGACGGTGCTCGACAATAGCCATCATTCCGGTGGTGGCAAAGTCAGGCCCCGCGATTTGCGACATGTCACTGGCCCGGTCATACAAGAGGCTTGTGCTGCTTGGGAACGAGTGGCCGGCTGCGATGCGGGATGCTGCGTCGATGACTGGATTCCTGATGTTCTCGGCAAAAAGCATCACGGACATCCCGGATGCATCTGTCTGGCGCTCCCAGCCGATTTCCTGGTGAAGGCCGCGTTCGAGTGCCAGCTCGCCGTTCCTCAACGCGATGGGAGGCAGGTAGTCGTCTGCCTGCGAGCCACTGTCTGTGTGCCGGGTAGGCATGATCGTGGTCATCCGATATTGGATGATCGAGGCACCATCGCGCCAGCCGAACGAAGCATACGGCAAGGCGGCAATCACCGTGTTTGGGGAGTCTTGACTGAATCGCGCGATCACTTGTTCGGAGCCGACCTCGCCTTCGAATTCATCGCCGAGGTTCAGGTTCTCCGAGGTGCGCATCGCGGCTTCATCCACACCGCCAGCATTCACACCGTTAAAGCCGGGGCCTTCGATTTCAGGCCGGATCGCAATGGCTGCCAGCGACTGGACGGACCCAGCAAAACCAAGATCCTGGCGGAAGCCCAGCATCGATTCCATTCCAGCATCGGTGCCCGGAGCGAAGTCAACGCGCGCCAGCAACTCCCGGCTATCGGAGGGAGTGTTCTCCACAGATGCGGTAAGACGCTCGCCGCTCTCGCCGAAGGTACCTTCGTTGCCTGTGGCCATCAAGCGCGCCTTGAGCTTGGGCTGAGAAGCGGTGCCATCGGAAACAACAAGCAGCGGGCCGTCCTCAAGCCAGCGTAACAACGGGCGATTCGCAGCCGAACGCAACGTCCATGCCCAGTCGTCTTTTTGCGCGTTGGCAGCGCGGGGTTGGGCCGGCAACCACTGCATCACTTCGTAAAGGGTGCTGAGCGTGAGATTCACTACCGTCTCGCGACGAACGTGGACATTTTCGCGCAGCGATGGCAAAAAAGATGTCCCCATGGCCTTGACCGCGTAGCGGCCCGGGACGATAGAAGGAATGATGAACTGACCTCTGTCGTTGGTGTAAACAATGGCGAGAATGCTGAGGTCTGGACGCAGCAACTGCACGACCGCGCCGATCTGGGGCACTCCGGCGGAGTTACGCACCACGCCTGAAATAGATCCGGGAGCAGCCCCCAACAACGGAACGGCGCCCAGAGCAATCAGCGCGATGAAGAAGGCGAAATGAAGCCTGCGCATCATCACTCGTTTTGGTGAACCGGCGGCGTCCCTGGCAGACCTGTTCCTGAAAAATCCCGCGCGAGCTTGCCGATCTGAAGCCGGATCGCTCTGTTGCGCACGATACATACTATTCCACGACAAAAGGTGCCGATTGCGCAATCTCTTGTTTTGAGATTTCGTCATTTACCTGAATCGTTACCTTGTACTTTCCAGGTTGAAGACCAGCCAAAGGGAATGAGTTTTCCACGGTAATCTGGTCGCTGTGCGCTCCCAAGTCCTTTGAATCCACTTCCTTTTCCAAGAGAATGTTGTTGTTGACGAAGTCGACGATGCGGTAAGTTACCTTCGCTTCATTACTCTTGGTGGCCTCGTTGATGCCGAGGTTATACACTTGCATCCAGAAATTGAGCTGCTGGGCGCGTTTGAAACTGACCGGGGTGGCCGGATTTGCGCTCACACGCGGCCGGATAAATGTATTACTGATGACGAAATTGCCACTTCCGATCGAGTGGGAATCCACGGGATTCATCTGGTCGGCAAGGATCAGCGTAGAGGTGGCCAGTTTCTCGTCGTGATATTCGGGCACTTCTATTGCTCGGCCATAGACCCCAACGTGATCCGGGTTATTCACATCCTTGATTGCGATGTCGAGGCGGTAGAGTCCAGGCAGCAGAGGTACTGCCTTCCAGTAAACCGACTGACGATCCAATGACTTTTCGAGCAGCTCGGCCGGTTGCTCCACCTCGACTGTGTCCTCAAAGGTCTGCACGGTTTTGTGAGTAATGGTAGTGACCTTGCCCAGAATATTCACCACGCCCTTCGCCACTCCGTCTTTGGTCACGAAGGTGACATCGCGGTTCTTCATCTGGATGGTGATGGGAACGAGCACCGTGTTTTCGGTCACTTTGACGAAATCGGTGCGGACGTCGAAGGGAAAGATCGGGCCGGTGATCAGCTTGTGCTCGGAGATGAAGTTATCGAGATCCTTGAATTTGATGGGAGGCGGCGCGAAGAGCTTGGAAGCAAGTTCGATGCGGTCGAATTCTTTCGAGGACTGCGAAGAAGAAAGAGGACCCGTGCCAAGGTTCTCAAATCCGCCCTTGAATCGGTCGGCCTTCTTGGCCATCCCCATCTCTTCCCATTGCGTGGCGCCCATGCCGGGAACGTGGAGCAACGCGTCCTTTTCCCCGCGGTCGATCGTGAAGTGATAGTCGCTGCACATGCATGTATCGACAAACTCAATATCAATGTTGTCCCCAATGCCCTCTAGATAGCGGTAATGCCAAACCTCGAAGGGAAACGTGGAGGTCTCGCCGCCGCCTTCATCCATGGGGCGCTGATAGCTGCCGCCCGAGGGATGCGAGTCGACGGAATCGGGCGCACCGAAGGCAATATAGATGTGCCCACGATCAGTCTTCCACCCGGGTTTGCCGGCAGCATAGTGTTCATTGGCGTAGGCGATACGCCTGTAATGCTCTTCGCGAAATTCGTTGTCGGGTGAGTCGGGGTTTGGATTGCGGCGAAGCCAAAACTGCTCGATAAAGGCGTCCCGCTCTTCGTCGTTGCCAAGGTTTCTGAAGGCCTTTCGCTCTTCATCTGAGATGATGTAGGCGACATCCTGATCGAGCCAGGACTTATAGGCTCCCTTCAACTCCTGCCGCACAGCCCTTTGGGCTTGAATCTGCTCCCTGTCGCTGCGCGATCGTTTGAGGGGGTCGAAGTCCTGATCCTGCCCTGCGGGTTGTGCTTGGGTGGGCTGATCGCCGGATTGGGCTCTAAGACCAGCTGCGGGCACAAATACAAAGCCGCAACCAAGCGCGAAACATAGGAAGGTACGACGGTTATACATCATTGCCTCAAAGATACTCCTGCGATCCCCTTATTTTACGAGTCTCAACGGGTCGGAGCAAGGATTTGCATGAGGCCGCCCTACCTTTGGACGGAATGGCTCCGGAAAGGTAACCGGGACTGGGGTCGACTTACCCCATTGTCTTACCCCTTTTGTCCAATTGCGATTAGGAAGCGATTCTGAGACCATACAGATTAGCCACTCGTCAAGAGAAACAGAACCATGCCCAAACTCCCAGTTTCTGCGGATCTCCGGGTTCTTGCGGATGAATGAGTGGCTCAAGGGGAAGCGCGGCTCATTTCCGAGGGATTAGCGCGCTAAAACTAAGGCAAACTGCATTTCTGCCGAGGTACCGGAACGAGTACTCAGGAAACCGGGAACTGTAAGCCCAAACCCTGCGTAGACTAAACTGGGAGAAGCCTGGAGCAGCCACCTCAAATGAAAAAGATTCTCTTAATTGCTCTTGCCATCATTGTGACCGGCGGACTCGTTGCCTTCATGGTCTACAAGCAGCAGTCAGGGTATACCAAGGTGCTCACCGCGAAACTCGTGAAGCAGGACCTGGCCACCGTAGTCAGCGGCACGGGTCAGATTAAGCCGACGACTATTGTTAACGTCGGCGCCAATGTGATGGGTCGCGTGACCCACTTTTATGTGAAGGAGGGCGACAAGGTAAAGAAGGGCCAGACTGTCGCCACCATCGAAAATGTTCAGCAGGCCGCCAACGTTGCCGGCCAGGAAGCAGCCATCTCCGCTGCCAAGACTGACATCTCCTCCTACATCGCCGCGGAAAAAACCGCCGAGGCCAATGTCGAGTTCCACAAAGCCGATCTCGAACAGAAACGTCTCGACTGGGAGCGCGCCCAGGGCCTTTATGCCGCAGGCATCATGGCCAAGCAGGACTTCGACGCCAAGAAAGCCGCCTACGACACTGACCAGGCTTCCTTGGGCCAGGCTGTCGCAGGGCTGAACCAAGCCAAGGCGCAGACCGACTCGGCGCGCGGGCACCTGGGAACACAGGTAGCCACGCTGCGAGCCAATCAGGACATGCTCAACAAAACCATAGCCATCGCTCCCTTCGACGGTATTGTTACCAACATGCCTGTCAAAGAAGGCGAGACCGTCGTCATCGGCATTCAGAACACAGCAGGCTCCACTTTGATGACACTGGCCGACATGAGCGTAATCACGGCCGAAGTCAAAGTGGACGAGACCGACATCGTGAACATCAAGCTCGGTCAACCGGCCGATGTCACGGTAGACGCTATTCCGGGAAAAGTCTTCAAGGGACACGTCACACTGGTCGGGGATCAGGCGCTGTTGCGCTCAACCGGCGTTGCAACATCGCAATCGACAACTGGCACAGAAGAGGCGAAGGACTTCAAGGTCGTGGTCACCTTGGACACACCCTCCGACGAGCTGCGGCCTGGGCTTTCGACTACGGCGAAGATCACTACAGCGAAGAAGTCCAATGTACTCTCGCTGCCGATTCAGGCTTTGACGATGTATGCGCCTCCAGCTCCCGGCAGCAACGGCAAGGTTGAGGCGGCCTCGACATCGACTCCCGGTGCGACCGTTCCTGCAAAGCAAGGTGTCTTTGTAATGGAGAAGGATGCTCACGGAAGACAGCGTGCGAAGTTCGTTCCAGTCACCACGGGAATCACGGGGGCCACCGATATTGAAGTGCTGACAGGATTGAGCGCCGGGCAGGAAGTTGTCACGGGGCCTTACAAGACCTTGCGCGTCTTGAAAGACGGCGCGCTCCTGAAAAAAGACACTGAGAAACCAGTCACTCCGGCAAGTGGGAATTCCTGATCGTCGCGCAGTTCAGGCGGTCTCACAATCAGACAAGCGCAGGGATAGCTGCACCGTTGGGCCAGCACTTTGAAGCGTAACCGGACTTTCGGCAGCAGGGAGAGGATGGGATTCGGATGGCTGTGGGGAGCATGAGGATGACCGAGGTCGACACGCAGCAGGTTTCACCGCCCCAGACCGACGTAATCGTCGTCGAGGATCTTTGGCGCACATATGACATGGGCTCGGAGCAGCAGGTGCAAGCCCTACGTGGCGTCTCTCTTCGCATCAAGCACAACGAATACGTGGCGATCATGGGTCCGTCCGGATCCGGCAAATCGACACTCATGAATCTGATCGGCTGCCTGGATACGCCATCCAAGGGCAAATACTGGTTGAACGGTCAGCTGGTAAGCGAGTTGGACGACGATGAGCTTGCCAGAATCCGCAATAAGGAAATCGGCTTCGTATTTCAGACCTTTAACTTGCTGGCGCGCGCCAGTTCGCTGCACAATGTGGAGCTGCCGCTGATTTACAACGGCACGCCCGCGGCAGCGCGCATTGAGCGCGCCAAGGAATCGCTCACCAATGTTGGCCTCGAAAGCCGCATGTATCACAAGCCCAATGAGCTCTCCGGCGGACAGCGACAGCGCGTCGCGATCGCCCGCGCACTGGTCAACAGCCCCTCCATCATTCTGGCCGACGAACCCACAGGAAATCTGGATTCGAAGACCGGCATTGAGATCATGGCCCTATTCGACACGCTGCACGCCAAGGGCAACACCATCGTTCTCGTCACGCATGAGCCGGATATTGCCGACTACGCGCATCGCGTTGTGCATATTCGCGACGGTCAGATTTTCTCCGACGAACCGTCGAAGCGCTTTCGCAAAGACGCAACGCGCGTGTAAGCACCGAGCCGTTCAGTCCGAGCCGGGAGATGAATTCTCCCGGCTCATGTTTTTTGGTGACAAGGCCGATGAACGTGCTGACGGTCGTGTTGAGCCGACCGGGGCTGCGGAGGCAAGGCACGCTGATGGCAATGCATACTGCCCCTCAAATTCAATCGAGCGCACCTGTTTCTGATCCCCCGCATCTCGAACTTGAGGCGCAGGTCGTCGCCCAGATGGTGCGGATTAACTCGGGTTGGCGCAAACTTCTTTTGCAAGCCGAGGTGGTTGCGCCCCATTTGCAACTCGCTGCCATCGAAGGTGAAAACGGGTCTGGAAAACAAACGCTCGCTCGATTCCTCCACAGCCGGTCGCCCCTTTCGAAATCAACTTTTCAGCGCCACGATGCGCGCGAGTGGCTCGTAACGGAGGCGGATCCGGCGATGCTGGCAGGATTCATCTATCTCGATCGCGTCGATCTGCTTGCATCACCCGGCCAGGGATTGTTGCTGGGAGTTTTGAAAGCGATGCAGGATCGACCGCCGGGCCGTGCTGTTCTCTTGGCTTCCTCGGAAGTCTCGTTGCGGCAAATGGCGGGACAGGGGCTTCTGATGCCCGACCTTGCTTTTCGATTGACCGCGGTGCGCTTTGCCGTACCACCGCTGCGGCAGCGCCGAGAGGATATTGCCCCGTTGGCACAAGAGCTGCTGTCCCGCATTTGCGCGCGCTATCAGCAGCGGCCCGTGACGTTGGGTCCCGGTGCGCTGGCGCGCCTGTTGCAGCACAATTGGCCTGGAACCATCCGTGAACTGGCGAGCGTGCTCGAGGCTGCTTTGCTTGAGGCGGCGAACGGCATGATTCGTCCGGAAGATCTGCTGCTAACTTCCGATATCGAGATCGGCAAGCCCGCGCAAAATGCGCTCCCCCGCATAGAGAATCTCGCCCTCGATGCCATCATTCACAATCATGTGCAATATGTGCTCGAGATCAATCACGGGAACAAGCTGCGAGCGGCGCGCCAACTTGGCATCAGCCGTTCGACGCTCTACCGCATCCTCGGGAATGAAACCGTCTTGGCGCACTGAAGATACGTCCGCCGCTGATCTGAGTCGTCCGCGAAGAAGAAATTGCCCTCGCAGAGTTGTCCTCCCAAGAAATAAAGGGCCCGTAGAATCTGGGCCCCACAAATACTGGGATCTGTGCTCTACACTCGATGCAACAGCATCTGCGCGATTATCTTGCGTCGAGGTATTTCCCTTTGAAAAAACTTCTCTTCCCTGCCTTGGCTGCTCTTGGCCTCTTCTTGTCCACTGGACAGCTCGCGCTGTGGTCCCAAACATCGATTGCTCCCATGGAAGATCGCCGCAAAGCGCTGAACGAACTCTTTCACGAGTACTGGGACGCAAATCTGGAGAACTCACCCGAGTTCGCTTCAACGATCGGAGACAGTCGCTTCAACGACAAAATCAGCGACGTCTCCGTGAAAGCCTTCAACAACTGGCTGGCTACGGAACAGACCTTTCTCATGCGCCTCGCGGCGATCGATCCCACAGGATTGACGGATCAGGAGAAGACCAGCAGGGACTTGTTGCTGCGCGACCTGGCACAGGATCAGGAGGCCGCGGAATTCAAGGAGTGGGAGATGCCTGTGAGCCAGATGGGCGGCATCTATTCCGACTACCCGCAGCTGGTAGCTCAGCTGAGTTTCGCCACAGTGAAAGATTACGACGATTGGATTGCGCGGTTGCATGCCCTTCCGAAGGCTTTCGATCAGACCATGACCAACATGTCAATCGGCATCGACGATCATCGTGTGCCACCGAAGTTTCTGCTGGAAAAGGCTCTTGATCAAGTGAAGGAACTCGCCAACCAAAAGCCGGAAGATTCCCCACTCGCCATGCCGCTGAAGAAATTTCCAGCATCGATCGCCGCAGCCGAGCAGGAGCGCATCAAGGCGGAGATGCTTGGCGCGATCGGCAAGGAAGTGCTTCCGGCCTATCAGCGCTTTGCGCGGTTTCTCGAAGTGACTTACATTCCTTCCGGCCGGGAGCAGCCTGGCATCTCTGCGTTGCCGGACGGAGGGAAATACTATCAATTCCTGATTCGCCGCACCACAACAACCGATCTGACCGCGGAGCAGATTCATCAAATCGGCCTGGACGAAGTGAAAAAGGACGAAGCCGACATGCTGGCAATCGCGCAGAAACTCGGCTATCAGGATTTGAAGACCTTCCAGGCCTGCCTGAAAGACAATCCAAGGATGCATCCCACGTCAGGCGAGGCTTTGCTCGATGCGTACCGCAAAGACCTGGCTCCCATGCGGGCCAAGCTGCCGCAGTTGTTCGGGCGGCTCCCAAAGGCCCCATTCGAGGTGACAGCGGTCCCTGCGTATAGGGAAAAAACTGCGCCTGCTGCGTACTATGAGCCGGGCACTCCCGACGGCAGCCGGCCTGGACGATTGCGCATCAACACCTACAATGCAACCCAGCGCAACCTCTACGATGCCGAATCGATCGCTTATCACGAAGGCATTCCCGGCCACCATTTGCAAATATCCATCTCGCAGGAGCTCGAAGGTGTACCGGAGTTCAGGAAGTTTGAGTTTTACACCGCCTACACCGAAGGCTGGGGTTTGTACGCCGAGCGATTGGGAAAGGATGTCGGGTTCTACCAGGATCCCTACTCCGACTATGGACGGCTTGAAGGGGACATCTGGCGCGCGATTCGCCTTGTCGTGGATACCGGTGTGCACTCAAAACACTGGACGCGGGATCAGATGGTGCAGTTCTTCCATGACCACTCGGCGATCGACGAGACGAATGTCCAGGCCGAGACAGATCGATATATCGCATGGCCCAGCCAGGCGCTTGCCTACAAGATCGGCCAGCTGAAGCTTCTGGAGCTCCGCGACCGGGCGAAGAAAGCACTGGGAGACAAGTTTGACATTCGTGGATTTCACGACCAGGTGCTGGACTCAGGAGCATTGCCTCTGGATGTGTTGAGCGACCGCATTGATGTCTGGATTGCAAGCCAGACCGCGAGCCAGAAATAGCTGACACAACCCGACTTCATCTGCTTCGGCTAGGGCCAATTCGTAGCGCCACGGCAAGCAATACGCGTATTCTTGGTTGAACTGTCACTCTCATCCAGGACAAGGAAAGAAATGACCGAGATCGCTGTTGAGGCCACCGAGGTTCCTGCGCAGTTGCCCCACGTTCGCGTCGCTGTGCTCGGCGCCGGAAAAATGGGCGGCATCCTGGTGCAAGCCTTCCTGAAGAACAACCTGTTTGCCCCAGACCAGATTCACGCCACGGTGGCGCATGCGGAGAAAGCTATCGCGCGCAGCGCGCAGTGGGGCGTTGACGTAAGCACCGACAATCTCGCCGCCGCGCAACAGGCCGACCTGATTTTGATTGGCGTGAAACCTTTCCAGGTGCCGGACCTGATCGCCGAGATCCGCCCTGCGCTTACAAGCAACACCACTCTGGTTTCGTTTGCGGCATCGGTCAAGACGCGAGCCATTGAAGATGCCGCCGGCCTGGAGATTGGCGTGATCCGCGCCATGCCCAATACGCCATCGGCGCTGGGCGCGGGCGCCGCAGGCTTGTGCCGCGGGCGCTTCGTGAAGCCGGAACAAATGGAGCTGGCGCAGCGGATTTTTGAAACCGTGGGACGCGTTGTCGTGGTCGACGAGAAACACATGGACGCGGTGACGGGACTCTCGGCTTCTGGTCCGGCCTACATTTACATCATTATTGAAGCGCTGGCCGAGGCGGGTGTGAAGGTTGGGTTGCCTCGCGACATCGCGACACAATTGGCCGCGCAAACCGTCTTTGGCGCGGGCAAAATGGCTCTCGAAACCGGCTATCATCCGGCCCTGCTCAAAGACGAAGTAACCACGCCCGCGGGATGCACCATCGACGGCATTCTGGAACTCGAAGAAGGCGGTCTGCGCGTCACATTGATCAAGGCCGTAATGCGAGCCACGCAGCGCGCCAAGGAACTCGCAGCAGGCTAAGTCAACAGAATTGCCGATTCAACGCCCATCATGGCTGCCACAATACATCCCGGAATTGCAGGGGCTCCGCGGAGTTGCGGTTCTCGGCGTCGTCACCTACCACTGCCACCCGCGCCTGCAGGGCACGTGGATAGGTTACGCCTCGCTGTGGGGATGGGCTGGAGTCAACCTCTTCTTCGTCCTCTCCGGATTTCTGATCACTTCGATCCTGCTCGAGGCGCGCAACAAACCAAACTACTTTCGAAATTTTTATGCGCGCCGCGCACTGCGCATCTGGCCCGTCTACTTGCTGTTGCTGGCGATCTGCTACGCGAATGCACCATGGTTCGTCGGACTACCTGTACTAACCGCGATCAAGACTGCACCGTGGTGGGCCTACCTGCTCTTCCTGCAGAATCTCTTTCATCTCGCACTGCCACCGGCCATCGGACAAACCTGGTCGCTGGCGATCGAGGAACAGTACTACTTTGTTTGGGCGCCGGTAGTTCGCTTTTTGCGCATTCCTTGGATTCTCGTTGTCGTCCTTGCCGCTGCCCTGATCGGTTGCCCACTCTTGCGGATGGCCCATCCAGCCTGGTCCAATCCGACGCATACGTTGATTCATCTCGATGGAATCGCGCTTGGAAGTTTGTTGGCGCTTGGACTCTACACGATTTGCGTAAGCCGAATCGTATGGCTCTGGCTTGGAATTTCAGGATTTGTCGTTGGCACCGCCACGACGGCAACCATCGCCGCCGGAACAGCGTTTCTTGACTCCGCGCTCGCGTTGGCCTTTGGAGGAGCCGTTCTCGCAGCTATCGCCAGTACAGGCGCGCGCAACCCGCTGAATGCCGTTTTCGGTCACGGTCCGCTGGCTTTCTACGGCCGCATCAGCTACGGCCTCTACATGATTCACATCATGGTTTTCATCTTCTTCGGCTGGTTCGATCTGAAGATGGATCCGTACGGGACAGCCGGCAATCTTGCGATTGTGGGCTTCCGGCTAGCGGTATCCACAGCCTGTGCGACCGCGCTATGGTACGGCTTCGAATCGCGCATATTGAAGCTGAAACGATACTTTTGAGGCCGCAGACCACCACTTTGAGCGAATATGAATGTGAAGCGATCGCAATTCCCTGTGGGACGGTCTGTCCATGCCGCCGCTCAGCATCCTTGCTCTCCTGGATATTGCCTTTCTGACGATTTCCGCTTTCGCCGCGTCTGGCTCCGGCCAGACAGCAACGACAACGGCACAGCAGCCGATGCGTGCAGTCGGAAATGTCAACTCCGTGCCGACCCAGGAATCAACAGTGATGCGCACGAATGCAAATCTGGTGCTGGTAGATGTGGTAGTGACTGACAAGGACAAAGCCGTTCTCGGTTTGGATCGACAACGGTTCCATATCTTCGAGGATGGGCATGAGCAGGTCATCACTTCCTTTGACGAGCGCTCACCGAGCGAGGCGCGTGGATCACGACCGCAGCCACCAATGTTTCAGGGTGCGTTGCCACCGCACACTTACAGCAACGTCCCTGGCTATCCCGAGGCGAGCGCGGTCAACGTGTTGCTGCTTGACGGCCTGAACACGCCGATGGCAAACCAGATGGATGTGCACCGTCAGATGCTCCTTTACCTCGGCAAGATCGAGCCGGGCACCCCGCTGGCAATCTTCACGCTGGCTTCGCGGCTGCGAATGGTGGCAGGATTCACGAGAGACGCGGCTGAGCTGACGAAGGTTCTCAAGAGTCCAAAATTCGGACCACAGCAATCCGTGATCCTCGACCCGCAAACCGACGTGGACCTCGATAAAAGCATCAGCGACATTGTGGCAATGGGCGCCAACTCCGACGCCGTCGGCGCCATGCAGCAGTTCCAGGCCGACATGACCGCTTTTCAAACCGACCAGCGTATTCGGATGACGTTGGATGCGATGCAGGAGCTGGCTCGTTATTTGAGCGCCATCCCGGGCCGCAAGAACCTGATCTGGTTTTCCGGATCTTTTCCCCTGGCTCTCGATCCCGATGACTCGTTGCAGGGCCCGTTCGAAGCGATGCGCAATTACTCCAACGAATTGCGGGAGACCAGCGAACTGCTGTCGGCAGCGCGTGTGGCTGTCTATCCAGTCGACGCGCGCGGCCTGTTGACGCCCCTTCCGTTTGACGCATCGAAGAACACTGCCTCCTCGAACCTGGTCACCGGTACAGTGAACGCCGGACGCCGCGGCAATCGACAAAGCATTACAGCGAACAAGCCGAACCTCGGCAAGGACGATGCGGCCTTCACGAAACAACTGATGCAAGAGCAGGCCTCGATGGAGCAAATCGCCCAGGAAACCGGTGGTAAAGAGTTCATCAACACCAACGGGTTGAAAGAGGCCGTGGCAAGCGCCGTAGCGAACGGTTCGAGTTACTACACCATCGGGTACGTTCCAGTTGCAAAGATGCTCGATGGAAACTTCCACAAACTGAAGGTGCGCGTCGATGGCGGAACCTACAAGCTCGCGTACAGGAGCGGGTATTATGCCGACCCGCCAGACGGCCCTATCGCTCCCAGCCCCGGAACGACCAGCCTGATCACGACTGCAACCCTGCGGGGCGCACCGCCCGCGACGCAAATCCTTTTTCAGGCGCGCTTGCTGCCCGCGACCGATCCGCTGCTGCAGGGGGCCCGGCTCCCGGATTCTCCTCTGGGAGAGATGGCGGCAACACTGAAACAGCCGACTCACCGCGTCATCATCGACCTGAAAGTGGATCCCAATGGCCTAGCCTTGGAGACGACAGCTGCAGGCGTGCGCTCCACCAAAGCGGAGTTTGTGCTGGTGGCTTATGACGCAGATGGTAAGCGGATCAACTACCTTGACCGCGGCTTTCAATTGAACCTCAGCACCGACCAATATGCGCGCTCGCTTGAAAATGGCATTCCGGTTCGGATGGCGCTCGATCTGCCCTCAGGGCCGATCTCTTTGCGCATTGCGGTGCACGATCTAACCGCCGGCCGACCCGGGTCGCTCGAGATTCCTTTGAAATAGCTTGTTCAGGCACGACGGCACTGCACCCGACAAGATCACGGCGCTCGCGACCGCCAGACGCAGAGAAATCCGCACCTGTGCAGAAACCATGTCGCCGCATACTCCTATTGAGACTTAGCACTACGATCTTGTGGCAGACGCTGGACTCTTCGATTTGGCACTTGCAGATTCGATTTGGATTTCCAGGCGCAGCAATTGAAGAACCGCAGCCCGCTGTTCCAACATTGTCGCTGCCGAGGGAGCATCCGGATGCGGGTGAGGGGCTCGAGAGCGCTACCCGGTTTGCACAGGCCAGCGACCGATTCGCACTACAGCCAGCGCCCGACAATCAAAAGCAGTGTCAGGCAAAACAGCGCCAACATGGGCGCAGCTGGCTCCTTGTGGCGAACGTAATAGATGGAAACAGCCAGGGTAAGAATCGCAAGTCCGACGGCGGCCAGCCCCGGAAGCAGGTCCGTCTGCCACAGAACGAGCGGCATCACCAATCCCAGCGCTCCAGCGATCTCCATGATGGCGATCGCATAAGCCACCCTGGGCGGCAGTTCATGGGCTCTGCCAGTCGGTCCAGTCTGTAGCTGGGTCGGCCGTTGAAAGGCAAATATCTTGCTGAGCCCTGCGAAAAGGAATACTCCCGCAATGAGAATCTGTGCAAATCTATCCAGACCGTTCATAGATACACCTGCTTCCCTTCTGTCGGCCCCACTCAGATATGCAAAAGCATGACTTTGGACCACAACGCCAGAAAACGCGCACCAGAGATGATGGAAAGATAAAGATTGCATAAATAAAATGTCAAGACAATTGCGATCTTTCGCGTGCGATATTCCCGTCCAAGCCCGCCGTCCCGCGTTGATTGCGCGCAAAGATGTATATCGTTCCACCTGATGGTCCGTCTTCCCACCCAGTTGTGACTCGAATCACCCACGGCATTAACACACGGCTGCTAGGCTTGAATGTTGCAATACTCCTTCCCCGAGGTGTCCCCATGACCAACGCGACTGCCGAATTGACCGGAACAGAAGCAAGAAGCAACGGCCCTCTGAGTCCGGACGTGCTGACAAAGATGAACGCTTACTGGCGAGCGGCGAATTATCTTTCCGTGGGCCAGATTTATCTGAAGGACAATCCCCTGCTCGAGCGTCCGCTGACGCTGGACGATGTGAAGCAGCGTCTGCTGGGCCACTGGGGTACAACGCCGGGGTTGAACTTTCTCTATATGCACTGGAACCGACTGATCCGCGAACGCGATCTGAACATGATCTACATCATTGGACCGGGGCACGGTGGACCCGGCCTGGTGGCGAACACTTATCTCGAAGGTTCCTACACGGAGATTTATCCTCACATCGAGCAGAACAAGGACGGCATCAAACGCCTATTCCGCCAATTCAGCTGGCCGTACGGCATACCAAGCCACGTCGCGCCGGAAACACCGGGATCCATCCACGAGGGTGGCGAGCTCGGCTATTCACTGGTGCACGCATATGGCGCGGCGTTCGATAATCCAAACCTCATTGTGGCCTGCGTTGTGGGCGACGGTGAGGCCGAAACAGGACCGTTGGCCACCAGCTGGCACTCAAACAAATTCCTCAACCCCGCGACAGACGGGGCTGTGCTACCCATCCTTCACCTGAATGGCTACAAGATCGCTAACCCGACCATCCTGGCCCGCATTCCGCATGCGGAGCTTGAGAACCTGATGCGTGGCTACGGCTACGAGCCATTCACTCTCGAAGGGGACGATCCGGAGACGATGCATCAAAAGGCAGCCGCGGTCTTCGACACGATTTTCGATCGCATCGCGGAGATCCAGAAGGCCGCGCGTGAGGAAGGCTCGACGGACCGCCCCGCCTGGCCCATGCTCATCATGCGCACACCCAAAGGCTGGACTGGACCGAAGTTTGTCGAGGGAAAACCCGTTGAGAATACCTGGCGTGCCCACCAGGTGCCTCTCGATCAGATCCACGAAAAACCGGAGCACCTGCGCCAACTCGACGAGTGGATGCACAGCTATAAGCCCGAGGAGCTCTTCGACGAAAAGGGGAAACTCCTTGACGAGCTGGCCGCAATCGCGCCCAAGGGCCGACTGCGCATGGGGATGAACCCGCATGCCAATGGCGGCCTGCTGCTTCAACCGCTCAAGGTGCCCAACTTTCGCGACTTCGCGGTCAGGATTCAAGGCCGTGGCCAAACGGATGCTGAATCTACGCGCATCCTGGGGCATCTGCTCCATGGCGTCATGCAAGCCAACACGGATGCTAAAAACTTCCGGGTCTTCGGACCCGATGAAACAGCCTCTAACCGCATTGACGAAGTGGAAGTCGGGACAGGCAAAGCATGGATGGCCGAAATACTGCCTGTCGACGAAAACCTGTCGCAAACCGGCCACGTAATGGAAGTACTAAGCGAGCACATGTGCCAGGGCTGGCTTGAGGGCTATCTGCTCACCGGACGTCACGGCTTCTTCTCCTGCTATGAAGCCTTCATCCATATCGTCGACTCGATGGTCAACCAGCACGCCAAATGGCTCAAGACGACACGCGAGATTCCCTGGCGCAAACCTATCGCCTCGCTGAATTACCTGCTCAGCTCGCTGGTCTGGCGGCAGGACCACAACGGGTTCTCGCACCAGGACCCCGGTTTCATCGATCACCTGCTGAACAAAAAGGCCGACGTGGTGCGCATCTATCTGCCGCCCGACGCCAACACACTCTTGTCAGTAAGTGACCATTGCCTGCGCAGCCGCAACTACATCAACCTGATCGTCGCCGGAAAGCAGCCCGCACCGCAGTGGCTCACCATCGACGAAGCCGTGGCGCACTGCACCACCGGGTTGGGCATCTGGCAGTGGGCTTCAAACGACGAAGGGGGCGCCGAGCTTGTCGTGGCCTGCTGTGGCGATGTGCCCACCATGGAAGCCCTCGCTGCAGTCGGCCTGCTCCGCGAGCGCATTCCCGATCTCCGCATCCGCGTGGTAAACGTCGTGGACTTGATGGCCTTGCAGCCCACCTCAGAGCATCCGCATGGTTTGCCGGACGAGGAGTTCGATCAGCTCTTTCCGGTAGGCGTCCCGGTGATCTTCGCCTTCCACGGCTATCCGTGGGTCATTCACAGGCTCACTTACCGGCGTCACAACCACGACAACATCCATGTGCGCGGCTACAAAGAAGAGGGCACCACAACTACGCCGTTCGATATGTGCGTGCTGAATAATATCGACCGCTTCCAGCTCACGCTCGACGCCATCCGGCGTGTACCCCGGCTGAAAGCGCAGATTGGCGCGGCCGAACAATGGTATTCCGAGGCCATTCAACGCCACAAGTTATATGTGGCCGAGAACGGCGAGGACCTGCCTGAGATTCGTAACTGGCGTTGGCCCGCGGACCAAACAAGTTGATCTCAATTCATTCGTAAGGGGCTCTTTTTCATGTCGTCTTTGCCTGTCTTGGTTTTAAACAGCGGTTCGTCTTCGATTAAGTTTTCCGTTTATGAAGCAAGCGATGGCGCACGCACCAAATTGCACGAGGGCGCGGTCGACGGCATCGGCACCGATCTCGGCACGTTCTGGATCAAGGATGGCGATGGGAAGAAGCTGGTGGATCAAACCCCGGCGCTTCCCACACGCGCGGTAGCTTTCAAGCTGGTGGCCGACGCGCTGCACTCCGCCGACTTCCCTTCCCCGGTAGCCATCGGTCATCGCATGGTCTCCGGCGGTCCCACTGTGCTTGAGAACCAACTCATCACGCCGGCATTGATCGACGAGATGGAACGGTACACGGCGTTTGCCCCGCTGCACACGCCGATCGCGATCTACATCATGCGCGAGGCACTGAGGCTCTTTCCAGGAATCCCCAACTTCGTCATTCTCGATACCTACTTCCATCGCACCATGCCAGAAGTGGCGAAGCGCATGCCCATTCCCTCGGAGTACGCCGAGATGGGCGTGCGGCGCTATGGAGCGCACGGAATCTCATACGAATCGATCGTTTATCAGCTGCAGCCGGATGTGCCGGAGAAGCTAATCGTCGCGCACCTCGGCAATGGCGCATCCATCTCCGCGATTCGGGAGGCCAAGTGTCTCGATACGTCGATGGGCCTCACGCCCACAGGCGGCATCATCAGCGGCACGCGTACGGGCGATATCGATCCCGGCGTGCTGCTCTTCATCCTGCGGAAGATCGCCGAAAAGACCGAGAGCGTCTCGGCCGCAGCAGACCAGCTAGAAGCCGTCGCCAGCAAGAAGGCCGGACTGCTCGGCGTGAGCGAGCTCTCGAATGACATGCGCGACCTGCGCGACGCGATCAAGGACGGCAATGCGAAAGCCCGGCTTGCGGTTGACAAGTTTGTCTGGACGATTCAGAAATGGATCGGAAGCTTCTTCGTTGAGCTTGGCGGTCTCGACATGCTGGTCTTGACCGGCGGGATCGGCGAGAACGATATCGACTCGCGCGCTGAAATATGTGCGGGACTTGGCGCGCTTGGCGTCGTGCTGGACCCGAAACGCAACAATGTCCGCGGAGGCGCCGTTATTTCAGCGGAGAACTCTGCCGTGACCGTGCGCGTGATTCCTCCCGCTGAGGACCTGATCATCGTGAATCACGTCGTGCGGCTGCTCCGAGGTTAAAACCGACGACTCGCCTACACCCGCATGCTTTCGCCCGTTGAATGTAGCTCTCGAGCATGATCTACACTAAAGGGTCGGAGCCTTCATCAATGTCCCTTGCAGCTGCTCCCGTGGTCTCACAAAGATTGCCCTCACGTGCTCTTCGCAGGTTTTCGTGGGCGGTGCTGGTCTACTTCGTCGCTGTCATTTTATGGGGAGCGTTGGTGCGGGCGACAGGCTCCGGCGCTGGTTGCGGCGATCATTGGCCGCTCTGCAACGGCACCGTGTTGCAGCACTCGCCGCGCGTGGACACGATGATCGAGTTCACCCATCGCCTCACTAGCGGCCTTTCTTTCTTTTCTGCCGTTGGACTGCTCGCATGGACGTTCGCCGGAACGGTGCGCGGACACTTGGCGCGCGGAGCAGCAGTAGCCAGCGTTGCTTTCACTCTCGTTGAGGCAATCCTGGGCGCATTGCTGGTCGAGCTTGGCCTCACGGCGCAAAGCCACTCCCCATATCGAGCGCCCTATCTGGCATTGCACCTGGCAAACACCTTGCTTTTGCTTGCGGCGCTCACGCTTACGGCACACTTTCTCAGCCGGGAACGGGGCTACTTGCGCAGCAACGTGCGGCTTGTGGCCCCAATCGGCGCCTCGCTCGGAATTCTCGTTTTGCTGCTCGTGGGAGTCACCGGATCTCTCGCGGCACTGGGAGATACTCTTTACCCAGCGCGCTCACTCGATACAGCCTTTGCGCAGGACTTTGCCGCGGGGAGCAGTTGGCTTCTTCGATGGCGGTGGACACATCCCACAGTCGCTTTTCTGGCGAGCATCTTTCTGATCTGGCTTCTTGTACGGGCGGCGCAGCGTAGCGCACACTGGGACAATCGCGCGCTTTCCGCGCTCGTTCTCATTTTGCTTGCTGCGCAGTACGTGCTAGGCGTACTCGACGTGGTGCTGCTCGCGCCAGTGTGGCTGCAGATAGTACACCTGCTTGGCGCCGACGTATTGTGGGCTGCGCTCGTGGTGCTGACGGCACGATTGACGCTGCAACCGAATCCAGCGAACTAGCGGAGTTCGCAAAAAAGGCCCGAGATGGTCTTCCTGTTTCCTGTTTCCTGTTTCCTGTTTCCTGTTCCCTGTTCCCTTACTTCACCAGGACTCCAGCCGCGGGATAGACCTTCCCATTCGCGGTCGCTTCGATTTCAGGCAGCTCACGCGTGGCCGTCAGCCACTCAATATTGCCGTTGCGCAGAATCACCGTGTCCTCGGTCTTGCCCCCGCGGATACTCGGATTCCATGCAAACGCCTGGTTGTTGACGACGACTTCGGTTCCATTCGGTGTCGCCACCCACTCACGCTCTCCGTAGCCTGTAGGACCGCCCTGATGATGGAACTTCTCCTCACCCGGAAAGCCCTCAGCCGCATAAGCCGCATGAGCCACCTGGAATAATTCGGCCGATGTAGCGCCCACACGAGACGCATCCAGGAGTGCTGCATTCACCTGCGCAGCGGATTTAAATCGCGCTTCGAGTTCGTCCGGCAGCGGTCCGAAGTGGACGAAACGCGTAATGGAAATGGCCAGTCCCCATTTGCGCGAGCAGAGGTTCAACATGCCATATTGCTTGAGCCGCTTCCCCCGCGCCACAGCATGCTTGTATTTGTAGATTCGCTCATCCACGGCGAAGAGATACACCGAAGGCTGAATGCCGCGCTTCAACAGGTTCGCCGCAGTCAGGGCTTCGAGATCGTATTCGCTTAGACCGGGCTCTACCTGATACAGCGACTCGACGGTGGCCGCCACTGTTTCAGCGCCAAGCCAACGATAGCGGGCAATCTCGGAGTCACTCAACGATGCGCGCAACGGATAAAGATTCACCGGAGTAAGGCCAGCGCCAGGCATGTCGGAGCCGAGCGGTCCGCCCGCGAGGCGCGCTACAGCGGCAACTGTATTATCCGCGTACCACGGAAAAAGCACTGGCTCAAAATCCAACGCCCCAAACTCTTCATCATGCAGACGTGGGGCTTCATTCTCCGTCGTGAAGTAGTAGCGCTTGCCTTCAGCTGTCACGAGGATTGATGCAACTCCTGTTTCGCATGGAGTGAGCACACGCAACTCCACGGCGCCACCCGTGATCCAAGCAACGTTTTCATTGCGGCGAATGAGGATTCCAGAGAGACGGTTCGCACGCATGTATTCAACCAGCTTTTCGTGCTTCGCATCGAGCTCCGTATTCCACGCGGCTTCCGTCACGAGGGTTGTGCCGCCAACCACCAGACTCTTGCCGATTCTCTTGCTCATAAGTGCGCTCTTCCTTCTTCGAAACAGGCCTGAAACTACCAACGTAGGCTCGATCAAACTCGACTAATCTGCCTCAGGAAACTCCTCGTGTAGATTCTTTCAGCTTCCCTTCGAATGCGTGTTTTATGTTTGACAGACAAGGCTCGATCCACGCTGCGCGCCGGCCATCCTGTATCTGTGCCCAAATGCGTCTGTCACGTGGGAAATGAGTGATTTCCAGTGTTCCGCGTTCATCCGACTTTTTGAAGTGCCAATGTGTAGATCCGGGGAAACTAGCCAGCGTGCCCTTCATTCCGATCTCAAGACCTTCCGCAGTGCATATGGATTCGATTTTCGAATCCACATCCGTTAGTTGCGCTGAAGGCGGTATCTGGAACTCGACTTCTCTAATGGGCGCTTCCCAGCGGGTCACTTCGAACCTGCGCGAAACTCAATTGTAGGGCACGGGCTTTCGCTGCGTCGGCGTTAAAACACCGACCCGTTTGTCCATGCCCATTAACGGAGCCCTGCTTCGATTACGCATCGAGCGCAGGGTGATGGTGACTCTCCCATCCAAGATAGCGGGCAGCCTCGTGTACTGCTTTGGAAACATCGCTGAAGTTTGCCGCCACGTGATGCTCGAAGCCCTCGCGGCATATGAATTTCAGCAGCTTCTGCAAATGCGGAATCTCTGCCACACCTGCTCCACCGAAAGTTTCGAGCGGATCGTCCGTGAAGCGGCCCGCACCCGTATATCCGCGCACGATACCACGCCGATCGTCGGTGGAGTAACGGGCAAAGCACATCGTGCCCGCTTTCACGCGTCCCACGCACGTGCCGAATGTATTCTCCTTGCCCACCGTTCCCGCGATGATTTCCTGATAGTCCATGCGGACATCTTTGAAGAAGTGCTTGGGTAAATTGGAGCAGTGGAAGCAGACGCACTTATCAGGATGGCTGCCGTAGTTATTGTTCCAGTCAAGCAGCGCCGACGGCGTACCGCTGGCCAGCGCCAGCATATACATGCTCAGTGTACCGGGCACGTCTGTTTCGCAAGCCGAAGGAATCAGGTTGTCGCTCATCATACTCATGATGGTGCAGGGCACAACGCCAAAGAACTCTTCCATCGAGGTCCAGCATTGCACTGCGCTGATGGTCACATGTGCCTGCTTCATCCAACCGTCGATCACCGCACCGAGTTTCGCCATCTTCAGCAGGGCCGCGTCCGCGATGCCTGTGGTGCTGACATACTTCTTGATCGCTGCGAGCTTGGCTTGCGCCGCGTCATCGTTATCTTTCATGCGATTGATGCGGCCAAACACTTCGGACAAATCGAGAGTCTCAATCGTGATGCCGCTGGTTTCAAAGATGCGCTCGGAATAGCGAACGGTGTTGAAGGCCGTGGGACGCGCGCCAATCGCGCCGATGCGAAGATTCTTCAGTCCTTTTACCACCCGGCAAACCTGCGAAAACCATTCGAGATCGGCTTTAAACTCAGGCGATGTCAAGCTTTCTGTGTGCAAAGTGGTCAGCGAGTACTGAATGCCGTACTGCATCATGTTGTTACACGCGCTCATTTTGCCGCAGAAGCTGTCGCGCCGCGTGGCTATGGTCATGGCATCGGATCGATCTGGCGTAGCCTGCACGAGCACGGGAACCTTGAGCCCGGAAAGGCGAATCGCATCCACGATGCCCCGCTCTTCACCAAAATTCGGAAGAGTCACGATGATGCCGTCAATCTCTTCTGCGTGCTTTTTGAAAAGTTCCGCGCAGCGCTGCGACTCCACATACGTTTCCACAGCGCCATATTTGGATTCTTCAGGGCTCAGGACAATCGCCTTCGCGCCTGCTGCCTCCAGAACGGAAATGATTTCTTCGCGGCCTGTTTTGGCCAAATGATCCGGAAAAAATCCACGATTACCGACAACCACCCCAAACGTCATTGTTCTTTGTGCTGCCATCTTTACACTCCTTCAAGCCTCGCGGCTTTCACGGCTCGAACGTTCCTAAAACCTCACGCCAAATTCCCCGGACGCACTTGTTCAATTTCTCTTTTGTCCCTTTCGCGGACCGTGATCTGACTTCTAGCTGCTGGCACGCCCAGGCCGAAACCTTACTGAATAGAAAACTCCGACAAGAAACAGAAATGCACCCCACCACACAGGCGTATGCAGAGCTGTGAGCTGCACGCCCACCGGATAACTTGCGGTCAACCACTCATAGATCCCGTACCCGCAGATCAATCCCCCGTACACAAACAAGAGCACGCCGATGAAGAACCAAATTGAAATCCCGGAACCGTGCATATTTCTCTATCCTCTCTTTCTTTGTCTCATCTCTCATTCGACGAGAATCCCTGCACACTACCAGAAAATGACGTTCAGAGCGACGAAGAGAATCACCACAAGAATCGCCCACATATATTCGTTCTTATAGAACGGAACTGGTTCCTCTTTCGGCAGCGGCGTGGCGCCATAGACCAAGCCTTCCAGTTCTGCGACAGGGCGCGGTTTCGTCAGCAGGCTCACCACAACGACAACGGCGAAGCTGAACAGGAATGCCCACAGTGCGCGGAAAACATTTTCCGCCATCGGCTTGGCGTCGGGCGAAAGCGCGACGCTGGCCAGCGCGGAGGGAACCAGCTTGACCCACATGAACAGACTTGCTGAAAAGACGATGCCGGTGAGCAGACCGATGAAGCCGGCCCACTTGGTGGCGCGCTTCCAGAACATGCCGAGCAGAATGGTGGCCAGAAGAGGCGCGATGAAGATGCTGAACAGCGCCTGCACGTAGTCCATGATGCCGTGCGCGTGCATGACGAGATACGCCGCGCCAATGGAGACGGCTACACCTATCAGAATGGAGAGGCGGCCGACCAGGACGTAGTGGCTGTCAGTTCCCTTCTTGTTGATGAGCGGCTTGTAGATGTCGTAGGTCCAGACAGTTGAGAAGGCGCTGACGTTGCCGGCCATGCCGCTCATAAATCCGGCAATGAGGGCGGTGATGCCGAGGCCGAGAAGTCCGGGGCCGAGATAGCGCACCATCATCAGCGGAAGGGCCTGATTGTAGCTATGCAGTTCCGCGTCGGGCGCGCCGCTGAGCACCTTTTGCTGGTAGGCGGCAGGCAGCGTGGTCTTGGACATTGCTGCCGTGCAGGATGCAGGATCGTCGACAGCACCTCGTGAGGCTGTGCAGGCAGCGACTACGTCTTCGCCGACAAGCTGGCGGCGGCTGCCGTCGGGATTCTGCAAGAGAACCAAGCCGAGCAGGCCGGGCAGAATGACGATGAAGGGCACAGCCATCTTGAAGAACGAGCCGATGATGGGGGCCATGCGGGCGGCGCGTAAATTGTGGGCCGCGAGCACGCGCTGGACGACGAGAAAATCAGTGGTCCAGTAACCGAAGCTGATGACGAAACCGAGGCCGAAGACGATGCCGGTCCAGTGCACACCCATAGGGTTCGCTGCAAAAGTGCCGGTATCGCGCCAGAGGTGGAAGTAGCTGTCTCCATGCACGCCAGTCATCGACTGCATGTTGGTCATGATCTGTTTCTTGAGGCCGGCGGCGCCGCCTGTCTGGACCAGGCCCAGGATCGGCACCAGCAGCGCGCCGCCCCAGATAAGCACGAATTGCAAAACCTCGTTGAAGATCGCCGAGCGCAGACCGCCCAGGCCAACATAAAGCGCAACCGCAACCGACGAAACCAGGATGCTGAAGGTAATGTCCCAGCCTAAGACGACCTTCATGACCACGGCCATGGCGAACATGTTGACGCCGCTCATGAGGATCATTTCGATGGCGAACGAGAAGGCCGCCACGGTGCGCGCTCCGCCGCCATAGCGCAGGTCAAGATAGCCGGGGACCGAGTGAGTCTTCGACACGTAGTAAAACGGCATCATCACCAGGCCGAGGAAGAGCATCGCGGGGATGGCGCCGATCCAATACCAGTGTGTGGCGAGAATGCCGTACTGGTAAGCCGAGCCGGCCCACCCCATCAGTTCCAGCGAGCCGAGGTTGGCGGAGACAAAGCTCAAGCCCGCAATCCACGCGGTCATCTCGCGTCCAGCCATGAAGAATTCTTCGCTGGTGTTCGATCGGCCTTTGAGGTAAAAACCGATCCAAAGTACCATCGCGAAATAGACTGCGATCACCACAATGTCGAGCGGGCTTAACCGCGCGAGGGGTGACGCAGCAAAGGCAACCAGCGCAGCCGCCGGGTGAACGACGCCTGCGATTGCAGAAGATGGGACCAATCCGAACATTGCGTCACCTTATCAGAGACATTTTTCGTCCGCGAGCCCCCGGATGTTCGCCCTAAGTAAATGGGTTTACTGCCAGAGTTGTCAAGCGGCAAAGAGCGGCGTGCTAAATTTGCAATCATCGATGATTCGTCAAAAGTGGCAGTCAAAGCAGCTGGAAAATCAGGATTCCCCAACGCATTGGTAAGCGTTTTCCCGACGAAGTGTACCACACGTAGGCTCCCGGGCAATACGCTCAGGATCACTCGCCCGCCTGATCTTCCACGGCACGCACTCCCCAGCCGGTTCTTTGCTGATTGGATCTCGGCGCGCCGCACGAGTGGAAGGGAGTAAGCCGACGGTTTTCCGCGCTTCCGCGGAAAACCTGGTTCCGGAAGTCGCCTTCTCGGAACTGAAAACGATGGTTTGCGTTAACAAAAATGCGCATTTCCTTACGCATTTCCCGCTTGTTTTTGCAAAGTATCGAGGATAACTTGACATATGGGATGCCATTTCCCTGTCTCCGGCGCGTCGAATGTCCATCCGTCGCGGCTCAAGGACATTCACGGCAACTACCAGCCCAGCACAATTCCGTCCAAAGGAGTCAATTCCATGCAGACCTCTGAAGATCCCATCGGTTGTAGTGGCTTTTCCCGGCGTACTTTCTTCCGCTATGCCGCAGGCGCCTCGGCCGTAGCAAGCATGCCCATCCTCACCGAAGCCCACCTGGCACTGGCCCAGCGACCACATTTCAACGACCCCAACATTGGCATCCACATCGACGCCAACGAAAATCCCATGGGCCCCTGTGACGCGGCACGCCAGGCAATGATCGACATCGTCCCCAGAGGCGGCCGCTACCTGATGGACATGGAGGAGGATCTGACCAATACCTTCGCCAAGATCGAAGGACTGGATCCGGAGTCGGTCGCGGCGTACGCCGGTTCCAGCGAGCCGCTTCACTATACCGTGCTGACCTTCACCGACAAGAGCAAACCGCTGGTGGTCGCCGACCCCGGCTATGAAGCGCCGATGTGGGCAGCGAAAATTGCCGGCGCGGAAGTTCTCAAAGTGCCGCTTTCCGATCCCAAAGGCGAGGCGTCGCACAACATCAAGGCGATGCTCGCTGCCTCGTCCAATCCCGGCGTGATCTACATTTGCAACCCGAACAATCCCACGGGAACCTGTACATCGCGGACCGATATCGAGTATGCGGTTGCCAATGCTCCGAAAGACACAATCCTGCTGATTGACGAAGCCTATATCCACCTTTGCGACGCGCCGCGCTCGCTTGACTTCGTGAAAGACGGCAAGAACGTGATCGTTCTGCGCACCTTCTCGAAGCTCTATGGCATGGCCGGTGTCCGCATGGGCTTCGCCGTCGGGCGTCCCGACCTTCTGAAGAAGATTTCCGTGCATGGAGGGTTCAACGCACTGCCGATCACAGCGCTCGCCGCAGCTAAGACAAGCCTGCTCCAGGCGGATCTGGTTACCGCCAGAAAGAAGATCATTGGCGACACTCGCGCGCAGACGCTGGCCTGGCTCAAGAGCGAGGGCTATGCGGCCACACCATCGGAAAGCAACTGCTTTATGGTCGATGTGCGGCGTCCGGGTAAGGAAGTGCAGGCGGCGTTAGCTTCCAAGGAGATGTTCGTTGGCCGCATCTGGCCGGCATGGCCCAACAGCCTGCGCATCACTGTCGGGACCCCTGACGAGATGATGACCTTCCGCAAATCCTTCACTGAAGTGATGAACTCCTCGACAGCCGGCCTCACGCCTGCTCCGCTGTCGCGGCGCTTAGCTGAGCACCCGTTCACTCACTTGTCATAAACAAACATCCGCACCAACAGCGAAGGCGTCGCTCATGGCAGCGACGCCTTTCTCTTTTGCGAAGCACAAGTGCGTTCCTCGCTCAACTTCGCGTTCGCCAGCATGGAAAAAACAACGGCGCCCGGATCGCTCCGGACGCCGCGTTCGATTTCAGACCCACGCCTAGAAAAGAATCTTGAGCGCGAGCTGAACGTTGAACGGTTCGCCCGGCCCGATACCGGGAGAGAAATTGCCGGCACCAATGGTCGAACCGCTGGTCCCAAAGCCCGAGCCCGAGCCGAAGTAATCGTTGCACAGCTGGGTGCACGCGGGGCTCGCGAGGTTCACGCGGTTAAACAGGTTGTACATCTCTGCTCGGAACTGGGTATTGACCGGGAAATCATGGATATTGAACTTCGTGTTCTTGAATACCGAGAGGTCAAAGTCCCCATACCCCGGACCGTAAATGCTATTGCGGGCAATTGTGCCCCAGGTGTTCGCGGGAGGCTCTTCAAACGCCGCTGGGTTGAGCCACTGCACGTATTTGCCGCCGCTGCTGTTGGTCTGGATCGAATGGCTGATGCCGGCGAACGGGTTCGCAATCTGGTTGACGCGTTGCGTGTACTCGTTTGTTCCGCTCGTATCATCGTCGTTGTAGATCGTAATTGGCTGGCCTGTGTTGAAAGCGAATGCGGTCGTAAGTTCCCATCCGCCTGTCAGCAGTTTCAGAGTCGCCAGTGAGGGAATTGTGTAGTTGATGTAGCCTTTAAATGCGCTGCGCGTGTCGAAGTCGGAATTTCCGTAGTCGCCCGGATCTCCAACCAAATTGTTCTTGAAGTTGTAGCTGTCCTGCGGCAATGCGCCTCGGTAAGCCGTCACTTCGTCCAGGTTGTGGCCGACGGTGTACGAAGCCTGGGAGGTAATTCCATGCCAGCTCGTGGTGCGGAAGACCGCTTGCAGTGAGTTGTAGTTCGATGTGCCGATACTTTCCACCTGGTTGATGTCGGAATAGTAGTTGCCGGCATAGCTGCCGCTGTACGGTCCCGGTGCACCGCCAAGGTACGGCTGATTGATGTTCAGCAGGCTGAGAAGCTTGCGCCCCTGACTGCCGACATAGCCAATCTGCGCGAATGCTTTGGTGCCGAGTGTCTTTTCGATCTGCAGATTGAAGTTCACGTTATACGGTGAACGAAAACCAGGTGCAACGCTGAAGACGCCGCAGGGGTTGGTCGCAAGGCAGGCAAGCGTCGCGGTTGGGATGATCTCCTGTCCGGGAACGATTGTTGCAGCCCCGGTCGTAATCGTGAAGACCGGGCTCGATCCCCCCGGGTTGCCTTCGAGCCCGTTGGGAGCTTCGTTGCCTGGCCGGTTGTCGAGGAACGGATTCGCATTGGGCGTATCGAAGAAGATGCCACCGCCGCCGCGAAGGACGAAGCTGGGCGCAAACTTCGGCTGATAGGCGAAACCGGCACGCGGGCTGATGCTGTTCCAGTCGCTCCCATAGATCTGGCTGATGTCCTGACCTTGGAAGGCAATGCCCGTGGGAGTTAAATTCGGACGGAACACCGATAGGTCCTTCTTCTGGTCGTTCATTGGCTGCATGTAGTCGTAGCGAAGCCCGAAGTTCACGTTCCATTGCGTTGTCAGCTGATAGCTGTCCTGCGCGAACAGATCAAACGCGTGTGAGAAGACCGTGCGCTCCGGGTCGCCCACGGCAATGTTGCCCTTGGTCAAGTAGCCGGCAAGGAAATCCGCAAGAGCAGCAACATCGGGATCAGTGGTATTCCATGGCACAGACCCGTCGCCGTTTGGTCCCTGATCTCCGATAAAGACGTAGGAGCCTATCGCATGGCGATGGTAGAACTCATCGACCTGAGCGCGCCTATACTCACCGCCGAGGCGAAGCTGATGCTTACCTTTCGTCCAGTTGAGTGCCTCATCGAGAACCCCAGTGATATCCTGGCGGCCCTCGGGCGGCGTGTTGCCTGTCGGTTCGAAGTCGTTGCCAATCTCGATATTTGGCGCGTTGGGGAATGGAGCGCCGGTGATGAAACCAGCTGCGGCGACGCTCGCAAAGTTGGTGTTGGCATCGGAAAACGTTTGATGGAAGTAATTCACGCCCGCCGTGAAACTATTGCTGATGGCAGGAGTGATCGACCAGTTATGTCCGGCCGAAAAATTGTAGACGTGAATTGGTCCAATTTCGAAGAAATATGGGTTGATATCCGTGGTGCCGACAGGCGCCGTCTGGTTGCCTTGTCCCATGAACGCACGCGCATAAACGCTGTGCTTGTCGTTGAACGTATGGTCTACTTTGGCAACCCCGTTGTAGCTATAACCAAACTCCGGCGCCGCATTTTGAATTCCGCCGGGGGTTGTTCCACTGAGCAGATTCGCGGGCCAGAGAATTGAAAGCAGCTTTGAGGTGGCCGGGTTGACCGGCACGCCGGCCGCGGTGAGCAGCGCGGTAGCCGCGTTCTGGTAGTACTGGTTCGGCTCGTACCCGGTGTCGCCAGTCGCAATATTGAACTTCTGCTTTTCAAAGTTCGTAAACCAGAACGTATGGTCCTTCCAGAACGGCCCACCAAGTGAGGCGCCCCACTGGACGTTCTCAAGAGGCAAGTCTCCCAGAGTATTGAACGGACTTGTGGCTGCCAGTGCCTGGTTCCGCTCGTAGTAATAGATCGATCCATGAAGTGCATTGGTGCCGGACTTAGTGACCAGGTTGACACTTCCGCCAGGGTTGCGGCCAACTTCTGCCGAAGACTGCGTCTGCAAACTGAATTCGGCAATCGAATCGATGGGGAGCGTGACGCCCGCGATGTTTTCGACACCACCCTGGTTCACCGCCGGAATGTTGTGCCACCAGTCATTGTTGTCTGTTCCGTCGATCTGCCAATTCACCTGGTTCCCGCGTGTCCCATTGACAGAGCCGAAACCACCCAGCGCGTAACCTGCAAATCCAGGCGCCATACCGATCATCTGCGTAAAATCGCGCCCGTTGAGCGGTATGCTCTGCACAACCTCTTCGGAGATGTCGGTTGTCTGCGTTGTCGTGGTGGTGTCGAGCGCTAGACCGGACGCGGATACTTCGACCGTCTCTCCGGCCGACTCGATGCTGAGCTTAATCGGGAGTGTATAGATGACACCTGCAGTCACTGGAACACTGGATACTATCGACGACTTAAATCCACTTGCCGTGATTGTAACCTTGTATGTTCCAAGTGGCAGGTCTTGAAAGCTGTATTCTCCCGCGCTCGTGGACACAGTCTTATGCGACACTTCGGTTGCGGTATCCACGGCCTCTACGGCTGCGCCTGGTACAACAGCACCCGATCCATCGGTTACAGTGCCGTTGATGCCTCCCCGAAACGTCTGACCTTTGCTGCTCACGGGCCCTACAAGCAGCGCAACAAGCATCCACAGGGCTACGGTGAATACACTCCGAGTAAGTCGATAAAGCATGTCGCCTAACCTCCAAAAGATGGTGATAAAGTTGTCGATTTGGTTGCGCCAAAAAATGCCAATTTCGCACAAAAGCACGGGCGCACAGGATCGCTCGAATGATTATTTTTTTCTTGGAAGCCTACGAGTATGGCAGGCTGTGGGGTTGGATTCCATTACCCAACATAGCCCCTCAATCCGTAAAGATTCAATAAAGAAACGCGAGAAAGTGACCTTTGCCAAGAGCAAACAAGCCGTAATACGGGGTGGATGTCACTCTTGCGGGGAGGGCTGGGAGAAAGAGTGCGCGATGCGATATCTCAGAATAGACCTCTGAAAATCGTTGGGTTAGTCGCTTGAGTCCATTCAGCCGGTCGGCTCATGGCAAGCATCTGTTCCCAGAACTGAAAATTCGCCTTGATGATGGAACTCTCATCGAGCCCAATGCCCATCGACTGCCCCCTCCGCCAACGTCGAACCAGTGCGGAACACACTTCAACATATCGGGGAATCTAGTCACTGTCGTTAAGAGTGCATCGATTGCGTGCAGGGAATGTGCCAAACGGTTTGGGGATTGTGATCAAAGTCATTTGGTGCGCCACTTCAAATGCGCCGGCGCGCGCGAATCGCCCTGTTCCACCAGGTTAAGCGCAACGGTCGCGAATGCGAATCGCTCATTTCGAAGATTGATTGCTTTTGAGGCAGTGAGGACAGTGTTCGAAAGCCACTCCTTCGCGGAGCGCCCGACTGATTCGAGAAAGGCATCGGACCGTTCTCCAAGCGGTGAGAAGGAGCTTAGGCCGTGAGACGCTCGAGCTGATCGGGTTTGATGATCGTCATACTCGAACCCTTGATCACAATCCACTGATCGCGACGGAACTGATTCAACAGACGAGTCACTGTCTCGCGCGAAGTGCCCGCCATGTTGGCGATTTCTTCATGCGTCAGTGCCATGGTGAATCGGATTTCAGGCTTGCCGTTCGCAGCTGATCGTCCCCAGTCGAGTAAAAGGCGAGCCAATCGTCCAGCGGCCGAGCCAGAAAGGGCAAGTCGCTTCGCGTCGTGAAACACCGTGAGATATTCGCCCGACAAAGACTGTGCGGCGTGCATGCTCGCAATCCCATGATGGCTGAGAAAATCCAGGAATTCTTGCTTCCGGACGGTCTTCACCTGACACGGTTCTATGGCTTCGGCCGTAACTTCATGTGGGACGTTGGCCAGCACTGCACTTAAACCCATCAAGTCGCCTGGGCCCGCGATTTTGAGGATCATCGTCTTGCCGTCACGCGAAGTGGACGAAATCTTCACCTGACCGAAGCAGATGACAAAAACGTTCCGCGCCTGGTCACCCTCGGTGAAAAGCTTGGCGCCACGGGCGTGGCTCATCATAATGCCTATACCATCGTATTCCTGGAGCGCGTCTGGGGTGAGATTGCAAAACATTCGAAGATGGCGATGTTCGCAATTCAGACAGTCTTCCGGTGGGTGATGGGAATGAAATCCAGCCATAATTTATCCGCAGGTCTAAATGAAGTATATCTCACTTTTCATCGGATGAAAGATGTGAAATAACCCAGACTGTCCGCACATTTCTCGGGATCGTGCTCTGATATCCAGCTAAACTGCCGTGCTTTGGGTCACAGACATCTTCGTCGTCCGGCGGCGCATTCCAGCTTTCCGCGTCGCGCAACAAGACACATACGCACGCGAAACCTCACGCGCCAGTTCCTCCAGCAACTGCATCCTAAGGGGAGGATACATATCGAACGCCTGATGAAGCGAATCCATCGGAAGCATCATGAGCGACGCTGGAGACTGTGCCACGAGCGTGTAGGTGTGCTGCCCGTTGCCCAGAGCGGCCGCGAGTTCCACAAGTTCCCCGGCATGCACTGAACCTAAGACGACCCGTGCCTGGAATCGGTCCGCTCTGCGCTGGAGCTGTCCTGAGGCAACCACGTAGAGCCCACGACAGGCTGCCCCTTGCCGAAAGACCATGTCTCCGGAAGCAAACTCAACTGATTGAGCCGAGGCGTTCAGGAGATCTGCAGCCGCGGGGGGGCAAGCCAGTACTTCTGCCAACGGACGATGAGTAGCTTCGCCAACCTCGGGTTTTGCCTCCGATTGCATGGTTCCAACTCCCCTTGACCTCTACCTGACTTCCACTTCCGATGCAACTGCAACCGCTTCAGGAATAACAGACTCTGCCGCCGCCGGCACACAGAGGACCGGAACGCGCGAGGTGGCGAGTAAAGAAAATGCCGTGCCATGCGGACCGTGCGATTCGCTTGTCCGTTTCACTCCAACAACAAGGATGCTTGGCTGATAAATTTCGATGGCGCTTGAGATGGCGTCTGACGGATTTCCATCCCTGACGACGCACCATATCGGAAACGCGTCGCTGTTCTGGATGCCAAACTCCTCGAGGGTGGTCGCTCCTGGATTCAGAAAGGCAGGTGCCTCATCGGGTCTGCTCGCGTGGATCACCAGCAAGGTGCGGTGAAACGTCCCAGCCAAAGAACCCGCGACCGCGACAGCGGCTCGCGTAGCCTCATTCCTTTCCATGGCAAGCAGAATCGGACCACCCGGAATCGGACGGTATAGGCCGGCATTCCAATCCGCGGCAACCGCCAGAACAGGACAGGCCGCTATTCGAACCAATTGCTCGGCAACGGCCCCCACGATGACCGGTCCGGCTCCGTCGCAGCCTTCCGTACCAATGACGATAAGCCCGGCTTCGTATTGACGCGCGACATCCACCAACATCTGCGCCACAGCTCCCTGACGAATTTCAGAGTGGCTGTGAATGCCTTCCCTGGAGAGATCGTCGGTCATTTTGTCGACCACGGCACGCGCTTCACGCGATATTTCGTCAAGGACGCTCTCAGGAACCGTTGCTACCTCGGCATACTCCAAGGGATCGAGGCCGTAAGCGAGCACAATGCGCGCGCCGTAACCGGAGGCAAGTTTGCGCGCATACGCAAAGGCCGCTTCCGATCGGCCTCTCAGATCAGTCGCAACAATAATCGTTTTTAACCCGGCTTCAAAGCCCATGGAAACCTCAACCAACAGGCATAGCCCCCGGAAAAAGGGCCTCCTTCGAACTCCTCTGCTCCCGCGGAATCAACGAACTGCCGCGATCGCATCTCGAATTCGTATCCCGGAAAGCCACGGCGCCGTCCGGCACCATGCCTTTTCCACCTGTTGGATACGGAGTCTGCGCTCGCGATGAGACACGAGCAGTGACAGCATTCACCCCTCCCTGTGACTAATGTCACAACGCAGATTATCGGAGCCTGTGCATTGGAACCCATCGTGCTCTCGCGAGGACGAGCACCCAGGGATTGAAGTGAGCGGGTTCGAGATGATCCAGCTGGCGGCCGACGAAGCGCGCAAGGCGCTCGAACCAACCTGTATCCTAGCTGGATGAAGCGCGTCCTGATGTCCTGGAGCAGCGGTAAAGACAGCGCCTGGGCCCTCAATCTTTTACGCTGCGATCCGAGTATTGAAATTGTCGGACTGCTGACGACACTCAACGCAGAATTCCAACGCGTAGCAATGCACGGCACGCGCCGCTCGGTGCTCGAAGGGCAGGCGGAAGCCACTCAATTGCCGTTGTGGGTGGTTCCGTTGCCCTGGCCCTGCTCAAATGAAACCTACGAGCAGCGGATGACGGACGTCTGCACCCGTGCCATTAGCGAGCAGGTGGATGCGATAGCTTTTGGCGACCTGTTTCTGCGCGACGTGCGGGCCTATCGCGAGCGGCAGCTCGCGCCAACTGGACTCGAGCCGCTTTTTCCTCTTTGGGATATCCCGACCGAGCAGCTTGCCCGCGACATGATTGCGGGCGGTCTTCGCGCCCGCCTGGCTTGCGTGGATACGAAGCAATTGCCAGCCACGTTTGCCGGCCGCGAATTCGATGATGCACTGCTTCGCGATTTGCCGGTCTCAGCGGATCCGTGCGGCGAGCGTGGCGAGTTTCACACGTGTGTTCACGACGGCCCCATGTTCAATGCGCCTTTGCCCTTGGAAGCGGGCGAAATTCTCGAGCGCGACGGCTTCGTCTACGCCGACTTTCTCTGTCAGCATGAAATCTCTGCAATGCGGAATTGAAGGTGGCGAGTCGGCCCCCATCACAGTCGGCTAACGCAAGGTTTTCAGCGCCGGATACAGCTTCTGCCATTGCGCATAGCCAGCCTTGTACGCCGCGAGATCACCGGGATCGGGCTCGATGCGCTGCGCGACTTCGATTGCCTGTCCGCACGCCACATCGAGATCGGCCCAATGTCCCGCGCCCACGCCGGCCAGCAGGGCTGCTCCGAACGCGCCGCCTTCCTCGGCGGTGAGCACCTCAACTGCCTGACCATAGACGCCCGCCTGAATGCTGCGCCACAAAGGACCACGTGCCCCGCCGCCCCCCAGCCGAATTGCAGCGACCGGAATCCCCAACTCGGCAAACAGTGCGAATGTGTCCTGCAGCGAATATGCCACGCCTTCGAGCACTGCCCGCACGAAATGGGCCGCAGTATGATGCGTCCCGATCTTTGCAAAAGCCGCGCGCACTTCCGGATCAAGATGCGGCGTACGCTCGCCCAGCAGATAGGGCGCCCACTCCAGGCCTTCGCTGCCCGCTGGTACCTTCGCCGCCATCGCAGTAAGCCCGTCGTAGTCCTGGCCCGCGAAGAATGTCTCCTTCAGCCATCGAAAACTCAGACCCGCCGATTGCGTCACACCCATCACATGCCACAAGCCCGGCACTGCATGGCAAAAGGTATGCAATCTTCCCTTCGGATCCTTCGTCGGCTGCGCGGTCGCCGCAAATACCACTCCCGACGTGCCGATGGTCGCCGACACCGACCCGGGCTGCAAAATGCCCATGCCCACGGCACCCGCACCCTGATCGCCAGCACCCGCAACGACGGGCGTGCCCGCATTCAATCCAGTCAGCCCCGCCGCAGTGTCGCTGATGCGCGCGCATACTTCGGGCGACTCGTAAACCTTCGGCAACCAGCTCTCAGGAATTCCCGCCGCCTCGGCCACCTCTTTTGACCAGCGCCGATGCGTTACATCCAGAAGCAGCGTCCCCGAAGCCTCCTGCACGTCAATGGCAAACTCGCCCGTGAGCCGGTAGCGCACATAGTCCTTCGGACACATGATGTGGCGCGTCTTCGCAAAGATTTCCGGCTCATGTTTCTTCACCCACAGCAGCTTGGTCAACGTGAAATTCGGCAGTGCCGGATTGCAAGTAAGCTCAATCAATCTTTGGTAGCCAATCTTTTCATTCAGCCAATCGCACTCAGGTTGCGTCCGCGTATCGCACCAAATCAAGGATGGCCGCAGCACAGCGCCGTTCTCATCGAGCATCACCGCGCCGTGCATCTGGCCTGTCAACCCGATCGCTGCGATCGGCTGCGTCGGATCGGGAGCAGCTGCAAGCGCCTTACGAATAGCCTCCTGCGCGGCGCGCCACCAGTCTGCCGGATCCTGCTCAGCCCAGCCTGGGTGCGGGGTGCGGAACGGAGCATGTTCACTGGATGCGCCGCTAATCAATTTGCCCGCCGCATCCACCACCACGGCGCGTGTTCCACCTGTACCCACATCCATTCCGAGAAACCACATTGCAGCCCGCTCCTTGCGTAAATCGGTTTTTCCAGCGCTCGCAGCATAGCAGCTTTGAGGTGGGCCGCAAAGGTCATCGCTTGCTCACTCACACCGGCATGAAAACAAATGGGCTCACAATGCACATCCGCCATGTAAACTTTCTGCACTCGCTCCCTGCCTGTTCCCCCAAAAGCGACGCCTCGCGATTTACTCAAGCTCACAATATGCCAAAGAGAGAGCCAAGATGACCGTACATACGCCACATCCCGATCACATCCTGCAAACTGGCCTGGCCTTTTGGGCCTCGAAGACACTGTTGAGCGCGGTAGAAATGGAAGTCTTTACCGAGCTTGCCAAGGGACCCGAAACCCTCGACGCACTGACGGGCCGGCTCGGATTGCATGCGCGGTCTTCGCGCGATTTTCTCGACACGCTGGTCGCGCTCGGATTCCTCGCGCGCACCAATGGCGCGTACGCCAACACGCCCTCGACCGATCTTTTTCTCGACAAGCATAAGCCCTCCTACATTGGCGGAATTCTCGAGATGGCGAACCAGCGCCTCTTTCACCACTGGGGTCATCTGACCACCGCATTGCGCACCGGCGAACGGCAAAGCGAAGCAGCGGGTAGCGACCGTGAAACCTTTGCCGCACTTTACGCCGATCCCGCGCGTCTCAAGGGTTTTCTTCGCGCCATGACGGGCATCAGCCACGGCGCCAATATGACCATTGCTTCAATGTTTCCGTGGGCGAAGTACGAA
>Ga0302324_100003261_pt1 | contig 36734 bp, 36 predicted proteins | sample Palsa_T0_1_FD_201949 | JGI IMG/M metagenome (GOLD analysis project Ga0302324, IMG submission 201949) | Peat permafrost microbial communities from Stordalen Mire near Abisko, Sweden - Palsa_T0_1 | ecosystem: Environmental > Terrestrial > Soil > Palsa > Peat permafrost | place: Sweden: Abisko... | reverse complement strand
CGACGATTATGTCGGTGCGTAGAAAATCGCGCGCGTTCATGATCAGGTAGCCGATGCCGCGGTCGGCGTTGATCGTCTCTCCGACCACGAGGCTGAGCCACGCTGCACCGAGGGCATAGCGCACGCCGACGAGGGCCGATGCGAGCGCGCCCGGCAAAACGACGTTACGGATGATTCCGATTCGATCGAGCCCGAAGACCCGCGCCGCCTCAATCAGCTTGGGATCGACGGCCCGAATGCCGCCGACCAGGGTTAAGTAGACCGGGAAGGCACTTGCAAAAGCGACGAGGACGATCTTCGGCGTCTCACCGATGCCGAACCAGAGAATGAGCAGCGGCGTCATGCCGAGGTAGGGCAGCGTGCGTAGCATCTGCAGCGGCGGATCGACGAGGTCTTCCCCAAGCCGGGAGAGCCCCGCCACGAGCGCGAGGCTACCGCCGATCGCGACGCCGATGGCGAATCCGACCGCGACGCGCGCTACGGAAACGGTCAAGCTCGAAAACAGTTCACCCGAGGCCACGAGCGACCAGAAGGTTGCGATGATCGTGAACGGCGCGGCGATCTTCGAGGTCGGAATGAATCCGGCTACGGAGCCGGCTTGCCACAGCAACAGCAAAACCACGGGCGACAGCGCACGCCGAAAATGTTTTGCTTCTAGACGAAGTTGCTTGGAGGGAAGTTGCACGTATCAATGACCCTTCGGTCGGCCGCAGCGCGAAAAAAAACCTCGGCCGCGCTCGGCCGAGGTTTCAAGTGTCATCGCGCGCTGCGCTTTAGACGAAAAGAAGCCCCTTCCGAACGTGCAGTGAGGAGGTACAACAACAGGGGCGCGCAGCGATGAGCCAGGACATGTGCCCGGATGCTAGCACGCGCTCTCGCGCAATGTCAATCGAAGGCTCGCGGGCTAGTGAGATACTTTCGTGAAGCCCGGCGGAATGCCAAATGCCGGATCGTTGTCGGATATCGAATGGACATCGCCGCGTTCGGTCAAGGTGGCGAAGCCGCCGCCCTGCCGACCTTGACCCTGCATCGTGACCACTTCGAACAGCGCAAACTTCCCGGCGGGCAGAGACGGGCCCGACTCGCTGATGCTGAAGCGCGGGTTGGTTTTGTTTCGCAGCGCCGTCATGATCGACTGGTAAGCAGCCATGGCGCCGGCGCCGGGAGCCGATGGTGTGCCGCCGCTCGAGATGCTGGGACAGGTCGCAGCGGGCTCGTTCATCGTGCTGAAATATGCAATCGTGTTCATGTCGAACGACTGCGGATCGCTGCCGGGCTTCGTCACGGTCGTCTTGACGTCGGAGCTGTAACCGCTGGTCGACAGGTTCTCGATCGTGCGGGTCCCGAGGGCGCGCGTCGTCAGGGCGATCGTCATTTTCGTGCCGTCGTCGGTTCCCACCGTGCGTGGCGCGCTCGGCCCGCTTGGCGCGCGCGAGGGCTGGTACGGATGGTCGAGCGACTCGACACTATAGGTTTTCGCGGCGAGATCGAGCGTGGTCAGGGTGCGCGCCGAGCAATCGAGGATCTCCGCAGTATTCAGGGCGATATGATCGGTGCGGGTCTTCCATCCCGCCACATAGTGGCGCTCGGCGATCCCCGTCTTGAACATCGACATTGTAGCTTGCGCTTGGGCCATCGCTGCACCGAGCCCGAACGGCCCGCGCTTGGCCGGCTCCTGCGGGGTCGAGGCGGCTTCAAAATCGGAGCTAAAATTGCCCGGCTGTGGCGGCCCGTCGCCGCCCTGCTGGAATTTCATGACCGAATCGAACGCCAGGCCCTCGGCTGAGGCGCCGCCGGGAATGGCGAGCGACGTCAAAACCAGCACCCCGGCGACGATCGCCGGCCGAAGAGCAAGAGGGATTGGGAGCAAGGCAGCCTCCAGCCCGGAACAAAGCGTGTTCGGGACTTTTTCAGTGATCCTAAAACGCCCTTTGCCGGTGTGCAGCCCAAGCAAGCACACGACACCGTAAAAAGAGGGGACCTCCGGCGACTCGCGAGACGTCGTTTACCGCCTTGGCCGAGCCATGGTATATTGTTGCGGTTGCGCCGCTCGCAGGACCCCGGCCCGGCGCGCATTTTCGGTGGGGGAGATTGCCGTTTACGGCATTCGCAAAGGAGTTTTCGATGGCAAAAAAAGTCGTCGGCAAGATCGGCTTGCAGTTGCAAGCCGGCAAAGCGACGCCGGCCCCTCCGGTGGGCCCAGCGCTTGGACCGTACTCGCTCAACATCATGGCGTTTTGCAAAGAGTACAACGAGCGCACACAGTCTCAGGCGGGCATGGTGATTCCCGTCGAGATCACCGTTTACGAAGATCGCACGTTTACGTTCGTCACCAAGACGCCGCCCGCGAGCTTTCTCATCAAGAGAGCCCTCGGTGTCGAGTCCGGTTCGGCGATTCCGAATCGTACCAAAGTCGGTAAGCTGACGCAGAAGCAACTGCGCGAAATCGCCGAGACCAAAATGCAAGATCTCAACGCAAACGACGTCGACATGGCAATGCGCATCATCGCCGGGACGGCGCGTTCGATGGGCGTGGAGGTCGCATAGTGGCAACGCATCATGGCAAGCGCTACCGCGGTCTCGTAACGGGGATCGACAGCACCAAGCAATACGACATCGCCGAGGCAACGGCGGCCGTCAAGCGCAACGCGACCGCGAAGTTCGATGAGACGGTCGAAATCCACGTGCGGCTCGGCGTCGATCCGAAGAAGAGCGATCAGAACGTGCGCGGTACGGTTTTGTTGCCACACGGCACGGGCCGCACGGTGCGCGTGATCGCGTTCGCAAAGGGCGAGAAGGCTCGCGAAGCAGAAGCGGCCGGCGCCGATATCGCGGGCGAGCAAGACCTGATCGATAAGGTGAAGGCCGGCTTCACGGATTTCGACGTGGCGGTCGCGACGCCGGACATGATGGGCGCGGTCGGCTCGAACCTCGGCCGTATCCTCGCGCAAAAGATGCCCAACCCAAAGTCGGGCACCGTGACGCCGAACATCGGCAACGCGATCCGCGACATCAAAGCGGGTAAGGTAGAGTACCGTCTCGACAAGACCGGCATCGTGCATACGATCGTCGGTAAAGCGAGCTTCGGCGAAGCGCAGCTCGCCGAGAACGTCTCAACGCTGCTTGATGCGATCATTCGCGCCAAGCCCTCGGCTTCAAAGGGCACCTACCTGCGCAGCGTGACGCTGACCAGCACCATGGGTCCCGGCGTCAAGGTCGACCCGAACCGGGTCAAAGTAACGGCCGCGACCTCCTAAAAGAACGTTTGGAACCGGCCCGCGCCTTGACGGGCGGGCCGGACTCCGGTTATGATCACGGGCGACTCCGATGACCGTAGGTCCGCTCCCGGGCGGATAATGCGTAAGCGCCTACCGAGGATGACGACAACGATGCCGATGCGGTAACGGTGGCGCTCATCGCGAGATTGGAGCGCCGTTTCTTTCCAGAAAGAGACCTATGCCTACCGCAAAGAAAGAACAGACGATCGAAGAGCTGCGCAAGCGCGTGGCCGAGTCGAAGTATCTGTTCTTCACAAACTACGCCGGTCTGACGGTCGAAGAGATCACGAAGTTGCGCACGGAACTGCGTAAAGACGGATCGACCTACGCCGTCGTCAAGAACACGCTGTTCTCGCTTGCAGCGGGTGAAGAACTTGCCAAGAAGCTCGAGCAGTTCATGGCCGGCCCGACGGCCGTCGTCTTCGCTCCAAGCGATCCGGTCGCTCCGGCGAAAGCACTCAAACAGTTCTCCGACGGCGTCCGGGCGATCGACGTCAAGGCCGCCTACGTCGACGGTCACATCATCGATGCGGCGCAAGTCAGCGCGCTCGCTTCGCTGCCGCCCAAGGCCGAACTGCAAGCCAAGGTCCTTGGCCTGCTCTCAAGCCCGATGCGCGGCTTCGTCGGCGTTCTCGCCGCCAACCCCAGCGGATTCGTCCGCGTACTTTCCGCTCGCGAGAAGCAACTCGCCGAGTCAGCATCCTAAAGGAGTAAATGAACATGGCAGTTGCCGATCTCATCTCAGAAGTTGAAAAGTTAACGGTCCTCGAGCTGAACGAGCTGGTCAAAGCCCTCGAAGAGAAGTGGGGCGTCAGCGCCGCAGCACCGGTCGCGGTTGCGGCGGCGGGCGGCGGAGCCGCAGCAGCGCCGGCAGCGGCGGCCGAGAAGACCGAATTCGATGCCGTTCTCACCGAAGTCGGCGGAGAGAAAATCAAGGTCATCAAAGCGGTTCGCGAGATCACGAGCCTCGGTCTGACCGAAGCCAAAGCCTTCGTGGAAAGCGCACCCAAGGCGATCAAGACCGGCATCCCCAAAGACGAAGCCGAGCAGATCAAAGCCAAGCTCGCCGAAGTCGGCGCCACGGTCGAAGTCAAGTAACTTCGCCCGAGAGTCAATCGAAAAAGAGAAGCTCCGGTTTTCGCCGGAGCTTCTTTTAAGTTTAGGCGGCGGCGCGCGCGCTAGAAGTCCGTTGGAACGGGAGCGGGCCGCAGGTCGTGAAGTGTGGCAAGCTCGGCCGCACTCGGATCGCGTAAGACCTTTTGCGTACCGGGGCTGCGATGCTCGTGATGGGTGCCGCGGTCTTGGTCGTTCGCTTGGCCTGCCACCGTATGCGACGCCGGATCGCCCGCGTCGGAAGAACTTGCTTCTTGCGAGCGGCTCGGCTCGGGGAATGGGCTAGCGCCGCAGCGATTTGCGAGCTGCATGGCGAGTTGACGCAGCTCGCCGGCGATGACCTCCACGACCACGACGGCACCGCCGACCGGCATCCGCTCGTCGATCGAGGCCGCTTCCTGCGCGCTCAGCCCCTGGTCGGTCAATGCTTTGCGTAGTGATGCTTCATCGGTGAAGAATCGCCCGATCGCGCCGATGACCCCGCTGCTCGATTCCCGGACGTCGTGCTTCGCGTCGGCCTCCTTCGTGCCCCAAGCCGTCGTCGGATCCTCGAGCGGAGCTGGTTTGACGAGCGCCATCCAAGGAGCGGCGAAGCCGTTCTCCTTTAGCGCCTCGACGTAGTCGGCGGCGCGTGTCTTGTTTGGAAAAACCGCTGCGAAGGCCGTTCCGGAATCAATCATGTCGCTCCTCAAAGCGCGTGCTGCTTCTAGCTTTCCCCAAATAGTGAGGTTCGCTCACGCTCGAGCCGGACAGCGGGAGGTGCCGAATGCGCTCTAGGTGGGTTGGAACGTGATATATGGAAACGCGAGACGCGGGCGCAGACGGCGAAATGCCGTCCGGCCAACCGACCCAAAAGCAGCTGTTGCTTCCGAACGGACAGCCGGCGGCTGAAGCGCCGTCCGACGAGGTTGAGGCCCCGGCGGCGAGCAGGCGTGAGCGGCGTTTCTGGACGGACATGCGCCAGTTCGCGGTGCGCAATGCACTCGTGCTCGCCGTTTGTGCGCTCGTGTTCGTGGTCGCCTATGCTGCGATTTTGCGTGGCGCTTGGGCGATCGGCGCAGAGGGCAACTCGGCCGCTGATGGCGGCCAAGCAACTCATCAACCGATCGGCCCCGGAGCGAGTTCCAATGGCACCGGCGGCGCAGGCGCATCGCCTTCGAATGTGAGCAGCGCGAACCAAGGTGGCATCATGAGCCAAAGCAACGTAGTTGGTGCCGGCGTCAATCAAGGCAGCAACGGCACGCTCGATCAATCCGGCAGCAGCTCGAACGGCTCAACCGACAGTGGCCAAAACGGGAACGGAAACGCGAACGCTGGTTCCGACCCAAATTCATCGGCAGGCTCCGGCACGAACGGAGGCCCCAACGGCGCTGCAAATACGAACGGCACCGCAAGCGCAGCGAACGGAAATAATTCGCAGGCTGGGGGCTACGGTAGCGGCACGAACGTCAACGGTTCGAGTCAGAACGCGCCCTCAGGGAACGGTCAGTCAAACGGAAACGCAAATGGCTCGAGCGGCGCGGGGAACTCGGGCGCAAGTGCTAGCGGAGCGGGCGGCCACTAAAGAAAGTAAAGGGCGGACCAGCGAAGTGGTCCGCCCTTTGTGTGTAGCGGGTCGAGGACGCGTCGCTGAGCGTTAGTGGACGAGGAAGCCGACGAGCAACAGCGCGACGATGTTGAACACCTTGATCATCGGGTTGATGGCGGGGCCGGCCGTATCTTTGTAGGGATCGCCCACGGTGTCGCCGGTGACGGCTGCGGCGTGCGCGAGTGAGCCCTTTCCGCCGTAGTGACCGTCCTCGATGTATTTCTTCGCATTGTCCCAAGCGCCGCCGCCGCTCGTCATCGCGAGCGCGAGGAAGAGCCCGGTGACGATCGTGCCGACCAGTGCGCCGCCCATCATTTTCGCGCCGCCGAAGTTCGGTAGCACGTACGAGAGCAGAACGATGATGATCGGCACGCCGATCGGAATCAGCGCGGGCAGCACCATTTCTTTGAGCGCCGCGCGTGTCACGATGTCGACCGTCGTACCGTAGTCGGGTTTCTGCGTGCCCAGCATGATGCCGGGCATCTCGCGGAACTGACGACGTACCTCTTCGACGACGGCTCCGCCCGCCCGGCCGACCGATTCCATCGACAGCGAGGCGAACAAATACGGGCACAGACCGCCTACCAGCAGGCCGGTCAACACGTACGGATCGCCGATGTTGAAGAAGGCGTTGAACGCATTGGCATCGCTCGTATTGCAGAGGGCGCTCGTTGCGAGATGGCATTTGTCCGAGAGTTCTTGCAAGAACGAAGCGAAGAGCACGACGGCCGCAAGGCCGGCCGAGCCGATCGCGTATCCTTTGGTCACGGCCTTGGTCGTGTTGCCGACCGCATCGAGGGGGTCCGTAACCTTGCGAACCGCTTCGGGCATGTCGGCCATTTCGGCGATGCCGCCCGCGTTGTCGGTGATCGGACCGAACGAGTCGATCGCAACGATGATACCGGCCATCGATAGCATCGCCATGACGGCGATGCCGACGCCGTACAGGCTACCGAAGCCGTAGGCGACCAGAATGCCGACGACGATCGTGATCGCGGGCAGCGCGGTTGCCTGCATCGAGACCGCGAGGCCAGCGATGATGTTGGTCGCGTGCCCGGTGACCGATGCTTCGGCGATCCGCTTGACCGGCGGGAACGTCGTGCCCGTGTAGTATTCGGTGATGTAGGTGATGAGACCGGTCACGGCAAGGCCGACGAGCGAGCAGATGAAGATACCGGTAGAAGTGATCATCGTGCCGTTGCTCGTGGTGGCACCGTCGCCGAATTCAATGCGCGTGACGAAGAAGAACGCAACTGCTGCAATGACGCCGGCAACGATGAGCCCGGCGTAGAGGGCGTTCATGATCGAGCCCTTGCCGTCTTTCCCCATCCGCACGAAGAGCGTTCCGACGATCGAGGCGACGATCGACACCGCGCCCAAAATGAGCGGGAAGGTAGTCGCGGTGGCAAGCGTCTGGCCGAGCACGAGATGCCCGAGCAGCATCGAGGCGACCGTCGTTACGACGTAGGTTTCAAAGAGGTCGGCCGCCATACCGGCGCAATCGCCGACGTTGTCGCCGACGTTGTCGGCGATGACCGCGGGATTGCGCGGATCGTCTTCGGGAATGCCGGCTTCGACCTTACCGACAAGGTCGGCACCGACGTCCGCGGCCTTCGTGAAAATGCCGCCGCCTAAACGCGCGAACACGGAAATCAACGAGCAGCCGAACGCGAGCCCTACGAGCGCACCGATCGAATCGCTCACGGGGTTCGCCGAGTTCGCGTTGACCTTCAGCATGATCGCGTAGTAGCCGCTGACCGCAAGTAAACCCAGGCCCACGACGAGCAATCCCGTAACGGCTCCACCCCGGAACGCAAGCGCGAGTGCGGGAGCAAGCCCGCCGCGAGCCGCCTCAGCGGTGCGAACGTTGGCGCGTACCGAAACCAGCATGCCGATAAAACCGGCGAGGCCCGAAAGCGCGGCTCCGATCGCAAAGCCGACCGCGGCTTCCCAGCCAAGCGGTGCCGGCGCGATCAGGATCACGATGAACAGAATGACGGCTACGATGCCGATCGTCGTGTACTGGCGCTTGAGAAATGCCATCGCGCCTTCTTGGATGGCGGCGGCAATCTCTTGCATCCGGTCGTTGCCGGGCGACTGCCGCATGACGACCGAGATCAGGAATACGCCATACAAAATTGCGAGGACGCCGGCAATGAGTCCGGACGCGATGGCGATCGATGAATCCAACTGTTTCCCTACCTTAGAGCTTGCGAAGCGTTAACCGGAATTCGCACACATGAAGAAGGCCCCGTGAAGAGGCGGGGCGGGGTTCCCTCCCGCGTTTTGCGCGGCGGCTGCCGCGGTCCTGTTGGGGCTACATTTTCGCAACGGGGAGAGCCGGGAAAAGTCGCAGGATGCGCCTGCACGGAGAACGGGCCGCGACCGCGAAGCGCCCACAACAATGCAAGATGTCGAGTTTCTCGTCGTCGGGTGCGGCCCGTCGGGTGGGGTCGCCGCGCGCGAAGCCGCGCGCGGGGGGGTCGAGACCCTGGTCCTCGAGCGCGATCCGGTCGTTGGCGTAAAGCGCGTTTGCGCGGCGGGGCTGCGGCCGGGCTTCTGCGAGGACTTCGACCTGCCGCGCTCGATCGTTCATTGCGACCCGCCAACCGTGTCGCTGCGCGGCTTGTCCGGCCGCCGTTTCGACGTGCGCGTCGGTCAAGCGCATACGACGACCCGCGAAGAGCTCGACGGAACGATCGCGGCGCTCGCTCAGGCCGAAGGGGCCGAAATCCGCACTTCGACGCTCTTTCGCGGCTACCGTCGCGACGGCGACAAAACGATCGTCGAATATGCCGATCTCACGAGCGGCGAGCGCAAGCGGGTCCGTGCCCGTTCCGTTCTCCTAGCGCAGGGATCGACCGTGCGCCTCGATGCGCCATCGCGTTTGGCCTATCCGTCGTGGAGCGCTGGTCTGATCACGTGCTTTCAATACCGTGTCTACCTCGAGCGGCCGGCGATCGAAGAAACCTACAAAGTGCTCGAGCTGCACTACTATTTGACGAAATCGGGCCGCAACGTGATCGCCTGGATGTTTCCCAAGCGCGACCATCTGGCAATCGGCCTCGGTGTGCAAGGCAAACTTTCGGGCAAGGAGCTGCGCGGAGAACTCGACGCATTCTTGCCGACCGTTCAAGAGCGGCTCTTCCCGGGCGTCGGATATACGGTTCGCGAGGAAGGGAATCTGCTCTACGGCGGGGCGCCGCGTCCGCGCATCAGCGATGCCGGCGTCATGATTTCCGGAACGGCAGCGGGACTCGTCGACGCAACGACCGGCGAAGGGATCCACGAAGCTGCAATCTCGGGACGCATCGCCGCGCAGGCCGTGGTCGACGGGAAGCGCGGACGAATCTCCGCCCCCGACCGCCAATACGAACAAACGCTGAAGGACATTTTCTACGGGCGCCTGCGCCATCGCCACAAGCTCATGCAATTTCTCGAACGCCGCCCGATGCGTTTCGACGTCCTCTTCGAGCAACTCGCGCACGCGCCGCGTTTTGCCAACATGCTGCAGCGCGATCGCAACGACTTCTCGCTTGGGGAGTGGTTCTATCTCTACGCGCAGGCCGTATTATTTTCGGTTCGCTCCCTGCGAGCATAGCTAGTCGATGATCGCGTTTACCGTTGCGCGCATCGTTCGGCTCGCCGGCGTTCTGGTGGCGATCACGATTGCGAGCTTTGCCTTCATTCACCTGATCCCGGGCGACCCGGTCACGCTGCGCTTGGGCGATCACGCTACGCCCGAAGAGATCCGCGATCTGCGTGCAACCTATGGGCTCGACAAACCCCTGTACGTGCAGCTCGGGCTCTATATGCTGGCGCTTCTGCACGGTGACCTTGGCCGCTCGCTCGTCGATTCGCAGCCGGTTGCGCTCAAGCTCGCGCAATATTTTCCGGCGACCGTCGAGCTGACGGTCGGTGCGCTCATCTTTGCGCTCGTGATAGGCGTCCCGGCCGGAATCATTGCAGCACTGCGCCGCTCAAGCGCCGTCGACGTGCTGACGATGAGCGCGGCAATGCTCGGCGTTTCGATTCCGGTCTTCTGGCTCGGCTTCATGCTGGTATACTTGCTTGCGGTGATCCCGACGCAGTGGGGTCTCAACCTTTTTCCGATCTCGGGCCGCATTTCACTAACATATTTCGTTCCTGCGCGCACTCATCTGGTCGTATTAGACGCGCTGCTCGCCGGCAACGGTCGCGCCGCCCTCGACGCGCTTTGGCATCTCGTGTTGCCGGCCGCGACCCTTGGCACCATTCCCCTCGCGATCGTCGCCAAGATCACCCGGAGCGGGATGCTCGACGTGCTGCGCAGCGACTACATCCGCACCGCGCGAGCGAAGGGGGTCGGGCCGCAAGCGGTCGTGGTCCATCACGCGCTGCGCAACGCCTTGATCCCGATTCTGACCGTCGTGGGCCTTCAGAGCGGACTATTGCTTGGCGGTGCCGTGCTGACGGAACACATTTTTGCCTGGCCCGGGGTCGGGCGCCTCGCCTTCGATGCGATTTCGAACCGCGACATGCCCCTGATCAACGGCTGCGTCCTGCTATTCGCTACCGTGTTCGTCGCGGTGAACACCGCCGTCGACCTCCTGTACGCGGTCGCGAACCCGCGAATTCGCTACGGCGGATGAGTCCGGGCGACAGTGTGGAATGTCACACTCGTTGAAAGGCGACCCGAACGCCGCGTATATCATTGCAGGGACGCATTATACGCGGGAAGAGGCAATCCACCGCTACCTTCACCTGGTGAAGTACGTCGCTGGGCGTATTTCTGTCAACCTGCCGCCCAACGTCGAGCTAAACGACCTCATCAATGACGGTGTCGTCGGGTTGATCGACGCGATCGAGAAGTACGACGACGGCCGCGGGGTGAAGTTCGAAACGTACGCCATCACGCGTATTCACGGCGCGATCATAGACGCCTTACGAGCCCTTGATTGGGTGCCGCGTGCGATCCGGCAGAAGTCGCGCGAGCTCGAGCGTACCCAGCACGAGTTGGAAGCGGAATTCGGCCGTCAGGCGTCCGACGACGAGATCGCCGACCGCATGGGCGTGACGCGCAAAGATCTCGAACATCTGCAGCAAAAAGTGCGCGGCACCTCGGTGCTTTCGCTCGAGGAGCACCTTCCGAACGACCGCGGCAACGACATCCCGTTGCTCGACACGCTCAAGGGTGACGACGGTGACCTCGGTTCCGATGTCGAGCAACGCGAGATTCGTGAATCGCTGCTCACCGCTGTCGATTCGCTTTCGAAGCAAGAACGCACGGTCATTCAGCTCTACTACTTCGAAGGACAGACGCTCAAGGACATCAAGGCGGTGCTGGGCGTTTCCGAATCGCGCGTTTCGCAGATCCACGCGCAAGCGGTCATTCATCTGCGCCAAAAGCTGCGCGTGCTGCGCGCCGATCTCGGTTTCCGCGAGAACGATCCAACCATAAAACAGAAGTACGTGCGCCGGCCGGCGGCACCGCCGCCGTCGGGCGCGGAGCTCGCGCGCTAGCGAATCCGCCCGGGGTGAAACGCTAGTGCAACGGCGGCCGCGCGGGGTGCGCGAGACGCCGCTCTTCTCGAGTCTCATCGTCGCAGATCCGGCCGGTGAGGTCTTGCTGAGCGACGGCGGGGATGTTCGGCTCTATCGTGGCTGGCTTGCGCCCGAACGCGCCGATGCGCTCTTAGCGTCGATCCGCGCAACGACGCGTTGGGTGCAAGAGCGCCGCAAGATGTACGACCGTTTCGTCGATGTTCCGCGCGAACAGGCTTGGTACGGCGACGATCGTGAAATGCCGTTCACAGCGGAGCTCGGTGCGGTGCGGCGCGACCTCGAGGCCCTGACGGGCTCCCGTTTCTCGTACGTGCTGCTCAACCGCTACCGCAACGGCAAAGATAGCGTCGCCTGGCACAACGATCGTGAGGTGGCTCACATTCAAAGCCCGGTGATCGCCTCGCTGACCCTCGGCGCGACGCGCGCTTTCGATCTGCGGCCGAAGGCCGATCGCTCGCGCATCATCTCGGTCGACCTCGACCATGGCGACCTGATCGTGATGCGCGGCGAGACTCAGCAGAACTACGAACACCGCGTCGCCAAGGACCTGCGGATCGGGGGCGAACGCATCAATCTGACCTTTCGCCAGCAGCCGGACTAAGAGGCTCGAGCTGCCGACAGCAGGGTTCGCCTGACCCAATCGCGATTTTTGCCACGAGGTAGTTCATCTGAACGAGGTGGCCGGCGACGAAAAACTTGGTGGCCCGGCGCGCGTTCGCCGGCCGAAACCTACGCTGCGAGGTTGCTTCTTGGGGGCGGCCGAAAGGGCGCAAATATGTTCGTCCACCGTTTGAAGCTGCGGCCTCCGCAGCTTTTGCCGACGTGGATCGAGCGTCCACTCGTGCAGCGGCGTTTCGGTGCGGCTGCAAGCGTGCTATCGATGGTCGCCGGTCCCGGTTACGGAAAGACGGTGCTGGCGGCGCAGGTCTTCGCGGCATGGGACGGTCCGAAGTTTTGGTACAGCCTCGACCGGGCGGACAGCGATCTTGCAGTCTTCGCCGCACATCTTCAATCGATGCTTTCGGCGCAGCGGGGCATCACCGTGCCCGAAGGCGACGCCTGGCGTCTCGGTTCAGCCAAGGAGCTGAGCCGCGTCTTTGCCGAGATCCTGGCCGACGTGCGGCCCAACCCGCTGCTTGTTTTCGACGACGTTCAGCTGCTGCGCGGCAGCCGTTCCTTGACGGCGCTGGGAGATTTCGTTGAGCGGGCGGCCCGCACGGGCGCGAGGTTCGTGCTCTGTGGGCGCTCGATGCCGCTTTCGCTACACACGCTCGCGACCGGCGGCCAACTGGTCTCGGCCGGTGCCGCCGAGCTTGCCTTCGACAAGAACGAAGCTCGTGCGTATCTGCAGCGGGTCGCTGCGCTCGCGGCCGGCGATCCGGCTCTCGAGCGGCTTGCATCGCGCTCCGAAGGTTGGCCGGCCGGCCTCGCGTTGCTCGGCTCGGCGGCTTCCGTTCGCGCCGCTACGGCCGAACGCGGGGAACTTGCGGTGAGTGCCGACGAATCGCATGAACTGCTCTTCGACTATCTGGCCACCGAAGTACTGGACGGTCTCACCGAACGCGAACGGCAGTTCTTGGTCGAGACCTCGATTCTCGATGCACTCGAACGCGAAACGTGCGACGCGGTTACCGGCAGACACGATGCCGCCGACTTGCTGCCGTCGCTCGCACGGCGTGGGCTCTTCATCAATCGCCGTTCGGAAGATGCCTATACGGCCCATCAACTTTTTCGCGAGTTTTTGAGCGACACGTTAGCGCGCGAGCATGCGCCGGAATACATCGCCGGCTTGCATCGGCGCGCGGCGGTCTCGCTCGACGTGCGCGGCGACAAGGTCCGCGCGATCGCGCATGCGCTCGAAGCCGGCGATTTAGACGCCGCCGCCGCGACGCTCGAGACGGCGGCCTTTGAGAAATTGGCGAGCGGACAGCTCGCGCGCGTCGAGGAGTTTCTGCAGCGCATTGGTCGCGAGCGGATCGACGACAACCCGACGCTGTTGACGGCGCTCGGCCGTTTGCAGCAGTACCGCGGAGAATCCGATCAGGCGCAGGGATCGCTCGAGCGGGCGATCGCGATCGCGCGCGAGCGCGAGCAGTACCCGGTGATGGCCGAGGCGATCCGCGTGCTCGCCTCGACGCTTGCATATCACGGCGAATTCGAGCGGCTCCGCGAGTTGCTCGACGAAGGACTCGCCCTCGGCGAACGGGCCGGCCGAAGTGGCCGAACCGCCCTCGCCGTTGCTCTCGGAGCGCTCTCGATCGAGAGCGGTCTGCTCGATGAAGGCCTTGCCCTTTGCAACGAAGTGTTGCCCGATGCCGTGGCACGCGGTGACTTCGGCATGCAAGGGATCGTGCTGCACAACATGGCGGTCGCTCACGAGCGGCGGGGCGATCCCTACGGTGCGCTGGCGGCCTTCGAGCGCACGCTGCGGGTCAAACGCACCGCCGGCCAGCGCTCGTCGGCGCTACGGACGATGGCCAGCATGATCTTCGTGCTGCGTGTGCTCGGCGATCTCGATGAAGCCGAACGCGTGTCGCGCCAGTTGCTCGACGAGGCTCACGATATCGGCAACGCGGGCATGATCGCGCACGCGCATGAGAACGAGGGTGCGCTCAAGCTGCTGCGCGGTGACGTAGAGGGCGCGGCGCGCGATTTCCGCGAGGCAAAGAACGCCTCCGACCCGAGCGACGTGATCGTCATGCCCGAGATTTGGTACGGGTTCGCGCAGACATCGCTCGCTCTCGGCGACGTCGGCGAGGCCGAAGACTGCTGCGCGCGATCGATCGCTTTGCTGCGCACGCCGGGCCGCGATCAGCAGATCGCGCTGGTCGTGTTGCTGCGCGCCGAGTGCGCGGTCGCGCGCGGCGAGTTCGAGAGCGCCTTCGCCCGCGTCAAGGAAGCGCTCGCGCTTGCCGAGGGCGCGAACGCCGTTATGACGGTTTGGGTGTTGCTCGAAGCGGCAGCGCTGCTGGTGCGAATCGCCTCGAGCCTGCCGGCCGAGCAGAACGTCGAGGCCGAACGGGCCGGTGCCGCCGCCGCAACCAGCGCGATCGCGCTGATCCACCAGCGCGATTATCGCTTTATGCTGCGCACCAAAGCCCACGTTTTCGCAGAACTGCATCCGCATTTACTGCGTTGGCAAATCGGTCAGGGATTGATGCCCGATGCTCCTCGCACCGAGAAATCCTTGCGTATCGAATTGCTGGGCGGCCTGCGCATCGTCGTTGCCGGCGAACCACTGCCGGCGGAGGCCTGGAAGCGGCGCAAGGCGCGCGACATTTTTGCCTATCTCGTCAGTCTGCGAGGCCGTGCCGTTCCGCGGGCGCGGCTGATCGATCTGTACTGGCCCGACACCGACGCCGATGCGGCCCACGACAATCTGCGTGTCACGATCAGCGCGATCCGCAAAGCACTCGGGGACGTCGTCAAATACGAAGCCAACGGCTACCGCTTCGCCGCGCCCGCCGATACGACGATCGATGCCGAGCAGTTCGACGCGCACATGGAGAGCGCGCGCCAAGCCGGTGCCGCCGGAGTGCTCGAGGGCGTGCGGCACGCGTACATGGCGGCGATCGATCTTTATCGTGGCGAGTTCTTGGAAGGCATCGACGACGGCGGTTGGCAGTGGCGCGAGCGCGAGCGCTTACGGGCGGCCTTCTTGGAAGCATTGCGCTGGCTCGCTTCGGATACGCAAGGCGATATCGCCGTCCGCCGCATCGCACTCGCCCGGATTCTCGAGGTGGCGCCCTTCGACGTCGAGGCCGTGCGCATGCATCTCGAATTCCTGGTCATCGAAGCCCGCGTCGGCGACGCTCGCCGCGACTACGAAATATGGAAGCGGCGGTACCGGAGCGCGGTCGGAGCCGATCCACCGGAGATCTGGCGCCCGCCTGACGCACTGAGCACGCCGGCGACCGTTCGCAAATTGTTACAGCGACAGTCGTAAGATCAGCTCGCGGCCGGTCTTTTTTGCCGTCAATCGAACAGGAGTTCGATTGACGGCCGCGAAGTCGGACTTCAATGAGCTGGCTTGCCAAGCTGAGGACGGCGCTGGGCCGCTCGCGCGAATCGCTTTCCGGTGTTGAGACCCTCGCGCAGCAACGGCGTCCCCTCGACCGCGAGTTTTGGGAAGAACTCGAGGAAATCTTGATTTCGGCCGACTTCGGCGTGCCGACCACCGAGAAGATCGTCGGGTCGCTACGGACGGTTGCAGCTCAAGAATTTTGGAATCGCAGCGACCAGGTCGTCAAGCGCTTCAAAACCGACGTGCGCAGTTTCCTCACGCTGCCCGATAGCGGGCTCGTGCTGCGTAACAAGCCCGCGGTAATCCTCGTCGTCGGCGTCAATGGAAGCGGAAAGACGACGACGATCGGCAAGCTCGGGCGGCTCTTGTCGTCCCAGCGCAAGCGCGTGATGTTCGTTGCGGCCGACACGTTCCGGGCGGCCGCGGCCGAACAGCTCGCGGTATGGGCGCAGCGCAGCGGTGCGGAGTTCGTGCGCGGGCGCGAAGGCTCGGATCCCGCTTCCGTCGTTTTCGACGGCATCTCGGCTGCCAAAGCGCGCAATGTCGACGTCGCGATCGTCGACACGGCCGGGCGTCTGCAGACCAAGACGAATTTGATGGAAGAGCTGAAGAAAATGCGGCGCATCATCGAGCGCGAAACCGGTGCGCCGCCCGATGAAACGCTGCTCGTGCTCGACGGCACGACGGGGCAAAACGCGATCTCGCAAGCGAAGCTCTTCAACGAGGCGACGAAGCTGACGGGCGTCGTCGTCACGAAGCTCGACTCGACGGCAAAGGGCGGCGTGCTCGTTGCAATCGTCGACGCGCTGGAAGTGCCGATCAAGTTCATCGGCCTGGGCGAAGGGATCGACGAACTGCGACCCTTTGACGCGGTCGATTTCATCGATAGTCTCTTCGAACCCGCACCGGTCGCGTGAACCACTGTGCCATACAGTTGGCACACCGCTCCCCTACGATAAGGCTGTTGATTACCACCGCACGGTGAGCCGTGCTCGAGTTTTATAAGGAGTATCCCAAAGGTGGCTGACGAGAAAGCGGTAGCGCTGAGCAATGCTCTCGCGCAGATCGAGCGGCAATTCGGCAAGGGTTCGATCATGAAGATGGGCGACTTCTCGGAGCGGATGGCGATCGAAGCCATTCCGACCGGGTCGATCGCACTCGATTTGGCGCTCGGCGTCGGCGGGCTTCCGCGGGGCCGCGTCGTCGAAATCTATGGGCCGGAGTCGAGCGGTAAGACGACGCTCGCGCTGCACGTGATCGCCGAAGCGCAGAAGATGGGCGGCACGGCAGCCTTCGTCGACGTCGAGCACGCGCTCGATCCCACCTACGCAAGCGCGCTCGGCATCGATCTCGATAGCCTGCTGGTTTCGCAGCCCGATACGGGAGAACAGGCGCTCGACATTGCCGAGATGCTGGTGCGCTCGAACGCGGTCGATGTGGTCGTGGTCGACTCGGTCGCAGCCTTGGTCACCAAAGCCGAACTCGAAGGCGACATGGGCGACACGCACGTCGGCCTGCAGGCGCGCTTGATGTCCCAGGCTTTGCGTAAGCTGACGGCGGCGATCTCGCGCTCGAAATGCGTGATGATCTTCATCAACCAACTGCGCGAGAAGGTCGGCGTCATGTTCGGCAGCCCCGAGACGACTTCGGGCGGTCGCGCTCTGAAATTCTACGCATCGGTGCGGCTCGACGTGCGCAAGCTCGAGCAGATCAAGATCGGCCAAGACGTCGTCGGTTCGCGTACCCGTGTCAAGGTCGTCAAGAACAAGGTGGCCCCGCCCTTCCGCCAAGCCGAGTTCGACATCACCTACGGTCGCGGTATCTCGAAGATGGGTTCGGTGCTCGATGTCGCGCTCGAGCGAAATATCGTCGGCAAGAGCGGTTCGTGGTACACCTACGGCGACACGCGGATCGGTCAGGGTCGCGAGAACGCCAAGGCTTATCTCGAGGAGCACATCGATCTTGCGGACGAGATCGCGGGCCGCATCCGCGACGCGCTGACCGCGTCCGTATCGAGCAACGGCCATGCCGCTCTTGCAACGAGTGACGCAAGCGGCGATTAACGGCGCTCCGAGCGAGGCGCGGCCGACGGGCCGCGTCCGCATGACGGCGCTTCGGATGCTCGCGCAGCGTCGCTTGACCGAAGCGCAGTTGTGGGAGCGTCTGGCCCGCAAGGGCTATTCCGACGCCGAGATCCGCAGCACGGTCGAGTCGTGCAAGCGCGACGGATTCATCGACGACACTTTGTTTGCAAAACTTTACGTTGACGCTCGCGTCAAAGCGGTCGGCGACGCGCGCCTCGTCGCCGATCTCGTACGGCGCGGAATCGACCGCGAGGCGGCGCAGCGGAGCGTCGACGAGGCCGAGCGTGCCGAAGACGAGCGTCTCGGCGTTGCGATCGAAAAGCTCTTTCGCACTCGTGCGTCGCTTAGCTACCCGAGCGCGGCACGCGCACTCGAACGCCTTGGTTTTCCGGCTTCATCGATTTATCGTGAGCTACGTGTGCGCGCGCGAGCCGAGGATTCACTCACCGAGTCCCCGTAAGGAGGGCCGCTATGCGGTCTATCCTAGCCGGGGTGCTCGTGGCGAGCGTCATGACCTTCTCGGCTCCCGCACCCGCCGTCGAACTCGGTTCCATCGCGAGAGCGGCATCAGAATATCAAAACCCCAACGGGCGGCTCGAAAGTATGTATCGAGCCGCTTTATTGAATACGAGCCGCCAGGCCGTGTATGCCGCCGATGGTACCGCCTACGTCAAGACGGGCGACATTCCCGCCGAGTGGCTGCGCGACGCGAGCGCGCAAGTGCGACCGTATCTATTTTTTGCCAAGACTGATCCCGAAGTTGCGGCGCTCTTGCGCGGCATCATCGCACGTGAGGGCAAGTATTTACAGGTCGATCCGTACGCCAACGCGTTCACGATCGACTACCGCGTTTTCGAAGAGAAGTTCGAACTCGATTCGCTCGCGTATCCGATCATCTTGGCGTGGAGTTACTGGAAAGCGACCGGCGACGAGTCGATCTTCACGGGCGACGAGTCGCTCGGCTTCGACAAGGCGCTCGAAACGATGGAGCGCGAGCAAGACCACGCGCATAACTCGAAGTACACCCATCACGAACTGCGCCAGACGAGCGGCGACCCGGGCCCCAATCCCGTCGCCTACACCGGTATGATTTGGACCGGTTTTCGCCCTTCCGACGATGCGTGCGTTTACAACTACCTGATCCCTTCGGAGATGATGGCGGTGGTCGCGCTCGGCGATCTCGAAGAGATCGAGCGCAGCGTCTACCGGAATTTGCTGAAGTCCAATCGCGCGAAAACGTTGCGTTCCGAAGTGCAGGACGGCATTCAAAAGTTTGGCGAGATCTTTACGCCGAACTACGGCTATATCTACGCCTATGAGGTCGACGGTCTGGGCAACACGACGCTCATGGACGACGCCAACATTCCGAGCCTGCTTTCAGCGCCCTACATCGGGTACACCAAACCCGACAGCTTCGTCTACAAGAACACGCGCAAATTCTTGCTTTCGAAAGATAATCCGTACTATTACGTCGGATCGGTCGCGCGCGGTATCGGAAGCGCTCACACGAGCGACGGTTTCGTTTGGCCGCTCGCGCTCATCATCCAAGGCCTGACCTCGACCTCGGATACCGAGCGACGCGACGTGCTCGGCGAGCTGCTGGCAAGCGATCCCGGCGATCACCTGCTGCACGAGTCGTTCGACCCGAACAATCCGGACCGTTTTTCGCGCAAGGATTTCGGCTGGCCGAACGCCTTGTTTTCCGAGTTCGTCATGACCGATTTCAGCGGCGTGCCGGCGCAACCCATGGGCGATACGAGCGACCTCGAGTTTCGCGGGGACTAGCGCGCCGTTGCCTAAGGGAGGGCGGTGGTGAGCAATAAAGCCGACATCGTTCTCGGGATTCAGTGGGGCGACGAAGGGAAAGGACGCGTCGTCGATTCGTATGCGGCCGACTACGATATCGTCGCGCGTTTCGGCGGTGGAGACAACGCGGGGCATACGCTCGTCGTCGGCGACCGGAAGCTGGCGCTACGAATCGTGCCGAGCGGCGTGTTGCAGGAACGGCCCGAGCTCTTCATCGGCGGCGGCACGGTCGTGAGCCTGGAAGGCTTCGTCGCCGAACTGGAGATGCTCGCCGGCATCGGCGTCGATGTCTCGCGCGTGAAAATTTCCGATCGGGCCCACATCGTCTTTCCGTACCACGCAGCGCTCGACCGGGCGGGCGAGAAGGCGCGCGGGGATGCAGCGCTCGGAACGACGGGGCGCGGAATCGGGCCCGCTTATACCGACAAGGCTGCGCGTTTGGGCATCACCTTCGACGAGCTGAGAAAGCCCGAAGGTTTGGCAGAGAAGCTTCGCTACAACCTGCTTTCGCGCGCCCAACAACTCGAGCGCATCGAGGATGCGCCGAGCGAAGATGACCTCGTGGCCAAGACCCTCGAACTGATTCCCCGGGTGGCGCGGCATATCGTCGACGGCGTTTCGTACATTCATGGAGCTCTCGAGAGCGGCAAACGCGTGCTGATCGAGGGCGCGCAAGGGACCTTGCTCGACGTCGGATACGGAACGTATCCCTACGTTACGAGCTCACATACGATTGCGGGCGGGGCGTGTACGGGTCTGGGAATCGGGCCGACGCAGATCGGCCGCGTCGTCGGCGTCGTCAAAGCGTACTGTTCGCGCGTCGGCGCCGGCCCGTTCCCAACGGAACTCGACGATCACCTCGGCGAGCGGTTGCGCAAGCAAGGTGCCGAGTTCGGCACCGTCACCGGCCGGCCGCGGCGCTGCGGCTGGTTCGACGCGGTCGCCGCACGCTACGCGGTACGCGTGAACGGATTGACGAGCGCCGTCATCACGAAGCTCGATGTCTTGAGCGGCTTCGAACGTATCGCAATCGCAACCGGTTATCGCGTCGGCGGGCTCGAGGCCGGCTTCGAAGCTGCCGGTGAGCCCGGCCTTTCGCTCGCGCTCGATTGGTACGACGGTTGGAACGAGGACCTGTCGCTCGTGCGCAAGATCGGCGCCCTTCCCAAAGCGGCGCGTACCTACCTCGGCGCCCTCGAAGAAGCGCTGGCCGTTCCGGTCGATGCGGTGTCGCTTGGGCCTGAGCGCAGCTCGATGGCGCTCCCGTAACGGAGGCTGCGCCGTGATCTCTCTCGTCCGCCAGAACGGGCATCCGCTGATCGTCAATGCGGATCTCATTGAAACGGTCGAGCTTACCGATGAAGGCACGACCGTCGTGACCTTGACCACCGGCAACGTGCTGGCCGTCGTCGATGCGCCCGAGGCGGTGCGCGCGGCGGTCGTCGCCTACCGGCGCAGCATCGCCGCGCCGCCGTAGTGCGCTTTCTGGTCGCCGACGACGCCGCCGTCGCGCGCGAGGTCTTCGGTCACTTGGCTCGCGAGCTCGGCCACGAGGTCGCGGGCGCCGCGATCGACGCCGAGGCGACCGTGCGTGCGCTGCGCGAGCTGCAGGTCGACGCGGTGGTGCTCGACGGACGCTTGCCTCCGCAAGGAGCGCTCGGAGTCATTCCGCTCCTACGTGCGGCCGCGCCGGATGTGGCGATTCTGATCGTCGCCGCCCTCGGCGAAACGGACTTGGTCCGAGCTGCCGTTGCGGCCGGCGCCGATGGCGCGCTGCGGCGGCCGCTGACGCTCCTGCGGCTGTCGGCCGCCTTGGAGAGCGTGCAACGCTCGCACGGCACGCGTAGGTGACCGCGCAGGATGCTTCCCAACCTGGTTTCGCGAACTAAACGGTCATGTCAGACGGATCCGAAATCGAGACGCATGCGCCCCACGCGAACTCGGCCACGGCGACGGCCCCGCAGCCGCCGCCGGACGGACAAATTCAGGCGCAACAGGACGTCGCACTCAAGCGCGCCCTGGTCTTCATTGGTATTGCGGTTGCCTCGGCGGCGCTCGCGTACGCGATCGTGCGGGCTACGCTCACCCGTACGCCGGTCGATCCGACGACGGAGCGCATCCAGCAACTGATCGACGAAGCGAATCGGCTGCTCAAGCAGCTCGATGACAAAAAGCCTGATTAACGGCGGGCTCACCTTGCCGGCCGCCGTGGCGGTCGGCGACGTCGTCGAGATCCAGTGCACCGACCTGATCGCAAAGACGGGTCAAGCCGTCGGCCGCGCCAACGGCATGGTCGTCTACGTGCTCGGGCCGGTCCCCGGCGAACGAGCGCGGGTGCGCATCGAGTCGGTGAAGGCCAAGTACGCGATCGGCGAGCTGATCGAGCTCTTGGATCGCTCGCCCGACCGCGCCGAACCGTTTTGCCCGGTGTTCGGCTCGTGCGGCGGCTGCCAAGTGCAACATCTCGCCTACCCGGCGCAACTCGTGTGGAAGCGCGCGCTTGTCGACAACGCCCTTCGCCGGCTTGGCGGAATTACGGAAACGCACGTCGCAGACCCGGTCGGCATGGACGATCCGCGCGCCTATCGCAACAAAATGGCGCTGGTCGTTCAGCAGCACGGAGAGCGCACCAGTTTTGGTTTCTATGCCGCGCGCACGCACGACGTCGTCGAGATCGAGCACTGTCCGATCGTCATGCCGCAGCTCGATCGTACCCTCGCCGGCCTGTGGGAAGCTGCGCAGGATCCGGTCACGGTCCACGTGTTCGCCGGGGCACGCCACGTCGTCGCGCGCGCCGGTCGCGCCTCGGGCGAAGGCGTCGTCTCCGTCACGACCGATCGCGCTTCCGCGACCCTACCCCAGCTTGCAGCCGATCTGGCAGCGAAGATTCCAGGAGTCGTCGGCGTCGGTAACTCGTTCGAACCGGTCAGCGAAAACGCCGTTATGGGGCGGCGCAACGTCACGCTGTACGGCAACCCTGAGATGCACGAGGAGATCGAGGGCATTCGCTTCCGCGTTTCGCCCGCGTCGTTCTTTCAGGTCAATAGTGAGATGGTCGGAAAAATCTTCGGCTATCTCAGGGCGCAGACGGCGAGCGTCAAGCGCATCATCGACCTGTATTGCGGCGCCGGCACGTTCGCTTTGTTTTTCGCAAAGCACGGCGCCCAGGTGGTCGGCATCGAGGAAAATCCGCACGCCGTGCGCGAGGCTAAGGCGAACGCCGCCCTCAACGGCGTCGAGCCGAAGACGGCCTTCATCAACGGACGCGTCGATGCGACCTTACGTTCGAAGATGGGTGCCGAGGCGCTCGCGGCGGCCGACGTCGTGTTCCTCGATCCGCCGCGCAAAGGCAGCGACGAGGTTACGTTGCAGGCCGTCGTGCGCGCACGGGTGCCGCACGTGTGGTACCTTTCGTGCAATCCGGCGACCCTGGCCCGCGACCTGGCGCAACTCCTGGCGGGCGGGTACCGGATCGACGCCGTACAACCCTTTGACATGTTCCCGCAGACCGGCCACATCGAGGCACTCGCCGTGCTCCATCGCGCGGATGTCGCGCCGCTCGGTTTCACGGCACGCTAAGAGCGCCCGGGCCGCATTCACGAGAGGAGACCCTTTTGGCATCCGGCGACATCGACGTCGCGTACGTCGCGAAGTTAGCGCGTCTCGCGCTGACGCCGGCGGAAATCGAACGCTTCGGCACGCAGCTCGGGGCGCTCTTGCAGCATGTCGACGCGCTTGCGGAGTTGCCGGTCGGTGACGTGCCGGCGACCGCCCAAGTGATCCCGCAATCGAATGTAGCCCGCGCTGACGTCGCGCGCCCGTCGCTCGATCGCGAGGTGGTTCTCGGGGCCGCGCCGCGACGCGAAGGGCCGTATTTCCGCGTGCCGCGGATCATTGGAGAGGCCGGCGAGGATGCCGCGCCGGCCGGCAGCGTACGTGCGGGAGAAGGGGCATGATCCTCGAGGGTACCGCAAGAGAAATCGCGCACGCGGTCAACGCGCGCGAGGTCTCGGCCGTGGAGCTCGCCGATGCGATGGCCGAGCGCATCGCCGAGCGTGACGGCGCGGTCGGCGCATACCTAGCGCGCACGAGCGAGCTCGCGCGCGCGCAAGCGTTGCGCGTCGATGCGGCGATTCGCGACGGCAAAACGTTTCCGCTCGCCGGTGTGCCGCTGGCCCTCAAAGATAACATGTGCTTGGAGGGCAGCCCGACCACGTGCGGCTCGAAGATTTTGGGCAATTGGGTCGCGCCCTACACGGCGACTGCCGTGCAGCGTTTGCTCGACGCCGGCGCGACGCCGCTCGGCAAGACGAACCTCGACGAGTTCGCGATGGGCAGCTCGTGCGAGAATAGTGCGCTCGGCCGCACGCGCAATCCGTGGGACCTCGGACGCGTGCCGGGCGGCAGTTCAGGCGGCAGCGTCGCCGCGGTCGCGGCCGGTGAAGCGACCGTCGCGCTCGGGAGCGATACGGGCGGCTCGATTCGCGAGCCGGCCGCGTTTTGCGGCGTGGTCGGGTTCAAGCCGACCTATGGTCGCGTTTCGCGCTACGGTTTGATCGCCTTCGCCTCGAGTCTCGACCAGATCGGACCGATCTCGAAGACCGTCGAGGATGCGGCGCTCGTGTACGACGTGATGGCCGGCCGCGACACCATGGACGCAACGACGGCCGAACGCGACGTCGAGCAGACCTCGCTTGGTTTGCGCGAAGATCTGCGCGGCGTGCGCATCGGCATCGTGGCGGAGTTTGGTCTCGACAAACTCGAACCGGCCGTGCGCGCGGTCTACGAACGGGCCTACGCCGATCTCGAGCGGCTTGGTGCCCAACTCGTTGAAGTGAGCCTGCCGACTGCCGACTACGGCGTCGCGACCTACTATCTGGTCGCACCCGCCGAGTGTTCCTCGAATCTGGCACGCTTCGACGGTATGCGCTATGGGTTGCGCGTCGAGCGCCCCGACGTCGTAGCGACCTATGAAGCGACTCGTGCCGCGGGATTCGGCGACGAAGTAAAACGCCGCATCCTGATCGGCACCTATGCGCTTTCGAGCGGTTACTACGATGCCTACTACGTGCGGGCGCAGAAGGCGCGCACCCTCATTGCAGCGGATTTCGCCAAGGCCTTTGCGTCGTGCGATGCGATCGCGTGCCCGGCCGCGGCATCGCCCGCCTTCGAATTCAACGCGAAGTCGGATCCGGTCAGCATGTATTTGATGGACTACTATACGGTTCCGATGTCGCTCGCCGGCCTGCCCTCGCTCTCGGTGCCGTGCGGTTACGTGAAACCGGCCGGTGCGGCGGGACCGCTGCCGCTCGGCCTTGAGCTGAGCACACCGCTCTTCGCAGAGCGCTCGCTGCTGAACATCGCGCACGCCTACGAACGCGCGACCCGCCACCTCGAAGCGGAACGGATTCCGCTACTCTCGAGCGCGGTGAGCGCATGAGCACAACGATGGAAGAAGCAAAGGCCGCCGTGGTGATCAACGGAACGCCCTATGAAGCGGTGATGGGCATCGAGTGTCACGTCGAGCTGAAGACCGAAACCAAGATGTTCTGCGGCTGCCTCAACATATTCGGGGCCGAGCCCAACACGAACGTGTGCCCGGTGTGTCTCGGGTTGCCGGGAGCACTTCCCGTACCGAACCAGCTGGCGCTCGAACTGATGCTCAAAGCGGGACTCGCGTTTGGGGCCGACATCCCGGCGTTCTCGAAGTTCGACCGGAAGAACTATTTTTATCCGGACATGCCCAAGAACTATCAGATATCGCAGTTCGACATGCCGTTGACGCAAGGCGGGACCGTAACGTTTTGGCTCGATGACGGCACGCAGGGCTCGTGCCGGTTGACGCGCATTCACATGGAAGAAGATACCGGTAAATCGACGCACGCCTCGCACGACGGCCGTATTGCGGGCAGCACGTATTCGCTGGTCGATTTCAACCGGGCCGGGGTTCCGCTGATGGAGTGCGTTTCGGAGCCCGACATTCGCGACGCCGCCAGCGCCGTTGCCTATCTCGAGGCGTTGAAGCGAACCTTCGTCGCCCTCGGCGTGAGCGACGTCAAGATGGAAGAAGGCTCGCTGCGCTGCGACGTCAATTTGTCGCTGCGCCCGCTTGGCGCGACCGAATATGGTACGAAGGCCGAGATCAAGAACATGAACTCGTTTAACTCGGTCGGACGCGCGATCGAGAGCGAGATTGCGCGCCAAGCCGCGATTCTCGAGAGCGGTGGCCGGATCGTTCAGGAGACGCGCGGCTGGGACGAAGCGGCCGGGGTGACCCATTCGATGCGCAACAAAGAACAAGCGCACGACTACCGCTATTTTCCCGATCCCGACTTGACGCCGATGGAGTTCGCCCGGCACGACATCGAGCGCTTGCGCTCGGAGCTTGGTCCGCTGCCCCAGGCGCGGCTCGACCGGCTGATTCTCGAAGACAAACTTTCCGTCGTGCAGGCGCATCAGATCGTCGACAAGCCGGGACTGGCCGGCTTCTACGAGGCCGCGGCGGAAGCGAGTGCCAGACCGCAGGCGACGGTCAACTTCTTGCTTGGCGATCTCTCGCGGCTCGCCAACGAGACGGGTGTCGCCGTCAGCGCTTCGGGCGTGACGCCGCAAGCGCTGGCCGAGCTGATCGAACTGACCGAAGCCGGCGCGATCAACTCCAAAACGGCCAAAGACCTGATCGCGCGCCTCTGGAGTGCCGGCGGCTCGCCCAAGACGATCGTCGAGGCCGAGGGGCTGGGCCAAGTGAGCGACAGCGGTGCCATCGATGCGCTCGTGGCCGAGATTCTTGCTGCCAACGAAAAGACCGTGACCGACTATCGTGCCGGCAAGGGCAAGGTCATGGGATTTTTGGTCGGTCAAGTCATGAAGCAAAGCCGCGGCAAAGCCAATCCGCAACTCGCCGAAGAGCGGCTGCGCGCTGCGCTCGGCGACGGCGGCGGAAGCGGCACGTAACGCATTATGCTCGAGCGCATCGTCACCGCGCACGGTCGCGTGCTCATCGCCGCGCAATCGAGCGACATCGCAGACATCGTCGCACTCGAACAGCGTCCCGACATGTCGGAATACATCTATCACTGGCCCACGGAGCAGCACCGCCGCAATCTCGCCGACCCGAACATGCGCTATCTCGTGTTGCGGCGTCCCGAAGCCGGGCTCGAAGGTTTCGTGATTCTGGGCGACTTGCTGTCGCCCAACAAGTGGGTCGCGCTCGAGCGGATCGCCTTGGTCCACCATGGGCTTGGCCTCGGACAGGACGTCTTGCGGGCGGTGATCGACGCCGTCTTTGATTCGGCTGGTGCGCACAGGCTGCAGCTCGACGTGTTCGTCGACAACACGCGGGCGCGACGCGCGTATGAGGTCGTCGGTTTTCGGGAAGAGGGCGTGCTGCGTGACGCGGTTTGGCGCGACGACCGCTACGTGTCGCTCGTGATCATGGCGATGCTGGCCGGCGACCGGGCAGCAGTGAAGGCATGACGCTAACGAGCGAAGCGCCGGCGACGCGCAGCCGGCTCGCGGACGATCGCAGCCTCGAGGTGCTCGACTTCGCTGCGATCCGGGCGCTGCTGGCCAAGGAAACGTTGACCGATCGCGCGACCGCGCACGCTTGGACACTCGTGCCGCACGTCGATCTTGCCACGGTTCGGCTCGAACAGGCGGCGACGGTCGAGATGCGCCGGATCGCAAGCGATTCCGCCTTCAACCTGCCGCGCACCCGCGAGGTCGGCGAAGGCGTAACGCGTGCCGTGCGCGGCGGCACGCTTTCGCCCGAGGAGTTGCGCGACATCGGCATCGCGCTCGCAGCCGCCGACGCGGCGGTGCGGCGCATTCGTTCGAGCCAAGCGCCGGTCTTGCAGGCGCGCTGCGCGGCGGCCGTACCGCTACCCGAAGTCGCGGCTGCGATCGACCGCGCGATCGGGGAGCGCGGCGAGGTGCTCGATCGCGCTTCGCCGGCGCTGGCGCGCGTACGCCGTAACGCCATCCACGCGCAAGATGAAGCGCGCGATCGCTGTGCGGCGATCCTGCGCTCGCCGAGGTACAGCCGCGCGATTCAAGACGCGGTCGTAACGGTGCGCGAAGGCCGCTTCGTCATTCCGGTCAAGGCCGAGTTCTCCGGCGCCGTCCCCGGAGTCGTTCACGACACGTCCTCGACCGGACATACGCTGTTCATCGAGCCGCTCGATGCGCTCGACGTCAACAACCGCGTGCGCACGCTGCGGATCGAAGAAGAACGCGAGGTCGCGCGGATACTTGCCGAGCTTTCGCAGCTGGTCGCGAGCCGTGCCGAACGCGCCGAAATCAATTTGGACGTTCTTGCCGACATCGATTTCGTGCTCGCCCGGGTGCGGGTGGCGCAGGCGATGGACGCGGTCGCGCCGATCGTGCTCGACGGGGCGCGGATCGACATCCGCGCCGGGCGCCATCCGCTGCTCGGAGCCCGGGCCGTGCCGCAAACGCTCGCCCTTGACGACGAGGTGCGCTTCATCGTGGTCAGCGGGCCCAACATGGGCGGCAAGACCGTATCGCTCAAGCTCGCGGGCCTCTTCGTCGTCATGACGTATTGCGGTATGCAACTGCCGGCCGAAGAAGGTACCGCGATCGGCGGATTCGACTACCTCGGCTGCGACCTCGGCGACGAGCAGTCGATCGTCGAGAACGCTTCGACCTTCTCTGCGCACCTGGCGCGGCTGCGCACCCTGCTGGAAGGTGCCGGCACGCGTTCGCTCGTGCTGATCGACGAGATCGCAAGCGGCACCGAACCCGCTGCCGGAGCGGCGCTCGGTATCGCGCTGGTCGAACGCTTGCTCGAGCGCGGAGCGCGCGGCATCGTCACGACCCATAGTACGGAACTGAAGTTATTTGCTTCGTCGACCCCCGGCGTGCGCAACGCCAGCGTTCGTTTCGACCCGCACAGCTACGCGCCGACCTATCAACTCGACCTCGGCTCGCCCGGGCAGTCGCTAGCGTTTCCGCTGGCGCGCGCCCTTGGACTCGACGCGGCGGTGGTCGAACGCGCCGAGTCGCTTCTCTCGACGAGCGAACGCGACTACGACCGCGCCCTTCAGGAACTCGCCGAGGTTCGCTCGCAGGCCGTCGCCGAGCGTGAGGGTCTGCGTAGCGAGCGTGCGCGCCTGCAAGCGCTCGAGGCTTCAGCGCGCCAGCACAGCGAGGCGCTTGAACGCGAACGGCGCACGCTCGCGCGCCAGGCCGACGAACGCTTGGGACGCGCGCTACGTGATTTCACGGCGGAACTCGAGCGGCGCACGCGCGACCGTCCCGGACAGCGCCCAAAGGTGACCTCGGGCCAGGCGAGTTTGCTCGGGCGCGTCCTCGAAGAAGTGCATAGCGATCTCGGCCTCGCGCCGCCCGCGCCGGCTGCCGCACCCGCGCCTGCCGGCGGCCAGAAGCCGGCGCCGGTCGCAGTCGGCGACCGCGTCTTCGTCGAGTCGCTCGGCAGCGAGGGAAACGTGGTCGACGACTTCGGCGACGGTGTGCTGGTCGCAATCGGCGCGATGAAGACCGTCGTGCCCAAACGCGGGCTGCGCATCGTTCGGCGAGCCGTTGATGCGGCGCCGCGCGCCGCTCGGCGCGCAAAGGCCGAAGCCGGTGCCGCGACGCTCGACGCCGCAAGCAGCGCGCGCACCGAACTCGACGTGCGCGGCAAACGTTTCGTCGAGGCAGAACCGCTGGTCGACAAGTGGATCGATCAATCCGCGCTGCTCGGGCTTTCGCCGCTGCGGCTGATTCACGGCAAGGGGACGGGATTGCTCGGCAAGGGTCTGCAGGAATGGCTGAAGGGACGGCCCGGCGTCAAGGACGTCCGCTACGGTAATGCCGACGAGGGCGGCGGCGGCGTCACGATCTTCGAACTCGGCTGATGGCGACTGCGATCGATAATTCGCCGCGCGCGCAGACAGAGATTTTGACGAGCGGTTGCGACCACGTTGAAACGGTCGCCGAACTCGAAGACCGGATTACCCGCAAAGGGCGCTTGACCGTCAAGTTCGGCATCGATCCGACCGGCTCGCTCTTGCACCTCGGCCACGCGATCACGCTGCACAAGATGCAGCAGTTCGTGGAGTTCGGTCACCGCGTCATCCTGCTGATCGGCGACTTCACGGCGAAGATCGGTGACCCGAGCGGACGCAACGACACCCGCCCGCCGCTGACCGATGAAGAAATCGCCGCGAACATGCGTGACTACCGCGAACAGGCGGGCAAGGTGCTCGATCTCGAGCGGGTTGAGGTGATGTACAATTCGACCTGGCTTGGGCCGCTTTCGATGTCGGACTTGATCGGCCTGATGGCGCAAACGACCGTCGCCCAGATGCTGACCCGCAACGATTTCTCGGAACGCTATAAGAGCGGCGTGCCGATCGCGCTGCACGAGTTCTTGTATCCGATCGCGCAGGCGTACGATAGCGTGGCGATGGAAGCGGACGTTGAACTTGGCGGTTCGGACCAACTCTTCAATTTTCTCTTGGCCCGCCAGTACCAGCATCATGCGGGCCAGCCCAAGCAAATCTGCATGACCGTACCGATCCTCGAGGGCATTGACGGCGTCGTGCGCATGGGCAAGTCGAAGGGCAACTACATCGGCCTGACCGAGCCCGCGAGCGATCAGTTCGGGAAGCTGATGAGCCTGCCGGACGAGATGCTGGTGCGCTATGCCGCCCTGGCGGCCTTCCGCCCGCCTGAGGCCGTCGATGCGCTTGCCAAGGGCCTGCGCAGGGGTGCTCTGCACCCGATGGGTGCGAAAAAAGACCTGGCAACGGAAATCGTGGCGCGCTATCATGGGGCCGCCGAGGCGAAAGCGGCGCGCGAACGGTTCGAAGCGACCGTTCAGCGCGGCGAGATCCCGGCGGATATCCCGGGCTTGGCCGCGGCGGCGGGCTGGCGCACGATCGCAGACGTTTTGGTCGCTTGCGGCTTTGCGGCAAGCAAACGCGAGGCGGAACGGCTCGTCGCGGGCAATGGAGTCAAACTCGACGGCACGGTCGTCACCGATCCCCGGCAGCCCTGGACAGCCGCCACTCCCGTCGTCGTCTCGGTCGGTTCCCGCCGCTTCATCCGTATACTGCCGCCCACCTGATAAGGACACCATGAGCAGCCAGCACCAAGACACGCAGTCGCCGCCGCCGCGCACCTACACCGCTCGTCCGCCGATCGCTGGTCCGACGCTGACCTGCAGCCGCTGTCATCGCGTGTACCCGTTCCCGGAGCCGAACACGGCCCCGATCCGCTGCGAATGCGGCTGGTGGTACGAGAACCGCGACGGCGTCATCCTCGAAGAGTTCAAGCCGCGCCTGGGCGTCTAAACGCGTTCGATCAGGTCGTTGACCTCGTCGCGCGAGAGCACGTAGGCCGTCTTGCAAAACTCGCAGACGGCTTCGGTATTTGGTTGTTCGCTCGCCATTTTTGCGAGCTCGTCGCGGCCCAAACCTAACAGGGCGCGCTCGACGCGCTCGCGCGAGCACGTGCAACTGAAGGCGACGTCGTAGCTGCGCGTGTAGCGCACCGCGAGTTCGCCGGCGAGCGCCTGGACCAGATCTTCCGGCGCGGCGCCGTGGTCGATCTGTGTCGTGACCGGTCGCATTTCGCGAGCACGCGTTTCGAGCGCCGCAATCGTACGTTCGTCAGCGCCGGGCAACACTTGCGCGATGATTCCGCCGGCGGCCTTGATGCCGGCCGGATTCGCGAGGACCCCAAGGGCGACGACGCTCGGGATCTGCTCGGACGTCATGAGATACGAGGCGATATCGTCGCCGATTTCGCCGCTCTGCAATTCAACGATACCGACATACGGCTGGCCGACCTCGAACGAGCGCGTCACCTGGAGATAGCCTTTGCCGACCGCGCCGCCGACGTCGAACTTGCCCTGCTCGTTGAGCGGGACGTCGACCCGCGGGCTGCGCGCATAGCCACGTCCGCCGATTTCGCTCGCTGAGTTCAATTGCACGTCGGCCACGATGCCGCGCAGCGGCCCGTCGCTTGCAACCTGCAGGGTCAACTTTTCGCGGCCCTTGAGGCTGGCGCCCAACATCACGGCGCCCGTCACGAGGCGCCCGACCGCTGCGCTCGCCGTCGGCGCCAGATCGTGGCGCCGTTGAATCTCACGCACGAGCTCGCTCGTAATGCCCGCCACGATCGAAAAACTGCCGTTGACGGCGGTGGCGGTGACGATCCGGTCGGGCATCATCCGCACTTTTCGAGGGCAGGCGCATTTCCTCCACGAACGCCGCGCGCGTGAACGTGCTGGTCATCCACGGTCCCAATCTGAACCTGCTCGGTACGCGCGAGCCGGAAATCTATGGCAGCCTGACGCTCGAGGAGCTCAACGCTCGCATCAGCGCAGTTGCAAGCGAGCTCGAGATTCGCGTGCACTGCCTCCAGCATAATTCCGAAGGAGCGATCGTCGACGAGTTGCATGCGGCTCGCGGTGCGTACGACGCGATCGTGATCAACCCGGGTGCGTACACGCACTACGCATATGCGATTCGCGATGCGATCGCCGCGATCGGCATTCCGGCGATCGAGGTCCATCTCAGCAATACGCAGGCGCGCGAACCATTCCGGGCGACGAGCGTGGTGGCGGCCGTTTGCCGCGGAACGATCGCGGGTTTCGGGGTTGAGTCCTACGTGCTCGCGCTTCGCGCCCTCCTCTCCGAACGGCGCTCATAAAAGCCCGTGTTTTCTGGATTTTTTTGTGTTTCTGGGGCAGGAGCAAGCGGAGCGTCTGCCAATTAGCCTGCCGATACGACGGTGCTCCTCGGTAGAGCCGCCGACCGTTCTTGCTGCGACACGACAACTTCCGTGCGACTCGTCTTTATTTTGGAGATTAACGTTGACAAAAGCCGAATTAGTCGACACTTTGGCGGGAGAAGCTGAGCTCACGAAACGCCAAGTCGGTGAGCTGGTCGACCTCCTCCTCGACGAGATCCGCAACGCGCTTGCCAAAGGCGACAAGGTGCAGCTGATTCCGTTCGGAAGTTTTGTCGTTCGCGATCGCAAGAAGCGTGAGGGACGCAATCCCAAGACAGGCGCGAAGCTGATGATCCCGGCGCGTAAGGTGCCGGCCTTTACTGCCGGCAAAGGTTTACGCGACGCCGTCGCCGGCGGCAAGAAGCGACCGGCGAAGAAACGTTAAGCGCCTAAGCGCTCCGGCAGTGCAAAAAAAAAGAAGCGCCGCTAGAGGGCGCTTCTCTTCGTTTTTCGGGGACGAGTCTAGCGGTTGTGCCGCCCTTTCAGGAAGGCACGCTCGCGAGCCGTAACGCGTTCACCGGAGGAGCGGCGGGCTTGCGGGCTCGAGCGTTCCCAAACGGTCGACTCGTAGCCGGCATCCAAGTGCGGATACGCGCGTTCAAAGCCAAGTTGAGCGAGCGCTTCGGCGTTGTCGGTGATTGGAGTAAGACCGAGCTGCAAGAGCGCCGCAATCTCCGCAGCCGAGTGGACGATCGCCGATTCAAAAGACCTGCTCATTTCAGCAGAGATTACAAAATAGACATGAGCGGAGTATGAAAACCATAGTCAAATTAGCTGACTCGGCCGCAGTTTTCCGGACGGTGCATGGACCGGCGAGGAGCACTGCGAAGCAACCGGCTTCGGGCAGTGGCGCAGCTTGGTAGCGCACTAGTCTGGGGGACTAGGGGTCGCAGGTTCAAATCCTGTCTGCCCGACCACTTGAAACCCTCATGGATAAAGGAAAAGACGGCGCTCGTTCCCGGGCGCCGTTTTCGTGCACCCGCCTAGCACCCGCCTAGCACCCGCCTAACAATCGGTCAAGGCGCTCGGCGGCGGCCTGACCCATGCCCGGGATGACGCTTGAGTAGATGTCCAATAAAGTGTCGTTCCGGCCAAAGTACCTGCGTGCAGGCACGGGGAAGGGCTCGAAAGGAGCGCAGCGTTCATCCGCGGCCGTAGGCGAAACCAAGCGAAAGCCGCCAATAACGAACGATGGGCCGGCGATCACACGCTATCTCGCGCGCAACCTCGTCTTGGGGTGCGCGTAGCGTATGCTAGATGAGATCGGCTTCCACGAGTTCCGCTTTGCTCAACAATCTATTCCGGAGTGCCTCGGGCGGAATGGCGTCGCCGAAAAGCTCGCTGGCTTGCACCTCTCCGCCGGGATTGATCCCAATCTCGTCCGCGTGGATCGTCGCGGAACCGACTCCATGGCCCTCGACGATCGCAACGCCGACAAAGCGTTGCCCTTCTGGTAGGCGGTCGTCGATGAACGAGAGCCACCACCAGCCCAATGGACGCGATTTAGCCTCCCGTTCGGCGAGCTCGCGGACACCGCGAGGAAATTTGGCGCGAGGCTTCCACATACAGCAACAGGTTCGACACGGCGGTCGCTCGATCCGACGCAGCCTTGGATGCCACGAGCGGCTGCCCTTCGGGCAGCAAAAAATCGCGTGCGCGATGACATGGCTACACCCGCCTAATCACCCGCCTATCGGGCGAAAAGCGGCGGTTGTTGTCGAAAATCACGCGCCTTAGAAACGAACCGAAAAACCTTATTCCACGAGGGTTTTAGAGTGCCTTTGACTCGCGTCGTTTCGAAGGGAAACGTTCTGGGGGACTAGGGGTCGCAGGTTCAAATCCTGTCTGCCCGACCACTTGAACCTCGTGGCTGAACGAAAAGGGCGACGGCCGCTCCCCCGGCGGCCCACATCGGCGGCGCGGCCAGTCCCGGGCACGCCGCCAGACGAGGGGACCGGGAATACCCGGCTCCCGCGGCTCGGGTGTTCTCGCCCGAACTATGCGCCTGGGGGCACTTCAAAAAGCCACGGCGCCAGTTTTCTGGCCACAGCGTCTCCTTCGAAGCGCGAGCCGTCGGCCAGCCACGCGATGCCGACCTGGAATTGGTCGGGTCCCGCTGCGCTCGACCAATCCGGTTTGCTTGTAAAGACGAAGAGCAGCGCAGCGAATTCGTTGTTTTTCGCGTAACGCAGGGCTTGCGAGAACATGAACGTCCGTTGCTTTTCGTTCAGTTGCGGAGGCTTAACTTCGATAGCCAGCTCTTTCCCAAGGCTGATATCGGCCCCGTACCCGTAAGGAGAGCCTCGAGGGACAAGCTCTGTTGTCTTGCCCGCCGCCTGCGCGGCCGCCAAGATGCGACTGCCGAGTTCTGCCCAAGGAAGGTTCGCAACGGAGTCGAGGGACGCGAGCAAGCGCGGACCTTCGATGCGCGCGAGGTCCGCAGCCGAACCCTGGACGGAGAAACCATGGGCCTGTGCGTTCCCGGCCTTGATTAACTCCGAGAGCCCGCGCGCTGCAGCGGGTGCAACAATGCCTCGCCCGCGGAGCTCGGCTAGCAGCTCAGCTACGCCGGATTGAGACGGAACGCCAAATGCCTCGGCTATTTGCTGCAGACGCAGTTCGATATCCCGGCGCAGGCGCACGAATACCATGTTGTCGGAAATGACCGCAAGCGCGTTTGCGCTCTCTTCCGGCGCGGAAGGGGTCGCGGCTACTGCAGCGGACGCACCGGGAACAGCTGCAAACGCCGCAAACGATGTTCCTTGGACTCCAGTAGTTAACGACCCAGTCTGAGCAAACGCAAGAGCGATCTTGTTGGGTTTCAGTGCGAGCTTATAATCTCCGAAGCCAAACTCAACGTTTTGGAACAGAAAGACCAGAAGGGGAACGACACCGATTTCTGCGATGACCGTCGAGAGCAAATCGAATCGTAGCGGAAACAGCGCGTGGGTGGCACTCAGCGCGAGACTCCAGACCGCGAAGATCGTTATGCACCAGAGAGCTCGCGCAAGCGGTACCGAGTCAGGCTTCGAGTCGTCTCGATGGCTCATATGCAGAGTGGTCCTCACCCAGTCTTAATTCGAAATTGCCGCTGAGGTTATTGCCGGCCACGACGGGCGGAGACTGCAACGGCGATGGCGATGGCCCAAGAGTTGCGGATACCAATGGTAAGCAAAGACAAGATGCCCACGGCCGCGACAGTGAGGCCACTTTTAGGATCGCGGAGCACCAGCGCCCCGCCCAATACCAGTAGCGCATATCCGGCAAATGGAAAAATCGCGTAAACGACGATATCCCGCAGTTCCTCGTAGCCCCTCTTATCGCCGATTATGCGGCATCCTGAGTAGACCAAGCCGCCGATGCCCAGGAGGCAGACGCAAACAGCTGCCGTGAGCCGAGTATGGTTCGGGAAGGTCAGCACTGCGGCAACAACGAGTACGGAAGCGAAATAGACGACCGTCGGCGTCAAGTACACCCGAATCTTCGCGTTGTCTTCCTGCTCCGCCCCGCCTCGTTCAGCGGCGAGCGTGATGACGACAAACAACAGACCGATCAAGGCCGCCGCGGCCTGCGTCATGACGAGGTAGAAATTCGCCCATCGGGCAAGGAGCGGCTCTATTTCATTCACAGGTCTTACCGCTGGTTTCCCTAGGATCAGAGCGGAACGGTAGCAATGCGCTGCGGAGTGCCGCTAAGAAAGGTTCTGTAGTAGCCGCGAAAGACGACGAGCGAGTGCTCGTGTGTGTCGGGATCGTCCGAAACCGCGTAGAGAAAAAAGCGCGTGTCCGTCGCGAGGCCGACGACGAGTGCAAGTCCGGCGCGCGGACCTGCGACTACGGGCGTGCCGGGCACAATATGGGTGTGGGCTTCCTGCTGGAACGCATACGAAACGATGACGCCGTCGTCCGCGGCGTAGAGCGCTCCCTCCGCATCGAAAGCCAACGGCCGCGATCCACGAGGCCCCGCGGCGAGTGAGGGCCGAAGCCCGGTCTGCGGCCCGTCGAGAAGCTCGGCCGGCCGCACGTTGCCGCTTAGGTCCGGTCCAAAGATCGCAATTTGCGCGCCCTCCGTCGCTGCATAGGTGCGTCCAACCGAATCGATCGAGATCGCATCGACCGGGCCGCGTAGGGTCGCACATGCGAAGCCGCGGACCGCTTGCGCCGGACCGTTCGCCGTTGCGCGGTAAACTGCGAAACGCGTAGTCGCCGCGCTCAAGGGCGAAGCGTCTGCGGCCGGCCGCTTTGCAATCGCTAGCTCGATGAGACCGTTCGGTGCGAGGGCGATCGCACGGATCGTCTCGCCCGGAGCGAGGACCGGCAGCAAGGTGCCGCTCACGCTATTCGACCCGCGCATAATGAGCGAAACCGCGCTCTCGTTTGCGATGAACAACGTTCCGGATGCATCGATCGACAGCCCGATCACACCGTTTATGCCCGTGCAAAAACGCGCCGGCCCGGCGCTCGGAACGGCCGGCAGGGTGCCGTAGTCGTAGGTGCGTGGCGGCTCAAAGGTGCCGAAGCGCGCAACCGCGCCGG
>Ga0302324_100003260_pt1 | contig 36736 bp, 37 predicted proteins | sample Palsa_T0_1_FD_201949 | JGI IMG/M metagenome (GOLD analysis project Ga0302324, IMG submission 201949) | Peat permafrost microbial communities from Stordalen Mire near Abisko, Sweden - Palsa_T0_1 | ecosystem: Environmental > Terrestrial > Soil > Palsa > Peat permafrost | place: Sweden: Abisko... | reverse complement strand
CTACGGCATCCCGGAGGAGCACATCCCGCACATTTTCGAACGATTCTACCGCGTGCCCGCGCAGGAAACTTGTGCCAATCCCGAACCGGGGCTGGGCCTGGGGTTAAGTTTCGTCGCCTGGATCGCCAAGGCGCACGGCGGCACGATTCAGGTCGACAGCGCGCCGGGCAAAGGCGCGCGCTTCACCATCTCGCTGCCCGCCACGGCGGCCGAAACGGCGGCGGTGGAACCCGTCCCCGCCACGGAGGTCATGGGATGAATGAACTTTAATCCCAAGTTTACCCCGTCTTCATACCTTTTTCATAATCTAAGGAATGTGCGATTGCTTTCGTCGGTTGCGATAGGTGTGCTCCTGGCCCTGGCGCTGGCCGGCTCCAATCCGGTACGCAGCCAGGACCCGCCGCCCAGCGCGCAGCCGCCCGCGGACGCGTTCTTTGCCGGGGTCGTCACCGCCCTGACCGCCGATAGCATCACGCTCAAGCAGACGGTGTTGGGCAAGGCCACGGTGCGCACATTTGCCCTGACCGCCGATACGGTCATCGATCCGCTGGGCGGTAAGCCCAAGCTGAAGCAGAAGGTGACGGTGAAGTGGATCGGCGGGGAAAGCGGCGACCGGGCGGTTAAGATCATTCTCCGCGGATCGGTCCCGCCCCCTAAGAAATAACGTAGCGGCAGGCACTCTGCCTGCCGCGCTGGCACTCTTGCCAGCGCAGGCGAGCGAAGCTCGCCTACCAGGCTCCCCCGCATCGGATACATAGCGGATGTTGGCTGGGGCACCGCCGGGGCAAGTGCTTCCTGCAGACATAAGGTACTGGTACTCATAAATTTGCCCAACGGATTGAAGGGACAGGCGTTCAGGGGTATTCTATAAGCATCTCTAAGGATACATAATGGAAATTCCGGTTAGATATTTCGCCAACAGCCCGTCTGCACCTTCCCGCGCGTACGCGCGGCGGGGCGCGATATAATATCTCGAACGGAGGAGAGGCATGACTGGATCTCCGCGAGCGTTCTTTGCCGGTTTCATTTGCGCGTTAGTTCAGGCACAAGCCGCGCCTGAAACCGTGGTTCATGCCTTCGGAAATTTCCCGTATGGCGCGAGACCCCATTCGGCGCTAGCCCGCGCCGCCGCCGGTAGCTTCTACGGGACGACTTATTCGGGCGGCTCGGCTGATCTGGGCGCGGTATTCGAGCTGGACGCGTCCGGCCATTACAAAGTTCTACATAATTTCCAAGGCGGGGCCGACGGGGCTAAACCATATGCACCAGTTACAGCGGGTCCTGCGGGCGACTTGTACGGCACCACTTACAAAGGAGGGCCGGCGAATGCCGGAATGGTGTACAAGCTGGATGCGTCCGGCAAGGAAACCGTTTTGTACAGTTTCACGGGCGGAGCGGATGGCGCCAATCCGTATGCGGGAGTGATTGCCGATTCGGCTGGTAATCTGTACGGGACGACTTACCAAGGGGGCGCGAAGAATGCCGGCGTCGTCTACAAGATCGATCCCGCCGGTCAGGAAACCGTGTTGTACAGCTTTACGGGTGGGGCGGACGGCGGCCTGCCGCAGGCGGGACTGATAGCCGATGCCTCAGGCAATCTCTACGGAACCGCTCTCTCGGGCGGGGCAGCCAACTGCGAGAATCTCGGATGCGGTGTGGTCTACAAGATCAATCCCGCCGGTCAGGAAACGGTGCTATACACTTTCACGGGCCAGAAGGATGGCGCAAATCCCGCCGCGGGGGTGGTCGCCGATCCGGCAGGCAACTTGTACGGGACCACTCGATACGGCGGCGTGACCCGCTGCATTCGGGGTTGCGGCGTGGTCTATAAGCTGAGTCCCTCCGGCCTGGAGACCGTGCTCTACACCTTTACGCTTGGAAGCGGCGGGAGCAATCCCACCGCCGGCGTGGTGCTGGATGCCGCAGGCAATCTGTACGGCACAACCGACTCCGGCGGGGCTAACCTCGTTGGGACGGTATACGAAGTGGATAGCGCGGGCGGCTTCCAGGTGGTCTACGCTTTTCCTGCCGGAAACGAACATCCGCTACCGAATACCGGGTTGGTTCTGGACAATTCGGGTAATCTTTACGGCACTACGTCTAACGGTGATCTCGCGCCCGAAGGCGTAATTTACGAGCTGCAGCAATCGGGCAATATGGTGACGCTCTACACTTTCCCGCCCGCCGCCAGTGGAACGAACCCTTGGGCGGGAGTGACCCGCGACGCGGCGGGGAATCTGTACGGGACGACCTTCACTGGCGGGACTTATAACGCGGGTACGGTGTTCAAGGTCGATTCCGGCGGCCAGGAGACCGTTTTGTACAGCTTTACAGGCGGAGCGGATGGCGGCTATCCGGAAGGTGGGGTTGTTCTCGATCCCGCGGGCAATCTTTACGGCGCCACTTACGGTGGCGGCGTCAGTTATCTCGGTAGTGACGCGTGTGCGTATCTCGGCTGCGGCGTAGTCTTTGAGTTGGATACGGCGGGGCGGGAAACCGTGTTGTACAGCTTTACGGGCAGCACGGACGGCGGATCGCCGCAATTTGGAGTGATTCTCGACGCGGAGGGCAATCTGTACGGGACGGCTGCGGGAAGCGACGCCGGCGGCGTGGTTTACAAAGTTACTCCGTCGGGGCAGGAGACCACGCTGTGCTACTTAAGCGGCGAATACGGGTCTGTGCCCGCCAGCGGGCTGATCGCCGACGCGGCGGGTAACTTCTATGGAACCACTGTATTTGGCGGACCTAGCGGCACAGGTATGATTTACACGGTGGGTCCGCAAGGGAGTCTGACGGTGCTGTACAGTTTCCTGAGCACGAATGGAGGCAGGAGCGGGCCGGATGGCCTCTACCCTTCGGGGGGCGTGGTGATGGACTCGGCCGGTAATCTGTACGGGACGACGTCGGGGGGCGGTGCTCACGACAGCGGAGTCGTGTATCGGCTCGATCCTGCGAGTGAGTTGACTGTGTTGTATAGCTTCACGGGCAAAGATGACGGCGGGTGGCCTGGGGGTAGCCTGGCTCTGGACACAGCGGGCAATCTCTATGGAACCACGGAATACGGCGGGGGCCACTTGGATCGTTGCCCGGAGGTGAAACCGGGCCCGGGCGGTTGCGGGGTGGTGTTTCTCCTCGATCCGGCGGGCCTCGAGCAAGTGCTGCATGCGTTCACGGGACTAGACGGCGCCCTTCCTTTTAGCGGCGTGATCGTGGACGGGGCTGGCAATCTATATGGGACGGCTTACCAGGGTGGCGCGGCGGATGGCGGGGTGGTCTTTAAGGTGACCTTGCAGTAACAGACTTGAATCGTACTCTCCGACACTACTGTTAACGGAAGGGAGATCTAAACCGAAGCCGTGATCGCGTCGGCCCCCTGGTCCGACAGCCGAGCCAGCGGCTCGGCGTAGTTCAGGTGTTCGCGCAAGCCGCCAGCGCGATCGCCCCCAACACCCCGGCATCGCCCCCCAACGCCGGCGGCACGACATACTCCCCGATCCGCTCCAAGATCTCCGGCGCTTGGATATATCCGTTCAACAGCCCCAGCACCTGCGCCCGAATGCGCGGAAACAGGTGCGCCTGCCGCATCACTCCGCCTCCCAAAATAATCCGCTGCGGCGACAGCGTGCAGATCCAAGTGGCCAGCCCCAACGCGATGTACCGCGCCTCCAGATCCCACGCGGGATGCTCTGGCGGCAGCGTCTCGCCACGCTGGCCCCACCGGGCCTCCAGCGCCGGACCCGACACCAGCCCCTCCAGGCAGTCGCCATGGAAGGGACAGCCGCCCGCAAACGGATCCGCGCGCAGATCGTGCGGCACCCGGATGTGTCCCATCTCCGGGTGCACCAGGCCGTGCAACAAGCGGCCGTTGGCCATGCCGCCGCCGCCCACGCCAGTGCCGATCGTCAGGTATAGAAACGTATCCAGTCCCTGCGCGGCGCCCCAGCGGGCCTCGCCCAGCGCCGCAGCGTTCACGTCCGTGTCGAACGCCACCGGCAAACCCGTGCCCCGGCGCACCGCGCCCACCAGGTCGGTATCGCGCCAACCGTTCTTCGGGGTCGAAGCGATATAGCCGAATTTGGCAGACGCCGGATTCAAATCCACCGGACCGAACGATCCGATGCCGATCGATTCGAGCGTCTGAGGCTGCCCCCGGAAAAACTCCAGCGCGCGGGCGATCGTTTCGGCGGGCGTGGTAGCCGGAAACTCGGTCCGCGCCAGCAGTTTGCCGTCTTCGCCGCCGGTCGCGCACACGAACTTGGTGCCACCGCACTCCATCCCTCCATATACGGGCATCAGCTTTGTTATAGCGCGAAGCATCTTTCCGGAGAGTAAACCGCCGCCGCGCCCACGTTTTAAGGTAAGGAGATCCGATAATGTTCAGAATCCACCGCTTCGCGACAGCCCTGCTGTGCCTTTCTATGGGAACGGGTTACGCCGCTACCAAGCCCGTACAGCCTGGAAAGACGCTCACCGCCCCTGTGACCCGCCCCAAGCCGTCCGCCACGCCGAAGGCAGCGCCCGTGCCGGACTCCCAGCTTGAAAAAGACATTCGCGCGCGCTTCGCCAAGTCCAAGATTTCCACGCACAAGTTCCAGGTTCACGTGCAGGGCGGGGTGGCCACCATCGAAGGCCAGACCGATGTGCTGCAACATAAAGGCACCGCCACGCGGCTGGCCAAGAGCGCCGGCGCCATCAAAGTGGTGAACCACATCGCGGTGAGCCAATCGGCCAAGGACAAAGCGGCCAAGAATCTGGAATCCGGCAGGCGGCGGGCGCAGGTCAAGCGCAGCGAAACCACCGCCCGCTCGGCCAAACGTTCCAGTTGAGGCGTGGCGCACGCCCTCGGCGTGCCGTGTCGGCACTCATGCCGACACGGGCGAGCGAAGCTCGTCCCCGAGCCGGCTTTTCAGCCGGCTTCCGGCCGCCTTCAAAGGCGGCCTGCCGCCAAGATTGGCCGCCCCACATGGCACTTTCAGAAGAATCTGAGGATGAGTAATACCATCACCAAGCCAGCGCCAACCCCACCGCAATCCCCGCCAGCCCCAAAAACGTGCCGAACGGCAGCTCATAAGTCGCGGCATCCTTGTGCGTCATCCGGATATACGCGTACCCGATCAGCGATCCCGCCAGCGACCCGGCGATCAGCATCAGCAGCGCGCCGTGCAAGCCCAGAAACGCGCCCACCATCGCCACCAGTTTCACGTCGCCCAGCCCCAGCCCTTCGCGATGGCGCAGCTTGAAGTAGAGCCAACCGCCGAACCACAAGAAAAATCCGGGCACCACCGCACCCAACAGCGCCTCCCCCACCGAAACCCAATGCGGGTCGCCGCGCACCCTGGCCAGCCACAGCAGGGCCTGCGCGATATCGTCGTTCACCGGTACGAACCACGCCAGTACCAGCCCCGCCGCCGTCCCGCCCAAAGTGAATTCATCGGGCAGGATGCGCGCCTCCAAATCCGCGAACGTCAGCCCCACCAGCAACGCGCTCAACAGGCAAAACTTGCCGGCCGCCAGCGTCGGTCCCAGCCGCCACACGATGACAAAGAACAGTACGCCCGTCATCAACTCGACTATCGGATACCGCGCCGGGATGGCCGCCTTGCAATGCCGGCAGCGTCCGCCCAACACCGCGTAGCTCGCGAGCGGAATGTTGTCGTACCACGCAATCGGATGCTGGCACGCCGGGCAGTACGAGCGCGGCCGCACCACCGAAAGATCCTGCGGCAGGCGGTACACGCATACGTTCAGGAAACTGCCGATCAGCAGTCCGAACAACAGCGCCAGGCAGGCTTCTACCAGGTGGGCCCCTAGCAAGCGAGCACCTGCCGGTAAACGTGAATGGTGTTGTGGATCATTTGGTCGACCGAGAACTTCTCCTCTACGGTTTGGCGTCCGCGCGCCGCCAGCCGCCGGGCCAGCGCACGGTCCGCCAGCAATTCCCGGATGGCCGCCGCGATCGGCTCCGGCTGATTTTCCGCCAGCCAGCCGTTCTCCCTGTGACGCACAATTTCGGGAATCCCACCCACGTTGCTGGCGATCACCGGCACTCCCGCCGCCATGGCCATCAGGATCGCGGAGCCTAGTCCCTCCGCGTGCGTCAAATAGAGAAACAGCCCCGCGCCGGCGAGGTCTTGTTCCAGGTCGCGCGAAAGCAGCAGGTCCACGCCGGCGCTGCGCGTGGCCTCCAGGGCCAACGCCGTTCCCTTGCGGGGATCGCCGCTCGACGGCGCCACCACCAATTCGCCGCCGGCCGCGGGTTCGCCCAGCGGCACACCGTCATAAACCACGGATATCTTTTCTTCTGGCACTCCGCCTTCCATCATCACACGCTTGACGAATTGTGACACGGCCGCGTACCGGCTCGCATGGCGATACTTCCAGCGCGAGCGGATCGGAAATGCCACGCGCCGCGAAACGACGAGGGGCGCGCCAGCTAGTACCGCCGCCAGCGTGTGTGTGCGCGCATCGTGCGCGTGTACCAGATCCGCCTGCCGCGAAAGCTTGTATATCGCCCGTAGCCCAAGCGGCCGCACATCCAACTGCAGCGCGCGCGCCCGATCCCAAAGCGGCGATCCGCGCGGAGTGAGCAATGTGCATTCGACGCCTTCCAACCGCAGCCCGTCCACCAGGCGCAGCGCCTGCCACTGCCCGCCGCGCATCTCCCGCCCCGAATCGAGGTGTAAGATCCGCGTCAGCGCCGCCCCCAACTGCTCATATTCCGCGCCTTCGCGTACTTCAAAAATGCATACAACGCCGCCATATAAGCGATAGTCAACCCTTCCACGCCATCCAAAAACCCGCGCTGCACAAAATAAGTCTTCAAAAAAGTCCACGACGGATCCACAATCAAATGACGCCACCCCAGCGGCGCTTTCCGGAATACCAGCTCTTCCGCCGCCAGCGTAGTGTAACGATCCATGGTCCGCAAATGTTCCGAAAGCGAATCGCACGTGAAATGCAGCAAATTCGATTCCAAGTGCCCCAACCGCCCCCGCACCTGCACGCTCTCATGTACGAACTCCCCGACCCATGTGGCTTTCTCGCGATGATACAGCCGCACCTTCCGGTCGGGATACCAGCCGCTGTGCAGAATCCAGCGGCCCAGATACTGCGCCATGCGCGGCATCGTATAAGCGTCGAATTTCGGACCGTTCTTCTTCAGGTTCCAAATCTCGCCTTCCAGCGCCTCGCTCAACGCTTCGTCCGCGTCCAGCGACAGAATCCAGTCGTTCGCCGCTTGTCCGACCGCCCAGTTTTTTTGACCCGCGTAGCCGCGCCATGGGCTTTCCAGCACGCGCGCCCCCAGCTTTTCGGCGAGTTCCATGGTGCGGTCGGCCGAACCGCTATCCAGCACGATGATCTCGTCGCAGCAGCGCAAGCTCTCAATGGCGCGCGCGATATGCCGTTCTTCGTTCAGCGTGATGATCGTGGCGGTGATCTTCATGCATTAAGACTGCTGTCCATTCTGACTCCTGACTTCTGACTTCCGTCTTCTGACTCCTGTCTTCTGTCTCCGGTCACGGCACGCCCTCCAGCACCGGAGCCACCGTGAAGCACAGCACGAAAACGATCAGCGCCACCAACGCCAGCCACTTCCGGCCGGTGGAGATGCCGGACGGGTCCACGATCACCGGATGCCGCCGCGCCAGAAGGAACAGCGCCACGGCCCACAGGCACCACGGCCACCAGTGGCCTAAGATGCCCAGGGGAATGAGCGCGAAAATGAAGATCATCGAAAGCCGCTTGTGCCCGTCCCCCACCAGTGCGTACAGGATGTGGCCGCCATCGAGCTGCCCGATCGGCAGCAGGTTGAGCGCCGTAGCCAGTATCCCGATCCAAGCCGCGCGCGCCACCGGATGCAGATAGATATCCGCGGCGGGCACTCCGGGAAAAATCGCCTTCTGCAAAATCCAGAGCAGCCCTGGAGTTCCAAACTGGATATCGCCTTGGTGGGCGATTCCCGGAATCACCTTCGAGAAGGCCAGCCCCACCGCCAGCGCCGGCATCAGAAACACGAATCCGGCCAGCGGCCCCGCGACGCCGATATCGAAAAGCACGCGCTTGGAATAAATCGCCGAGCGGATGCGGATGAACGCGCCAAAGGTCCCCATCAGCGTGGGCGCAGGCAGAAAGTACGGCAAGCTGGCATCCACGCCGTAGTACAGGCACGCCAGGTAATGCCCGGACTCGTGCGCCAGCAAAATTGTCAGCAGCGTCAGGGAGAAGGGCAAGCCCTGCCAGATCAGCCCCGGATGGCTCCAGACATTTACGAAGGCATACAGGTAGTGCTCCACGTCAAACGGCAGATTGCGGTTGAAGTCGGCCTGCAGGCTGGATCCCACCAGGGTGGTCGAGACCAGCGTCAAGAAAAACAAAAGCGCGTGCAGCCAATAGCGTTCGTGCAACCGTGGCAGCGCGCGCGGGAAACCGCGGCCATTTCCGTTCTCCGCATAGGCGGGGTAAGTGGCCGCCGAATAATCCTGAGGGGACACAATTCGATTATCCGCCCACGCCCTACTGCAGCGTCTGCAGCTCTTTGCCGGGCTTGAAGCGCACGGCCTTGCCGGGGGGAATCGAGACTTCTGCGCCAGTGCGCGGGTTGCGCCCGATGCCGGTCTTGCGCGGCTTCACATTGAAGACTCCAAAACCGCGCAGTTCGATGCGATCTCCTTGTTCCAATGCCTTCTTCATGGACTCGAAGACCGTCTCGACGGCCATCTCGGCCTTGGTCTTGGTAATGCCGGTTTTGTTCACAACTTCGTTGATGATGTCCAGCTTGATCAAATGGGCCTCCCGGAGATCGCAGGAGAGATTTCCCCGCTTTAGAGTTCAACTACATGATAGGATTAGATTTATCCGAAAGTCAAGCTGCCCGCAAGATTCTTTTCCCGATGGAGGGCGGGCTTTGGCCGGCGCGGGGCTTAAGCCCCGCTTTCGCTATTAACCGAAACTTTAACTAACTGCTGTAACCCACAAAAACAAAAATGGCTCCTCTGGGCCGTGCGTCACCAGAAATCCCAGCACTCCGCCCCGCGCGCTTGCCCCATACCCGAAAAACGCGCTAGAGTACTTGAGAGTTGGATACCGCCGCCATCGCCGCCCCCAAGCCGCCCGGCCTCCGCGCCCGCAAGAAGAAGGAGACCCGAAAACTAATCCTGAAATCCGCTAACGCGCTGTTTCACGAAAGGGGTTATGCCGCTACCACCCTGGAAGACATCGCGGATCGCGCCAGCGTCCACAAACAGACCGTTCTGCGCTACTTCGGATCGAAGGAAGGCATCGCCATGGCCTTCCGTCAGATCGCTCTCCGTAAATTCAAAACCGGGCTCCTGGACCCGGCCAGAACAATGCCCGTCCTGGAATATTGGCGCAGCTTCGTCGAAACGTCCGCCCGCGAAGTCACCGAGCGGGGAGACATCGTGCGCTACGCCAAGCTCGTCGAATCCGAACCGGGCCTGATGGCGGCGTCGCTCGCCATTCAAATGCAATACGAGGAGCTTCTGGCCGCGGAGTTTAGCCGCGAAGCCGGACTGGACCCGGTCACCGATCTGGAGTCCAGATTCCTGGCGGCCTTTCTGGTCGGCGGGTATTTCAGCGTCGCGCGGCATCTCCTCGGCCGCGGCGAATTGCAAAACTATGTGGCCACAGCGCTCTATGTCGTCGATTTTGCAACGCAGAGATTTCCGCGGCATTAACCACAGGCTTCCGGGGCGGTTGCTGGTAATTTCGCGTTCATCGGCTCTCCTTCACGACCCTTCCGTTGAGCGGCTGCAGAGGCCGCACATCGTGCGGATAAAGCTTGGCGAACGCGTCGATCTGCTCCGGCGAGATTTCTACTGGAGTCTTCAGCACAATCCACGTGACTCCCTCGCTACAGGGCGGAGCCGTTAGCGACCCCATGTACGTGTAATAGGCGGCGTTGCTGGGCAGCAAGCCCGCCGGATCCACCTCGACTCCGTCAACCTCCTCCTCTTTGCCCTGCGTTCTTGGCATATGTTCCCAAATATGCTGAATGGTGGCGTTCGCGCTGCCTGCCTTCAGCAGAACCGCGACTCCGGCGACTTTCCCGTCGCTGGCTTGGTGCATCAAGTGGACCACCATATCGTATGGCTTACCCCGAATGTACTCTTCACTGGGACGGTGAAAGTGGAACTGCGTCAGTTGGTAGCGCTTGCCTCCCGCAATCAGAAAGTTTCCGCTGTCCGGGGCGTCGTGGTAGTTCACCCGGATCGTGTAGCCGTTGTTAATTAGATAGTTGAGAGGGCCGCTCTTATATTCGAATCGTATGGCGGGGAGTTCGGCTTTCTTCGCATTTCGAATGTCGATCGGAGACTGTTCCCTGCCGGCGGTGCAGGCGGCGTAATCCGGATCCAGGCTGCCCCAGTGTTCGGCTCCGGCCGCCCCTTCGTAGCTCCAGGGTGTCTTCCACTGCGCTCGGGAACCTGCCGGCGCCAAAACCTCCGCGGCCGCCAGCCAAACCAAACTCATCCAGCCATTCGTCAAATTGCACCTCGCATCAGGAATTATACACGTCCGCGGCCGGCCACAATTCGGTTGACATCGAAGTATCGATGTAAGTCGGCCGCGCGAATTCCAGTGGTGGCCAAGACGCCGTTAAATGCAGTTTGCTGCAAAATCGCTCTTGACCGTGGACGATTCGGGTGTATAGTGTTGTACCAGCACTCGAATTCGGATACTGGGAATGCCCCAATCCGGCTCTCCCCAGGACACTTGTACCAGAGGAGACACAGATGCACAGCCGATTGTTCACACGCGCAAGCGTTTGTTGGCTGATCGCCGCGGGCGCCACCGGCGCCTTGGGGATCGCCACCGGCCAGGATACCGGCGACGCCAAAACCAAGATCGTCCGCGTAATGGCGGGCACCGATTTCCTGCAGACCGGCCCCGGCACCCAGGCCATGCTGCCTACCGGCAACACCATGACGCTGGTGCAACTGCACGGCGTGCCGATACAGGGACTGGGCGAACTTGGCAATACCGACACCGTCATGCTGCGCGACGAAGATGCGATTTTCTCCGACGACGTAACGCCCGACACCGTGATCACCGTCCCGATCACGTTGGAGGCGCTGAGCCTGCAAGGCACTGTGACGGGTCCGGGCGGCGCTGCCTGTACAGTCACCCTGACGCTGGCGCCCAGCCCCGCCAGCACCGGGGATCTGTATCTCAAGGTGACCTCAACCACCGGCGGGACCTACAGGTCGAAAATTACGGTATGAGTCACCGGAGTGTTTTCGCCCGGCCCGCCTACCTGTTACGGTCCGATTCCGCCCACAAAGTGTGTGCTGAACCAAAAAGGCGGAACGTGGAGTATCTTTCCGCTGCCGAACGAGCTCTTGGTGACCGGATCGTACCCGAATATCCAGGTTAACCAGCACGTGCCGCCCCCTCCGATCCCACCGGGATACGTGGACTTCTATATCTCGGCGCTGCAAACGGATTCGTCGCAGACCGCGGCGCATGTCACCTGCGAGGCGTTTCAAGCCGCCGGCACGGCCTGTCCCGGACCGGCCGGCGAGCCCGGGAATTGACAGGTTTGCGAGAAACCAGGAGGGAAATAGGATGAAGAATGTGAAGAAAACGATATCGAGTGTATCCGTCGGCACCCCGCTTTGGGCCTGCATCTTGTTGGCCGTGGCGGTCCCCGCGCTGCATGCGGTCACCTACACGTCGATCGACGTGCCGGGAGCGGGCACCAGCCCTTATCAGGGAACCTTCGCCCTTTCCATCAACGCGGGAGGCGCGATCGCCGGCAATTACTATGACCCGAGCGGTGTGAGCCACGGCTTCGAGCGCGCCGCCAATTCCACGATCACCAATTTCGATCCTACCGGATCGACGGATACCAGCGCCGAAAGCATCAACACGGGCGGGGTTATCGCCGGATGGTTCCGTGATACGAGCGGCGTGTATCACGGCTTCGTACGCGCTGCCAATACCACGATCACCAACTTAGATGTTCCCAGCGCAGCCGGAACCTTCGCCACCAGCATCAACGACGCCGGGACTATCGCCGGATGGTACTACGATGCCAGCAATGGGATTCACGGCTTCGTGCGCGTTGGCGTTTCATTTACCCTCTTCGACGCTCCCGGCGCGGGCACTGCCGGGTACCAGGGTACTTACGCAACCGCCATCGACACAGCGGGGACCGTCACGGGATCGTACATTGACGCTAACAATGTATATCACGGCTTCGTGCGCACCGCCGCCGGGGTAACCACCGTCTTCGATGCTCCGGGCGCGGGCACTGGCGCGTACCAGGGCACTTACCCTTACAGCATCAACACGGCGGCGACCACCGCCGGAGCGTACATCGACTCCAGCAATGTGTATCACGGCTTCATGCGCGTTGTGGCTGGCACCATAACCACCTTCAACGCTCCAGGGGCGAACCAGGGCACGGTTCCCTCCAGCATCAATACAGCGGGCGCCATTGCTGGGTATTTCTTTGACCCTGCCAGCGCCTTTCGCAGCTTTGATCGCGCGGTCAACTCCACCATCACTACATTCGAAGATCCGTCCGCGGGCACCGTCGGCGGAACTGTAGCCAACAGTATTAACGCCTCGGGGGATATCGCGGGCTCCTATTACGACTCGAGCGGAGTGGTTCACGGCTACCTGCGAACACCGTGAGCTCCGCTCCACTTTTTTCGAACCCCGCTGTACAATCAAAGCGGAGAGTTCCAATGAGTGGCGAATTGGTGCTGGTCACGGGCGGATCGGGATTCATCGGCGCACACTGCATCTTGCAGCTCTTGGAAGCGGGCTATCGCGTGCGCACCACTGTCCGCTCCCTCCAGCGTGAAGCCGATGTGCGCACCATGCTCAAGACCGGCGGCGCCGCACCGGGAGCGGCGCTTTCGTTCGTGGCCGCCGACCTCATGTCCGATGCGGGCTGGCCGGAAGCCGCCGCCGGTTGCGACTTTGTTCTGCACGTGGCTTCCCCCTTCCCCGCCAGCGTGCCAAAACACGAGAACGAACTGATCGTCCCGGCGCGCGAAGGCGCGTTGCGTCTGCTGCGGGCCGCGCGGGGCGCGGGCGTCAAGCGCGTCGTGCTCACCTCTTCCTTCGCCGCCATCGGTTACGGCACAAAGCTCACCGGCCAGCCCTTCTCCGAGGAGAATTGGACCGACCCGACCGGCGGCGACGTAAGCGCCTACGTGAAATCGAAGACCTTGGCGGAGCGCGCCGCGTGGGATTTCATCGCCCGCGAGGGCGGCGCGTTGGAACTCTCGGTGGTCAATCCGGTGGGCGTGTTCGGACCGGTGCTCGGGCCAGATTATTCGACTTCCATCCAAATCGTGCAGCGCTTGATGGATGGCGCCATGCCGGGCGTCCCGCGCCTATCCTTCGGCGTCGTCGATGTGCGCGATGTGGCGGACTTGCACCTGCGCGCCATGACCCATCCCGCCGCCCGCGGTGAGCGCTTCCTGGCCGTGGCCGGCGACTTCATGACCATCCAGGAAATCGCCCAAGTGCTCCGCGAGCGGATGGGCGATGCGGGGCGGCGCGTCCCCACCAGGCTGCTGCCCAACTGGATGGTGCGGCTGGTCTCGCGGTTCGATAAATCGGTCGCGCTGGTGGTCCCCGAATTGGGTAAATTCAAGAACGCCACCAATGCGAAGGCCAGGCGCGTGCTTGGCTGGGCGCCCCGATCCAACGAAGACTCCCTGGTCGCGACCGCCGAAAGCTTGATGCGCCTTGGGTTGCTGCGGAACTCCTGAGTCACTGCCCGAGGTCCCCACAATAGAATCGCCAGGCTGGATCTCCGGCTCTGGCCGCTAAAAAGCCGGCTGCTGCCAGAATATTGGCGCAGCTTCGTCGAAACGTCCGCCCGCGAAGTCACTGAGCGGGGCGACATCGTGCGCTACGCCAAACTCGTAGAGTCCGAACCGGGCCTGATGGCGGCATCGCTCGCCATTCAAATGCAATACGAAGAGATTCTCGCCGCCGAGTTTAGCCGCGAAGCCGGACTGGACCGGTCACCGACCTGGAGTCCCGATTCCTGGCGGCCTTTCTGGTGGGCGGATATTTCAGCGTCGCGCGGCATCTGCTGGGCCGCGGCGAATTGCAAAACTATGTGGCCACCGCGCTCTACGTCGTCGATTTTGCAACGCAGAGATTTCCACGGCGCGCCCTTTAACGTAGCTCGGTCTCGGCCCTTTCGTGAAAACAGTGCCGGCCGTCGGCAAAGTGGGAGCGTCTGTCACGGTCCTGGGACCGGATCTGGCAGGCGCGACCCGGGTCACCTTTAACGGCTCGCCAGCCACGTTCACCGTCCTCGCACCGAGCGCCATCGCAGTCCACGGCCGCACCCTGTTTCCGGTCCCGGCCGCCGATTGAAACCGCCAGGCGGACGGCATTTCAGGGCAAGGTATTTGCGCCGACCTGCCCCGTTGCGCTAAGGTGACAGCGTATCCTGAAAGAAAGGAGCCGCGACCATGAACCTCGTAATCCATACGCCCGCCCTTGAAGAACGCGTGCGCGCGCAAATTCAGAGCGGCCATTTTCAGAAACACCGACGAGCTGCTCACTAAGGCCCTCGATGCTCTTGAGGAAAAGGAAACCACCGCGACCGTATCAGCGCCACCCGCGCCGTACCAACGGCCGCCAGGGCGCAAAAGCCTCGTTGAGTTGTTCGAGGCTTCACCCTGGAAGGGGCTTGACCTTGATTTCAGCCGCAACAGGACCTCTTCCCGTCCGGTTGATCTTGCATGAGCAAGGGCTTTCTGCTCGATACCAATGTCCCGTCCGAATTGCGCCGCCCCAAACCCGACCCGCGCGTGACGCGCTGGCTGCAAGCCGCAAACGACGATCTGCTTTATCTCAGCGTCATCAGCATAGGCGAGTTTTGCAATGGCATCGCTGTTCATTCAGAGCAGCACCGCGCCGATTTGCAACGGTGGCTCGATACTGTGTTGCGCCCCTGGTTTGCGGACCGTGTTCTACCTGTCAGCGAGGCGATTGCGGAAAGGTGGGGCATCCTTGACGGCGAATGTCAGTTGAAGGGGCAGCCGGTCGCGGCGCCAGACGGCTTCAACCGAGGGCGAGCACCGCTAGCGCCGCGTGGAACGACCGGCGCTGATTCCATGGCCCGGCGTTTGCCTCAGCCCGCATTTTCCTGTATCTTTGGCGTTATATCCTGAAAGGAAGGAGCCGACCCATGGAAGTGCATTTCAACCCGGACGTACAGGCCAAGCTTGAGCAGATGGCGCGCGCCACCGGACGCCGGAGTGATCAACTGGTCGAAAACGTCGTGACGGATTATTTTGAGGACATCGCCTTCACGCGGGAAACGCTTGACCGCCGCTACGACGAAATGGAAAGCGGTAAGGTGCAGGGTATAGACGGCGAGGAAGTCTTCGCAAGGCTCCGAGCCAAGAGCGCGGCCCGCCGAGCCGAGCGGCAATGAGCGGCTACCGGTTTCATCCGGAGGCCGACGCTGACCTTGACACGATTTGGGAATTTATAGCGGAAGACAGTCTTGAGGCCGCAGACCGGATGATCGACGCCATCGAGGCAACCATCGAGGCGCTTGTCCCGTTTCCCCATCAAGGCCACCGCCGCCCGGACCTAACGGAGCGGCCCCTGCGTTTCACGACAGCGGGGAATTATCTCATAGCCTACGCGCCGCACAAAAGGCCACTATGGGTTGTAGCTGTGATGCACGGAAGGCGCAGCCCGCGCGTGATGGCCGCCATCTTGAGGGGCAGGGAGTAAAGCCTTTCAAACATGAAACTATGGCTCAAGCGTGGGAACCACCAGGATCTTCTATTGGGTGTGCTTTCTCTTGGAAGCGTCGTTCTGGCCTTGCAGTCGAGCAGCGACAAACTCCCCGGCTGGTTGCGAGGAACACGCGTGGAGCCGTGGCTTTCGCAGTTTAGTACCGGCAACCAGAACATACACGATTTCGCCGTGGGGGTCCTTGTCAGTCTTTTTATTTATTTCCTCGTCGTTCGGCTGCCGGAGCGCGACAAGCGCAAAAGAGTACGTCGGAACCTCCGACTTCAATATGATTTTTTCAAGGAAAGATGCATCGCGGTATTCCTCAGCGCCATGAGCGGGAGCTACGATCCCGCTCAGCTCGACGGCCTCAAGGACCGGCAGCAATTTAAGCAGTTCTTCAACGAGTCGTTTTGCGCTGGACAAACCCGGTGGGACGCGGTCGCGAACGGGCTCGATGCAGAAAGCATAAAGACGTTGATCGTCGAGTTCGAACTTTTCATAGCCGAGGTTCGCTTCACCCTGATCGCAGTAGACGTGGAAAATCAAGAAGCCTTCGCCTTTCTTAAGGAGCTTGCCAACATTCTCTATCGAGCTAGAAACTGTTCCCCCGAATACGACGGTGTAAGATCGCTTCTCCGTCTTATGTGGTCTATCTTTGCAGGGTGGAGCTTCGTCGCAGGCTATACCAAGAAAGATGTGATTGCCGACATGATCGAGGCCGTGTGAGCCGGGCCACAGATTTCGACTTAATTTATACCGTTGAAACGGAAGGATAGGCAGATGAACCAAATGAAACAGACAGTTCGCGTGTGGGATGAGCCGCATGAAATTACGGTCTATCAGAAATCGAAAAGTGTCTGGGTTGCCGTAGGTGATTACATGGCTGAGCGCGTAGAGGTGAAGGGGTCCAGCGCGTCTGCCGCCGCTAAACACTGGCACGAGGCAGCGCGCTACAAGGGAAATGTGGGTAGCCCTCCCGCTACTCGCTAGTTCCACAAATGGTCCTTTGTGCAACTGGCAATTTCTCCTCCCAGCGTCTGTCACGATCCTGGGAGCGGATCTGACGGGCGCCACCAGCGTGACCTTTAACGGCTCGCCGGCGACGCTCACCGTCCTCGCGCCCAGCGCCATCGCGCCTACCATCCCATCCGGCGCGGCCACCGGCAGGGTCCAGGTCACTACACCCAATGGCACGCTCTCAAGCAAGGTCCCCTTCCAAGTGCTCCCATGAAAAGCGCGACGGCTCGCTTTACGTCCGGTGGGGTGGGGCAGGTTCGCAACGCCCCGCGGACCGTTGCGGCCTCGCAGGCCGCCAGCCGCTACTGCATTTTTCTGGTACCCCGTTGTGGCCGCCGGCCGTGAGCCATTCACAGCCCGAGGCCCCTACATCTTCCCCGCCCTTTCAATCACCTGCACCGTTTGCCCCCTCGATCCTCGAATCCCCCATTCCATAATAGAATCGCCAAGCTGGATCTCTGCTCTGGCCGCCCAGAAGGCGGCTGCGGCCAAGATTGGCCGCCCTCCAAAATTGGTTTCGTCATTTTTGCAGGTTTATGTAAACAAGCTACTTATTGGCTTTGTTCCGACAGAAAACGATTTCCGGCTACCGAAAATCGCGTCCAAACTGTTACCAAGTAACATTTTCCTTGACAGATCTCCCGCATGGGATGTATATCTGATTAAGCACATCGCACTTTGGAGGGTCCATGTTTCGACTTAGCCTGACGTGCCTCATCGTATTCGCCGCGGCCGCCGCGCTGCTGGCCCAAGTTCCCACAGGAACCATTGCCGGAACCGTCACCGACGCATCCGCCGCGGTGGTTCCCAATGCCAAAATAACCATCGTCAATAAAGACACCGGTTCCACGCGTGGCTTGGCCACCGCCGCCGATGGAACCTATAGCTCCGCGGCCTTGCCGGCCGGCAACTACGAAGTGCGCGCCGAAGCTGCCGGATTCCGCCAGTTGATCCAACCCGCCACTGTCGAGACCGGCGCAACCACTACGGTGAATCTGTCCATGGTCGTCGGCCCCACTAAGGATATCGTGACCGTGGAGGCCACGGCCGCCAACATCAACTTCGATTCCAATACCATCCAGGGAGTGGTCACCCAGCAGCAGATCGACGATTTGCCGCTGAACGGACGCAGCTTCCTGAACCTGGCCCAACTGGAACCTGGAGTCCTGGTTACCCCGGCAAATCCCGCCCAGTTCAACGCCCAATTCAGCGTCTCCGTGTTGGGCGGACTGGCTTCCCGCACCGCCATCACCGTGGACGGCGGCAATATCCGCAACCCCGTCGAAGGCGGCTCGGGAACGAATTTCTCGCAAGAGGTGGTCCAGGAATTCCAGCTCTCCAGCACCAACTTCGACCTTTCCACCGGCATTACCGCGTTTGGCGCGGTCAACGTGGTGACGCGCTCCGGCGGCAACGATTTCCACGGCGCGGGCTACTTCTATTACCGCGACCACAACACCTCGGCTTATCCCAGCCTGGATCGCAGTCCCCTCGATCTCAACCCCTTCTTCGCCCGGCGGCAAGGCGGCTTTCGGATCGGCGGACCCATCAAGAAAGACAAACTGTTCTTCTTTTTCAACTTTGAAAATACCAACCAGGATGGCGTTTACATCGTGCAGCCCGACCTGCCGTCTCTCGCGGCGCTCGGAGCGGTCTCCCAGGCTCCGCTGAAGAGCCAGACGCTCACCGCGAAGTTCGACTATCAGGTCAACTCCAAAAACAGCCTGTTCGTGCGCTATTCGCACGACGGCAACAGCAACAGCGGTCCGTTCGGCATCGCGGTACCTACTTCCAACTTCGTGGCCAACAAGAATTGGGCGGACCAGAGCATCTTAGGCTTCACCAGCGTGATCAGTCCCACGGTGGTCAACGATGTGCACTTCTCATACTGGTTTTGGCAGAACCGGAACAATCCCGCTCCCTGTGGCACTTGCCTGGGCGGCGACGGCCCCGAAGTCTACGTGGTCGGCTCGAATAATTTCGTTCTGGGGAACAACTTCAATTCGCCACAAGGCCGCGACCTGCGCCGCTACCCCCTCTCCGATAACGTGAGTTGGGTGAAAGGCAGTCACCGCATCAAATTCGGCGGCGAGTACGAGTTTGATCGCGGCAGTGGATACTGGGGGTTTTTCGACCCTGCCAGGGTCTACCTGCTGCCGCCGGAAACCTTGAATGCCATCGGCTTCCCGCCGGCCCTGTTCGGTTTGCCGTCCAGCGGCCCCATCACCGCCGCCCAGATCTATAATATGCCCGTGGCCGCGTTCGTCCTGGGTATCGGGAACGAGGCGCAGCCGGCCTACAATCTCCAGAATGCCCGGGACAACACGCGTTTGCATTTCTACGCACAGGACACCTGGAAGGTCACTCCGCAATTCACTCTGAACTACGGGCTGGGTTGGGAGTACGAGACCAATGTCTTGAACTACGATATTCCCCGGCCGGCCCTGCTGGCGCCGCTCTTAGGCGGCAATCTAAATCCGCCGGAGCACCAGCCCAGGGATTTCGAACCGGCCCTGGGTTTCGCCTGGTCTCCTTCGAAGAACGCCAAGACCGTGATCCGCGGCGGCGCCGGTCTCTACTTTGACACCGAAGAGGGCTGGTGGCGGCTCGGAGAGCGCGCCGTGCTCGGAGACTCCGGCCGCCAATTTATCTCCAATTCCGATGTGATCAATCCGTTTCCAGGCATCCCCGGCCTCGCGCAGGGTGCGCCTTTCAACAATTTCTTGATTCCTTATGGCGATTTCCTGCAATTGTTGCCCAGCCTGGTTGCCGAGGAAAACGCCATTTTCCCGGGCACCGGAACCACCCCGCAGATCGACGTCTCCAAGCAGGCGAATTCGCTGGGCGCAATCTTTCCGCACAACTTCCCGACCACCCAGGCCCAGCACTTCAACATCGGCATCCAGCATCAGTTGAAAAACGATCTCGTGATCCAGGCGGATTTCGTCGACCGGCACACCATTCACCTCACGCCCGGCGGCTTCTTCGGCACCAGCGTCGACTTCAACCGTTACTATTCCGTCGGCGGGCCCGTGATTCCGGCTTGCACCGCGGCCCAGATCAACAGTCCCACGGCGCAGTGTTCCAATGGCCCCATCGACTTCTGGTGGCCCGGCGGCACGGCCAGCTACCGCGCCCTGCTGATGAAACTGGACAAGCGGTTCTCCAAGCGTTACCAGTTCACCGCGTCCTACGCTTACCAGCGCAGCGACAGCATCAACGACATTACCCAGAACCTGAATAACTACTTCTCCACCTATGGACCCGATCAACCCAAGAATGTGTTGACCATCTCGGGCATCGTGGATCTCGGTTGGGGAATCCAATTCTCGCTGCTGTCCACATTCATCAGCCGCCCGCCCACGGAGCCGGTCATCGACGGCGTGGATATCACCGGCACGAACGTGCAATCCACCGCCTATACCCCGCTTCCGGGCGAACGGTACGATGGCTGGCTAAGTCAGAGTCAACTGCAGAACCTGGTTAACCAATACAACTCGCAATATGCCGGAAAGCCCACGCCCGCGGGCGCCGCGGGTGTCTCGCCTGGACAGACTTTCCCCGCGGTGACCCTGCCTTCGCGTTATAGCCTGGGCAACGATTTCACTTCGCAGGATATCCGCCTGAGTAAGATACTCCGCGTCAAGGAACGCTATCAGTTCCGTATCATCGCCGAGTGCTTCAATATTTTAAACTTCGGCAACCTCACCGGCGATAGCTACAACTTAGCCAGCCCGGGATCGTTCGGCATAGCGACCCAACGAGTAAGTTCGACATTCGGATCTGGAGGCCCGCGCGCCTTCCAATTCGCCGGCCGCTTTGAATTTTAAGTAGGGTGGCGCCATGCGCCGCCAAGGTCATAACATGCACCAACCAACCCAGATCCCCCGCCGCGACCTGCTCCGCCTTGGCCTGAGCCTGGCCGCCGCCAGCGCCCTCCGCGCCGACGACCCCATCCCCGTAGTCACCAAAGTCGTCAAAACCACCAACGGCTCCGTGCAAGGCCTGGTGAAAGATGGCGTCCAGGTCCTGAAAGGGATCCGCTACGGCGCGCCGCCCGTCGGCCCGTTGCGCTTCATGCCGCCCGCCAAACCGAAGCCCTGGAAGGGCGCGGCCGATGCCACGGAATTCGGGGCGCCCGCCATACAAATGGCGCCTCCCATCTCCGCCTCGCCCGCCACCGATTTCGGACGCCAGCTCGCCACCATCTACCCCACGCCGGCGGAAATCAAAATCCAGAACGAGGATTGCCTGTTCCTCAACGTCTGGACGCCCGCTCTGGGCGCCGCCACGCGCCGTCCCGTCATGGTATGGATCCATGGCGGCGGCTACGCCTACGGCTCCGGCGCATGGCCAATCTACGACGGCGCGAATCTCGCCCGCAAGGGGGATGTCGTGGTAGTCACCGTCAATCATCGGTTGAACGTGTTCGGCTATCTCTATCTCGGCCAACTAGCCAACGACGCTTACGCGAAATCCGGCAACTCCGGCATGCTCGACCTGGTGGCCGCCCTCGAATGGGTGCGCGACAACATCGAAGCCTTCGGCGGCGACCCCGGCAATGTCACCATCATGGGCGAATCCGGCGGCGGCGCCAAAGTCAGCACGCTGCTTGCCATGCCTGCCGCCAAAGGCCTGTTCCATCGCGCCATCATCCAAAGCGGACCGGGCCTGCGCGGCGTGCCCAAAGATGCCGCCACACGCACGGCCAAGGGCGTGCTCGATGAGCTGCAAATCGGCGCGGCCGATACCAAAGCGCTGCGGGGCCTTCCCGCAGAAGACATCCTAGCGGCTGCCTTCGCCGCCGCCGCCAAAGCCGGAGGAGGTCCCATGGGCGGCATGATGCGCCTCGCCCCCGTGGTGGATGGTGTCGCACTGCCGTCCGATCCTTTTACTCCGGCGGCGCCTGAGATCTCCGCCAACGTCCCGATCTTAATCGGGTCCAACAAAGATGAGATGACGCTGTTCACCGCCGCGGAGCCTTGGTTCGGCACGCTCACCGACGCGCAACTCGTGGAGCGCGCCAAAGCCATCGCCGGCGCCAAAGCCGAGCCTCTCATCGCCGCCTTCCGCAAGCTGCATCCCGATTACTCGCCCACCTATCTGCTCAACCAGGTGCTAACCGCCAACACAATGTTCGCCGGATCCATCACTCTCGCCGAGCGCAAATCCGCGCAGAAAGCCGCGCCCGCTTATATGTATTACCTGGTCTGGGAGACGCCCGTAGTCAACGGCCTGTTTAAGACGCCGCATACGCTCGACATCCCGTTCATGTTCGACAACGTCGACAAAGCGCGCGTGCTGGTCGGCCCCGGCCCGGAACCGGAAGCGCTGGCCCGGCAGATGAGCGGCGCATGGCTGGCCTTCGCCCGCACCGGCAATCCGGGCTGGCCGCCCTACACAGCCGAACGCCGCGCCACCATGCTGTTCGACGTGAACAGCCGCGTGGCCGACGACCCCAACGCCGAAATCCGCAAAATCCTCGAAAGCTGAGTAGGGCAGGGCCATGCCCTGCCAAGGCGGCGCATGGCGCCGCCCTACTTCGGCACTGAAACCGTAATATTGCGGAACTTCAGCCCGCCCGTGTGATCGCCCTGAATATAGAACGGACCCGGCTCCCCCTCGTTGGCATCCAGCGCCCCGCCCGTGATGCCCTCGATCTCCTTGTGGTCGATCGTGACGGCGCCGTTGTGCACCACCGTCACCGTGCGGCCCACCAGCGTGACGTCGAACGTCTCCCATTGCCCCGGCGTCCGCGGCAGCGCGGGATCCGGCGCGATGCGTCCATAAACGGACCCGATCCGCCGTTCCGGTGGATTTTGGCTGAGCGGTTCATATTCGATCTGCACTTCGTACCGGCCTCGCAAGTAGAAGCCGCTATTGCCGTCGTCGGGACAGTTCACTTCGTAGTGCACCTTGAAAGTCCTCGAACTTGCGCGTCGATTTCAAGTTGGCGCCGTGCGCCGTGTTCACCAGCAACCCGTCTTCGACTTTCCAGTGGCTGGCGGCCGGACCGATCGGTTCCCAACCCGTCAGATCCTTGCCGTTGAACAACGGCTCCGGATCGGTCCACGCCGCTGGCGCGCTGCGCTTCAGCTCCGGCGCGCGCACTCCCGTCAACTGGATGGTGTGCTCGCCGCTTTTCTGCACACCGGTGAGTTGCCCGCCGCTGGCTTCGAGATCCCACGTCGTCGACCGGGACACCGTGAGGATCAGGTGCGACCCGTCCAGCTTGACGTCCTTTAATTGGTAAACGTTGCCTCCAGGCGGCTGGTACCACACCTCTAGCGTGCCGCCCTTCGCGGTCACGCCCAGCCAACAGGCGCGCGTGCCGCCGGGGGTAGCGATGTTGAAATCCCACCGCCCTTCAAAAGGGTTGGCGCTCTTCTGTGCGGGCGCCGGCGCCACCAACGCGGCAACTGCCATCAGACTGCTGAGAAACATTCGCATGTAAGCAGCATATTACATTTCTGGAGGGCGGGCTTTAGCCGGCGCGGGGCTTGAGCCCGCTCTGGCCAGGGATACCTCTTGCTACAATAATGCGTATCACCGCGATGCGCCGGCCCCCAAATGAATCGCGTTCTCTTTCGTTCCTCCTCATTCTCATGATCCTGCCGCTGGCCGGATGCACCCTGGGCACCGCCAAGCAAGCCGCAACCCCACCGCCACCCAAGCCCGCCGCCGTCCAGCCGCCCGCGCCGGACCCGCCGCTTTCCATTCCGCAGACAGCCGTGACGCTTCCCGACCCGCAACCCGTCAATCCCGATGCCATCCCTTCGGCGCCGGTCTCCCAGGCTCCAGCACCCGAAAAGATAGAGGCGCCTGCCGCTCCCCGTGCCTCCCGCCGCAGCGCAGCGGGCCCGCCCAAACCCGAACCCGAGCCGGCCGAAGCCGAGGCCCCGATGCAGGAGCAAGCCCCCATCCGCCCGATCTTGACCGGCGACGAACAGAAACGCATCCAGACCGCCATCGACAGCCGCAATCGCGAGATTGCCGACAGGCTCGCCCGCGCCAAAGGACGTTCGTCGAGCCAGGAGCAAACCCTCGTCGACCGCATCAAAACGTTTATGGCGCAGTGCGATCAAGCCAAACAGCGCGGCGACTACTCGCAGGCGGATGCCCTGTCCGAGCGCGCCTTGATCCTGGCCCGGGAACTCCAGGGTGAGTGACGAATTCGAACGGCGCCGCCGCTTCATCCGCGCCGGCCTGGAGAACCGCGAGCTCGACGCCATGCTGCTCCGCTCGCCGGCCAACGTCCGCTATCTCACCGGATTCACCGGCAGTAACGGAGCCCTGCTGGTGCTGCCCGGCGAAGCCGTCTTTTTCACCGACCCGCGCTACGCCATTCAATCCCGCCGCGAAATCTCCTGCCCCACGCGCGTGTGCAAAGGTCCCATTGCGGAGGCCGTGTTAGCCATCGTGGCCACGCGGCGCGTCCGGCGGCTGGGCTTCGAGCGTGCGCACCTGTCCTACGACGCCTTCGACACCCTGCGCGCCGGCATGCCCGTGAACGCATCGCTCGAACCGGTTGCCGGCTGGCTGGAAGCGCATCGCATGTTGAAATCCGAAGCCGAAATCGAGCTTATCCGCCGGTCCGTCGAGACGAATTCGAAGGCATTCGAAATGGCCCTGCGGTGCGTCCGCCCCGGCATAAGCGAGCGCGATCTGGCCGCCGAAATCGACTTCCGGATGCGCCGCCTGGGCGCCGAGAAGCCTTCCTTTGAAACCATCGTGGCCGCGGGCGAGCGTTCCGCGCTGCCCCACGCGCACCCCACCGGCGCGTTCTTGAGACCAGGGCAACTGGTGCTCATCGACATGGGGGCGTTCCAGGATGGATACGCCAGCGACATGACCCGCATGCTCTTTCTGGGCACGCCCGGCGCGCGCGTGAAGCGCATGTATCGCGCGGTGCTGGAGGCGCAATTGGCGGCCATCGACGCCGTGCGGCCGGGAGCGACTACCGCCCACGTGGACCGGCAGGCCCGCAATGTCCTGAAAGCCTACAAGCTGGACCGCGCCTTCGTGCATTCCACCGGTCACGGCCTGGGACTCGACATCCACGAAGCGCCGCGCATCGGCAAGAAGGACAAGACACCACTCGCAGCGGGTATGGCCATCACCATTGAGCCTGGGGTTTATCTGGAAGGGGTGGGCGGCATCCGCATCGAGGATACGGTGATAGTGACACCTACCGGCTGCGAAGTATTGACGCCCACCCCCAAAGATCTCCGGGATCTGTAAACGTGCCGCTCGCTCCGGAAGCCCGGAGCGGGTCCGGGTTTGCCGGCCCCCGCTCGTGCAGACGCATCTTGAAGCTGCGAAGCAAGTAACACGGGTTAAGCAGGTAACACGATAGTCGAGGTCGATTCGAAGCCGCGATAGGTTGCTGTTAGCCTGGGTCTTTGCCGGCGGCTTTTCCGAGGCCGGTCACTTACTTGAAAACCGGCGTCCAGCCGACCTCTTACGTTAGCGCACCGGTCGCACTTGTATTTTGTTGCAGTTCCCAATGGCTCCACTTTTCCGCTTGACGAGGCCGCAAAACTAGCCTATGCTCTTATCAGCGATCTAACATTGCGCTTGGCATCCCCGTGACCAAGATCGGCCCTAATATTTCATAGGAGGGACGATGCGGAACAGTAACCTGTCTTTCACCCGCGCCGCGCTTTCGGCGGGCGCAGTATTTCTGGCGGCGTCTAGCGCGTCCGCCCAGACCCAAGCAGGCGCACTGGGCTGCTGGAACGGCGGTAGCAAGCCCGCGGTAACCACCAGCCAGTACACCAATCAGCGCAGTGGGGTGAACGCGTGCGAAAGCTTCTTCTCGGCAGCCACGTGGACAACACCCACAAAGCAGCCGAACGCCTACCAGACGCCCTGCGCCTACCTGGGGTGCGGGTACCATGCAAGGCGCGGAACGGACCTGAGCCCGCTGTGTACCGGCACAGGCTGCCTGGCAAGCCCCTGCCTTGGCAACGGATCAACTGAGACGCAACCCCCTTGCCACATGGTGAGCAGCGAGATCTACTGGGATCTGGGGGACGGCGCCAACCGCTACCTCTTCCTGTATCCGTACGAAGAGGACGTGGATTGGTGTTACTGGGATGCGGCCGTCCCGACCTTCGTATGTACGGGTGCAGCGCACGCGCAAGTGAATCTGCAGGTCCCCCGCCGCCAGGATACGCGATACGGCCCGGCGCACGGTATCGACGCGCTGCGGCGTCAGCAACTCGGAACTGTCGGGCTTCTCGGAAAATGGGGACATGCGGGTCGCCGAACTGGCCCGCCTACCAACGTTCGTCGCCACGCCGTTTCAGCCGCCAGTTGTCGTCTGAGGCGGACCGGCCGCACCCGCTAATCGGCGCGTTTCCACACGCCGCCTCCCCGCGCTCACCTGGCGGCGCGAAATTCAAGAGAAACTGGCGCCGGTTGGCCCACTGTACATGCGGAGTCCTTTGCCGTGGAAATTGGAAGAACGGGTTCTCGAAAGAAGCACCGGAGCTTCGATTGGGAAAGCCCGGCTAACGTCCGGGCCTTCCAGTCGAAGCGGAAAGGAGGATCGACACTATGATCAAATTGCTAGTTGAGCTGCCGTTAATCGGCAAGTTCACGATCATTATCGTCTGGCACCGCAAGGGCAGCCGGTAATGACCGGGCAGGGTCGGGGGTCGTACCCCCCGATCCTGCTACTAGCATACTCCAAAACGCAGTCCTTTTGAAAGTATTTTCGCAGTAGATGCCTCAATCGATTCGTGCGCCAACAAGCCGGTCCTCACCCATGCTTGGTGTGGACTGCCGGCTCAGGCGCTTTCGGACGATGCAACTCTTTTCGCCGGTAAGGCTTGAGCTTGAACACGACGCCGTAGCCCCCGCGGCTCTCGACGCAGTGCCGTAGAGATTGCCGGCCCAGTCGCGGATCACGCTTGCAGCAGGGTATTTCCCTTCCGCCCAATTAAACCCGTGCAACACGATTTCCGTCTGTGCTTGCGCCGTCGCCGTCCCGATCGCCATGGCCATCGCGTCCAGTATTGCTACCGCGTGGCCTGTCGTCGTCATAAGCCCCCCTTAGCGCGTGCGCAAGACTTTGTGCCGGTGAAGGAGTCTATCACGCGTCAACGGCGACTCTGTGAGGAATCTCAAGCCGACGCTACTATTACAATCGGTACCCTTAAGCTACAGTACCCTGCGCGCACTTACGCCGCAGCATATCCAGCGCCATCTGCGTGGCGAACTGCCGAATCCGCGTGCGGTCCCCAAAAAACTGCCGATGCACGACCTGGCACCCCGCCGCATCCGCCAGACCCACATAAACCGTCCCCACCGGCTTCTTCTCGCTGCCTCCGTCCGGCCCGGCCACGCCCGTTATAGCCAGCGCATAAGTGGACCCGCTACGCCGCCGCGCGCCCAGCGCCATGGCTTCGGCGGTCTCTTTACTGACTGCGCCGAACTCCGCGATGATATCCTCCGGCACGCCCAGCCACTCCACCTTCATGCGGTTGACGTAAGTGATGAAGCCGCCCAGAAAGTAAGTCGAGCTGCCGGGCACCGACGTGATCCGCTCGCCCAGCAGCCCGCCCGTGCAACTCTCCGCCACCGACAGCGTGTTATGCCGCTCACGCAACATATCCCCCACCACTTCTTCAAGTGACTGGCCGTTGCGCGAATAAATGCGGTCGCCCAGCAGCAGCTCGATAGGCCCGCCCACTTCCGCCAGCAGCGCCGCCGCTTCTCCCTCTGTGGAGCAGCGCGCGCGCAGGTGAATCTGCAGATCCCCGGCCGCCGCCAGGATGGTCGTCGCAGGATTGCCGTACTTCTTGTAAACCGGCGCGATCAGTTGATCCAAGTCCGACTCCGGCATCCCTGTCACGCGCAACACCAGCGTTTGAATCACCTGCCGGGGCACGATACGCGCCAAGCGCGGCAGGCATTGCCGCGTGAACATGGCTTTCATCTCGTGCGGCGGGCCGGGCAGCAGCATCACGTGCGAGCCGGAATCCTCGATCCATTGCCCCGGCGCGGTGCCGCGATCGTTGGCCAGGATCTCGGCGCCCTGGACGACGAACGCCTGCCGCTTGTTCACCTCCACCATCTTGCGCTTGAGCTGCGCGAAGCGCTGCTCCAGCGCTTCGGTGATCTCGGGGTGGTAGATTAGCTTGCGGTCCAGCGCGGCGGCCACCGCGTCGCGCGTCAAATCGTCCTCGGTGGGTCCCAGGCCGCCGCAAAGCACCACGATTTCCGAGCGCGATACGGCGCGGCGCACGGCGTCCGCCAACCGGTCCAGGTCGTCGCCGATCACCGATTTGGTGACCACCTCCACGCCCAGCCCGTTAAGCTGGTCGGTCAGATACAAGGAATTGGTATCGACGCGCTGCGGCGTCAGCAACTCGGAGCCGACTGCGATGATTTCAGCGGTCATCGGTTAGAAGAGCGGCCTGCCCTTGATGCCCACATCCGCGCGATACACCGCGTTGGTGGTGGCCAGCACCAGCGCGCGCGATGGCGTGAAGGCCAGCCCCACGATGCCCGGACCGGACACGAACAACTCCGCCTGGCGGTTGGGAGTGATGCGCACCACGCCCTTGCGGCCGGCCAGCGAAGCCGCCACGTAAAGCCGGCCTTCATCGTCGAACGCCATGCCCTGCGGGCGCCCCAAACCGCGATAGTACACTTCCACCTCGCCCTTCTGCGAGACGCGATACACGCAGTCGAAGCTCGAAGTAGTGGGGCCCGTGACGTAAAGATATCCATCCGGGCCGTGCGCGAAATGGTATGCCGCGATAGATGCTTCCAGAGTGGCAAAAACGAAAATCTGGCGGCTCGGGCTGATCTTGAAAATGGTTCCCTGGCGGTCGCCCACGTACAAACTGCCGTCCGGGTCGAATGCCACGCCGGTGGCCACGCCCATGCCTTCCACGAAGGTGCTGGTATTGCCATTGGGCGTTACCTGGTAGACGGCGCCGTCGTGGCGGCTGGATACATAAAGCAGGCCGTGGCGGTCGAACGCCAGGCCGGTGGCGTTCATCATTTCTTTGACGAACGGTTTCACGTTGTAGTTCAGATCGATCTTGTACACCGCCACCGCCACATTCTGGCCGCGCGATCCGCTGAATGTGGTGTAAACGTTGCCGAAAGTATCCACGGCCGGATTGGCCACCGGGTGCAAATTTTCGGCGATGGGGAAGCCTATATCGCAGGCCCACGCTTCGCTCGCCTGGTTTCCGCTGGCCACCACCAATTCCCCGGCCGCGGCGCCTTCCGGCACGCGCGCGATCACCAGCGAATCCGAGCCGATCACCACCGGCGCGGCCACGTCTCCGATGGTCACGCGCGGCCGGTCCGTCTTGGCGAAGCCTTTGCCTTGAATGTACAACTCCCCACCGGCGATGGCGGCTGTGGGCTTCACTTGCGCGATGTGCGGGCCACCGTTGGCCGATTTCCTGATTGGCATACCTAGTAAAGATTGAACCATCCGGCTAGAAATAAGACAAGTGCGGCATACAGCCCCGCCATCAGATCGTCGGCCACGATGCCCACGCCGCCGGGCAAAGATTCCAGTTGGCGCACTGGAAATGGCTTCCAAATATCGAACAGGCGGAACAACAGAAAGGCCGCTAACCACGACTTCCAATTAAGAGCGCGTGCGCCAGCCAGCGCCAGCCACTGCCCCACCACCTCATCCACCACCACGAACTGCGGGTCTTTCATCCCAGCCTGCCGGGCGGTCTCGCCCGCCGCCCAAATGGCGGGCAGCGTCACTACCATGGCCAGTGCTGCGAACCACAGCGGATTCCATCCCGCAAAATGCTCGATCGCTAAAGCGATGCCGATGCCCGCAACCGATCCAACCGTGCCCGGAGCGACCGGCGAATACCCGCACCCGAACCACGTGGAGATGACCGTCGAGATGGCCGCAGCCCCCCCGCCTGCCCTACTCCGCATCCTCGTCTTCCCGCCCGCGCAACTCCTCCGGCCGCGCCGGCGTCGAAATCACATATTTCTCCGAAGCCCAATTTCCCAAATCGACGATCCTGCACCGCTCACTGCAAAAGGGCATCTCCGGGTCGCCCAATTGCACATCCTTCTTGCAAATCGGACACTTCATACGGCAATCTGCACCAAAGCCGGGGTTCGCTCGCCCCCTCGCCCGCTCGCCCCCTCGCCCGCTCGGTCGCCCCCCGCCAGCAGCGTCCCCACCAAGTCGTAATCATGCGCCTCCGTGACCCGCAGCCTGCGCATCTGCCCCGCCCGCGGTTCCCCGCCCTCGAAATCGTTGATCAGCGTCACGCCGTCGATCTCCGGCGCTTGCGTGGACATGCGTCCTTCCCACAACAAATCCGTTTCCGCCGACAGGCCCGAAACCAGCACCGTCGCTTCCGATCCCACCAGCTTGCGATTCCGCGCGCGTGCGATCTTGCGCTGCACGCCCATCAAATGCCGTTTGCGATTGTAGATGGTGCGCGCGTCCACCTTGCCATCCAGCGCGTAGCTGCCACTGGTGTCTTCGTCGGAATACGAAAACACGCCCAGCCGGTCGAAGCCCGCGGCCTTCACAAAGTCGCACAACTCATCGAAATCGCGATCCGTCTCGCCCGGAAATCCAACGATAAAGCTGGTTCGAATCGCCACCCCCGGAATGGTGCGCCGGATGCGCTCGATCAGCTTCAAGAAAATGTCGCCGGACGCGCCGCGCTTCATGCGCTTCAGCACTCCCGCGCTCGCGTGCTGCAGCGGCATGTCGATATACTTCACCAAGGCATCGTGCGCCGCCATGGTATCGAGCAGCTTCTGCGTCACTTTATTGGGATAGGCGTACAGAAACCGGATCCACTTCTCGCGCGCCGTTTCGATCTGCGCCAGCCGCGCCAAAAGCTGCGCCAGGCCGTCCTGGATGCCCAGGTCTTCGCCAAAGCAAGTAGTATCCTGCCCGATCAGGTTGATCTCCCGCACGCCCTGCTGAAACAGCCGCGTCGCTTCCGAAATCACGGATTCAAACCGCCGGCTGCGGAACTTGCCGCGATACTGCGGGATTACGCAAAACGTGCACGGATGATCGCAGCCTTCCGCGATCTTGATATAAGCGTAATGGCCCGGCGTGGCCAGCACCCGCGGCGTCAGATCGTGGTAAAGATACGCGGGCGCAGGGTCCGCGCCGCCCGCGTCCGCCCAGCCTTCGCACAAACCGGCGATGCGGTCCAATTCATTGGTGCCGATGAGCGCATCCACTTCCGGCATGTCCCGCAGGATGTCGCCGCGATAGCGCTCCACCAGGCATCCGGCCACGATCAGTTTCCGGGCGCGGCCGATCTTCTTGTATTCGGCCATCTCCAGGATGGTATCCACCGATTCCTGCTTGGCCGGATCGATGAAGCTGCACGTGTTCACCACCAGCACCTCGGCTTGGTCCGGATGCGGCGTCAGCTCGTGTCCGCGGGACACAAGCTGGCCCATCATAACTTCGCTATCCACCAGATTCTTGGGACAGCCCAAACTGACAAAACCGATTTTCAAGGTTGATTTCCGGGAAGATGTCCTCTCTTGAGGATAACACGGCGGGCCTCGCAGTCATGCGGTGTCTCCTGTTGTCGATAAATTAGTTTAGGAGCGATTCCCAGTTGGCTGGCGCCCTTCCCGCTGGTCCAGGTACGGGCTGACTTTCGGGATGCGCGTGCGGCGGAAGCAATTCCACACCTTCGACCATCCCCCGCTTCTCGTAATCGAAGAACCAGTCCTCACCCGGCTCAAAACTGGCTATGATCGAATGCCCTGTTGCCGCCGCATGTTTCGATGCATGCCGGCTCGGAGAACTGTCACAGCATCCGATGTGCCCGCACTCCGCACACCGGCGGAGATGAAACCACCAACCCTTCGGTGACGCCAGGCACTCCACACATCCGTCGCCACTAGGTTTCGAAGCCGGATTAATTCCGCGGTATTCCTTCTTCATTTCGAGTCTTCCGTCAGTCGTTGCATGTCCAGCAACCGGTTTAAACGACCAGCAAGATCTTTCCGCCACCCTTTTCGGCCGCTGCTTGCGCCTCGGCCGCTTCACTGAGCGGAAGTTTCCGGCTAATCGGGATCACCAGCTTGCCATCTCGCACCGCTTCCGCCATGAACTCGAGCGTCTTCCTGTCGAATTTCGAGAATACCGCCGCTACCTTTACGGTTGGGTACTTCGCGGCGTTCTGCGGCGCTCCGAGAACCGTAGCAAACACTCCCCCCGGCTTGACCTTGGCGATCAGCTTCTCGGCGGTTCTGCCGCCGACCGTGTCCGCAACCGCATCGAGCGGAGGAAGATTCGCAATCGCCGTGTCGTCGTCGGTTGCGACCACCCGATCCGCGCCCACAGTCTTCGCCTCATCCGTCTGCCTCTTCAAAATCCCCGCGATCACCGTCGCCCCGCGTTCCTTCGCAGTGAATACCGCCGAACGCCCGACACCTCCTCCAGCACCTACCACCATAACCGTCTGGCCCGCTTTGATTCCCGTAACTGAAAGGAGCTGGTTGCCGGTCGTTGTCACCAGCGGCAGCGCCGCCGCCTCGATCAAATCGAGCCCCTTGGGGATCTTCGCCAAAATCGCTGCCTTCACGACACAAAGTTCGGCGTAAGTATCGTCCGCCATGGCGAACACCTGGTCGCCCACGGAAAAGTCTTCCACTCCCGTCCCAATCTTGGCCACGGTCCCCGCCATATCCACTCCTATGAGGCCCGGGAACTTGATAGGACAAAAATCCTTCGTTAATCCGGCCCGCCGCTTGTAGTCGATCGGATTCACGCTCGCGGCGGCGACCCGCACCAGCACCCCGCCCGGACCGGGCACTGGATCGGGATAGTCCTCAAACTTCAGTACTTCCGGACCGCCATATTGGTGGACAACGATTGCTTTCATATTTTATCTCCAAGTTGGGCAAACAAGCACTAAGAAACAGTTGGATCAAGAAACCTCGGGTTCGCGTTATTTGCCATTAAGCCAGAAGTGGGGTGAAAAATCACGTGGACGAATTACCAGCGGCGTTCGACCCAATCTGCCGCAAGAAATGGAACTGCCCGGAACAACGCCGCGCTCGACGCGGACCTCGCCCTTCCGCCAACTGACAAGCTCTCGCAGAATCGCGACGGTCTTTCCTTCGCGCGACCTTTTAGGACAGTACCGCCGCCAGCACCGACCTGCTGGACGGTTACCTGGCCTCGTCCGTCTTGATCTGCGCCTCTCGCAGGATAACCCGGCTGGGCTGTCCCGGCCTGGCTCTACCGGATCTATTCCGTATCACCGTCGGGACCGCGACCGAACCAAACGCTTCAGCCCTTTCGTACATGACCCCACGGCGTCACATTGCAATGATGTACGGTCGTCGGAGTGCCGCCAATCTCAATGATGTAAGCTCTTCCGGCGTCGTCCGTAACATCGTAGTGAAAGCCTGGCATTACCTCATAGCAGAAGCGATATTCCTTTGCGCCTGTTCGGCCATCGCCAGAAAGCGCGTGTTTGGATGGATCGAACTTGAACCTCAGCTTCCGCCCATCGATCCACGAACGTCCGCCCGTGCTGTCGGGCCTGCGATGCTCCTTCTCGACGAGCGACAGCAACTGTTCCGCTTTCGATATTTGGTCTACGGAATATACGTCGCATCTATGCCAGTATGCTTCTGTGCTGCCCGCTGTGCGGAAAATTGAGGGAGGCAGCAACAACGGATGCCGCAGGCTGGAAGGCGATATCTTCTGCAGCCACGTCTCGTCGAGTTTCGCAGCCGCATGCAACCTATCCTTCAAAAGCGTCCAGGTGATGTCCCGAATTGGCTCCCACAATCGTGCGATATGCACGCGGCAATCGAATTGGAATCTCTCCTGTACAATCTTCCAGTCTCGACTTCCGGGAATCACGATATGCGTGAAGCCCTCGCCGACCACATTCCGCAAGGCTTTCAGTTCACGCTCACCAAAAGGGACGCGCTCATTAGTCGAGATTGGAGTGGGGCGAAACAGATGTGGTGCGGGCACGGCATCCTTCCAGCCATCGGATTCCTCCTCCAGTCGCCGGTGCGCACTGATGGGGAGGCCGAACAGATGAATCTTCACGCATCGCCTCGACGCGTTACTCTCAGCACCCATTCCAAAGGAACGCGAAGCTGAAGCAAATCCTCTATCGGTAACTGATCGAAGAAATTGTAAAGCTCGCCGCGTTGGCTGATATTCTGTGGCTTCGCCAAGGTGACCTCGCCGTCAGCACGAAAGAATTGAATTCCGCGCGAAGGAGCTACCCACCTTTCCTCGGGAACCTCGTGTTTGGCCGCCCACATCGCTACATGGTCTGTGATCTGCTTTTGCGCGTAACGGTTCCATGCCCGCATGACTGAAGGATTATTACGCAGCCGTCGTGAGAATTCATTGAATACAGCAGTCCCCGGCCCGTTGAGCGCCGCCAGGAGAGTTTCCCTCGTCGGCTCCGGTTGTTCTGCAGAAAACGTCTTGCGCCACATAAGTTGCGTTTCGCGGGAAATCGGCTCGACGTCGATTCCGGCCCGCTCCGCCCCGGCCTCAACATGGACAATCTTGTCCGCATCCGTGTCGTACCTCCGGACAACGCCTTCTACCGGGAACTCAATAAAGGCGCGCCAGAAGTCGCGTCGAAGGCGAGGCAATGGGGCGGCATACGCGGCTAGCAGTTCGCCAGCGCTTCCAGGAGCCAAAAGAATATCACTGCCCGCGCGTCCCTGGATTGCAACGTCTGGAACTGTCCGTATGAATTCAATGAACTTGCGCAATCCCAACGCGGGCTCGCTGAATTCGGACCCTTCCTCCTTCGCCAGGGCCAGCATCTCGGCTTTCACGAAAGCGCCGGGTAATGGCCTATTACGTTCCGCGTAGTATTTGTTAACCACGCGTAGGAGCAGAGCCCGGGCTCCTGCATGGTCAAGAGCTGGCATTCCCGTATGTTAACGTAAAAAAGGCCGCCCGGTGGCGGCCTTTCTTTGCTAGCTCTACAATTATCTATCGACTAGCGGAAACTTAAAATGCTCGCCTGCGATCTTTGCAGGGGGTCCGGCCTCCTTATGGAGCCTTCACTGCTGTGAGATCCCTCAATTCGCTGAGCGAGTCGCGAATTGAAACCCCACCCCCACTCGATCCCTTCCGCGTGAACGCAGTTGGCGTATCACCGGAATCGCCTCTATCATCGCTCACTTGGTCAATTTTGTCAATGGGGTGGTTGCCATGCGCCCGTTCCCTGGCCTTCCGGCGTCACCAGTTGACTGGCCACGCTAGATTGATTCACGCCGGAAGGCCAGGGAACGGGCGCATGGCAACCAGGCACACGAAAGCTTTCCCCAAACTTTCGAATCGGCAAAACGCCGGGCACCTTCGAACCTTAGGTCTGGTGCCAACCCCGCACGGATCGTGCTGAACCTGGAATAGAGGCTGGGCTCCCGCGTTACCGCCTCCGGGCCTAAGGAACTTCAGCAACCCTCAGCGCATGTAGTTTCCGGGTGTCCCCTTCGGATCGCGTTCTCCCGAACGCTACCTTCCTCGTGCGCCCCGTCTCGACGTGCCGGGTCTTTCCGTCCCGCCTTCCGTTCCCGGCAGGCTGCGTATAAATATAGCACGATACGGCTCGGTACCCCAAAAACCCAGAGCGCCAGACCCGGACTCCCCCGCCCGCCCCAGTTGGTAGTGTCCTAAAGTCGCGACTTTAGGACACTACCCAGTTGACATCGGCCCAAATATTTCTTATAATCAACAACGGTGGCCACCCTCGACGGCGGCTTGATATATTGAGGTGTTGCTCGCAGACAGCGGAATGGACCGTGGAACCGTCGCTGGATTACGCGGTGCGTGGCCCAGCCGGAGAGTTAATGCGCGCCATTCCCAGCACAGCGTGCGCCGCATGGCACGGCTTTACGGTTCACAACCAAAACGAGGAGCGCGTCAACACGGCGGTAGGTTAGACCTTCGACTGGCTGCTATCGGCAGTCATTTGCCCTCCGGCAGTCTTCGGAGCGCGGCGCGTACGGTTTGCAGCCGGATCGCTCGCATAGAACAAAAGGCGAAGATTGCCATCTTCGAAGATACCTGCGATAATGGACATGGGAATGCCTACAGTGGACAAAGCCCGGTCTGCGCGCGAAAAGGAAAGCAGCAGCGACAGCCCTAGTCGATTGTTCCTCCGCTCTGTGCTGGCTTATTTGCGCCGGATTCCGAAAGAGGACAACGAATTCGAACAGGATCTAGAACGGGTTCAGCGGAGAATATCTGATGGAGCGCGACGAACAGGGACCGGTAGCCGTCTATGATTTTCTGTATCGCGACCGGAACAGAATAGACTCGTTCTACGCACAGATCTTTGGCGGTCGATTCTTGAGCCTTGAGAAGACGCAATCCGTCCGCAAGCAACGCGAGTGGAAAGTGAGAGCGAGCGTTAAGGTGCTCTCCGCTGAGCGCCAAGGACCGACCGAAATATCGGAAAGCTCAAAAGAGGTAATTGACCCGCACGACGCAGCCACCATCGATGTACTCCAATGGCTTTCAGATAACGAGTTCATTGTTGACAATGTTGAGGACGCGAAACAGGGGCACCTCGTAAAGCTGTGCGGTAGCCTTTTGTTGGTGGATCGGTCTGTGATGGTCGCGGCCGCCAAATCGCTTCTGAGCAACGTCCCAATCGGTAAAACAGGGCGCGGGATGAAGATGGGCGCAGAACTTTTTGCTAACTATCCAATGCCCTCCATCTTCACGTTGCGTGACGGTTCAGCAGCGCTCTATGCCGGGACTTTGACGGACGAGGGTATTGAGCACGTGATGACTTCACACACGTGGAAGTTCGGGCAGGACAGCATGAACGATGTGCACCTGATTGGAATGCTGGAATCCGCAGAGCAACACGAACAGACGAACATTTCAACACTAGACCCAGTATTAAACGTTGTCCAGGTTCTTCATGCGTGGTTTCCGCCTTCCGCTATTCGCGTCACTCCAATCGTGATG
>Ga0302324_100003259_pt1 | contig 36739 bp, 40 predicted proteins | sample Palsa_T0_1_FD_201949 | JGI IMG/M metagenome (GOLD analysis project Ga0302324, IMG submission 201949) | Peat permafrost microbial communities from Stordalen Mire near Abisko, Sweden - Palsa_T0_1 | ecosystem: Environmental > Terrestrial > Soil > Palsa > Peat permafrost | place: Sweden: Abisko... | reverse complement strand
CTCCCGAAGAAATCGCGGATGTCCGCGTCGAGCACCCAGCTCACCTTCTTGCGATAGATCCCGGTCGCGAGCGCGTCCAGCGCGTCATGCGCTGAGCGTCCCGGCCGAAACCCATAGGAGAAGCCGACGAAGTCCGTCTCGTAGATGCAGTTGAGCACCTCGACGACGGCGCGTTGCAGGATCTTGTCCTCCAACGCGGCGACACCGAGCGGTCGCTGCCGCCCGTCCCCTTTCGGGATGTACACCCTCCGTGACGGCCTCGCCCGGTAGCCCCCGCGATGGACCCTTGCGTGAAGACCACGAAGGTTTGCTTCGAGATCCTCGCCGTAGGCCCGCCACGTCACGCCGTCAACTCCTGTCGCGGCCCGCGGATTCAACACCGCGTAGGCCGCCCGGAGACGATCGACATCAACGTGATGTAGGAGCGCGGTGAACCGTGCCTTCCTATCCAACCGCGCCTTTCGGCGCACGCGATCCAGCGCACTTGACGCGCCACTCCCGGCTCCGAGTCCGGGACGCGTTTTGCTGGCCGCGTTTCCCTTGGCCGGCCCCCTTCCCTCCACCACCTCCGCCGCCGGAAACCCGGCATTGTTCGGCGGCTTCGCAGGTACTACGAGGCCGTCTGACTTCCCGTAATCGTTCATCGAGGGATTACCGCCTCAGCGTTCCCCCCGCGACCCGCCACCAGCCGCCATACCACCCCGCGAGCCACAAAGGGCGGGGCATCAACGACCAGCACGAGCAACCACGGGATCTCCCTGTTCTCGCCCATGAAGCATCCACGCATGCACAGGTTCACTGACCGCGCGGGGTCCGACGGCAACTCGCGATAACGCTGCCGCCGATATTGCCTTCCGCACTTCGCAACGGCGTCGGCACCCCGAAACGACGGATTTCGCGGCTCAATAGCCCAGCCTACGTGTACCCCTGTCAACGCTTCGCCCCCGTCCTCACGAACGACGACGCATGACTCGGGGCCACCGTGGATCGCTACTCCTTCGATGTCGGGCTCCTTCCTCCCTAACTTCATGGCGGTTTATCCAGGCGCTCTGCGAACGTGTGTTCGTGTGACGAGCGAAGGAAGCCCATACGCTCGGTTTCGTCGCGCGCTCGAAAGCGGCCAGTTGCCCATGGTGCGCCTCGCGGCCGCCGAGCTACCGCGCGTCGCGCTCGAAGACGCGCTCCGCGTCTGCCTGCTGATCCGAGACCAAGACCCCGAGCAGTACGAACGCGCGGCACTCCGCTGGGTCGGCCGGTTCGCGCTCGAAGCTCGATCAGCGACGCTCGCCGACGTACGCGCCGCCGCCGACGCGCTAGCCCGACTCCCAACTGACGCGGAGGACGCGATGGCGAACCTCGAGCGGATCTGCCTCGCGCACCGCGTGGGCTAGCGGCCTTAGAGTAGGAGGAACGATGAGAAGAGAGGTCGTGCCTTACGTACTCGCGATGGTAGCCGTGGTGATCGGCGTGGACGTTCTGTTCCTCAGCCACCATTTCTGGGAGCGGCTGCTAGTCAACGTCGGAATTGTCCTGGTGTTCGGAGCGTTCTATTTGAGGGTCCTGAAGCGTCGCCTCGGCTAGCTCGGCCCGGCGACGGGCGCCCCAGGAGTAATACGCCGCTGGCAAAGCCATGTTTCGCCTAGCCGATCTGTGCCGCGACCTAGACGCAACAAACCCCCGACTACCGACGGGTTTTCGCTCGATCGGGGCGCCCGGATTTGAGTAGCTCAGGCCGCGCACTGTGCGTAGGCGGTGAAGTGAGCGGCGACATCGCTGCTGTCGTTCGTGAACGTCACGGTCCAGCTATTGCCCGCGAGTGATGAGCTCGTCGCTGGCGTGCCTTCAACTACGTCCCCGCTCCAACCGCCGCCGAGCACGACGGACCCTGCGGGACAAACGGCGGTCGAAGTGCCGACGGCGCATGATCCTCCGCCGGAGGTGCATAGCACTACCTCAGATCCCTCGACGGTGCCGATATCGGCGCTCGTAAACGACGCACCATTCGCTCCGACTACGCCCGCTGTGCCAGCCTGTCCCGCCTTGCCTTTCAACTTCGACAGCACACTCGGCTTGATCTGGCTCGTCGAGGTAATTATGTAGTGGTCTGCGGCGAATCCGGCGCCGGTCATCGAGAAAAACAAGGCGACGCACGCGATGGCGGTCACTGGGGACAGTCGCTTGAGCACGGGACCTCCGGCCGTTGAAATGGCGGCGCAGTGGTCTATATCTCACGGCGTCAATCGAGGACTGTAACGAGTGCCACGCCCCTCGGCGGGGGCTTTTTTACCCGGAGCAGGCTTGCGCGCGGCGCGATTAGTCGCGGCCGCATAGCGGGTTTTACCGTCCATCGGGGCGCCCGGATTTGAACCGGGGACCTCTCGCTCCCAAAGCGAGTGCGCTACCAGACTGCGCTACGCCCCGTGAGGTCCAAGAGTACGGGGCGGAGCCGCCGGCCGTGCTCCGCTGCTAGCCTCAGCGCCCGCCGTGGCCGACATCGAACCGCTCCGAGCCCTGCACTACGACCTCGCCAAAGCGGGGCCGCTCAGCCCGCTCGCAGCACCGCCCTATGACGTGATCGACGCTGAGCAGCGGGCCGAATTGATCGCGCGTTCGCCCTACAACGTGGTCGAGATCGACCTGCCGCAGGGCGAGGATCCATACACGCGCGCCGCCGAGCGCTTCGCGCAGTGGCAGGCCGACGGAATCGTCGTGCGCGACGAGGCGCCGGCGCTGTGGGCCCACGAGCAGCGCTACAGCGGTCCCGACGGCCAGCCGCGGACGCGGCGCGGGTTCTTCGCCCGGGTCCGCGTCGAGGAGTACGGCGCCGGGCGGATCCGCCCGCACGAGCGGACCCACCCGGGACCGAAGGAGGATCGCCTGCGCCTGACGCGGGCGACGAAGGCCAATCTGTCGCCGATCTTCTCGCTGTACTCCGACGCCGCCGGCGCCGCCTGGGGTGCGCTCGAACCGGGCACCGCGGGCGCGCCATGGGGTGAGCTGAGCGACGCTGACGGCACCGTCCACCGCCTCTGGCGCGTCGGCGACACGGCGGCGATCGAACGCGTCAAGCGGACGCTCGCGGGCGTCGAGCTGTTGATCGCCGACGGTCACCATCGCTACGAGACAGCGCGCATCTATGCCGATGAGATCGGCGGCGAGGGCGAGCACCGCTACGTGCTTATGTGCCTCGTCGCGCTCGAGGACCCGGGACTGACGATCTTCCCCACGCACCGCTTGGTCCGCGGGCTCGACGCGCCGCGCTGGAGCGCGCTCGACGCCGCAATCGGGCGCGACTTCGCGGCCACGACGGTCGCGCGCGAGCAGATCGCGCCACCGTCCGGTGAAGGCCCGCTCGAAATCGGCTACATCGACGTCCGCTCGCGCCAGGCGCAGCGGCTGACACTCCGCGACCAGGCGATCGCCGACGCCGCGCTGCCGGACGTCTCGCCGGCCTACCAGCGGCTCGACACGGGCGTGCTCGAGGAGCTGCTGCTGAAGCGGGCGCTCGGCCTGAGCGACGATGACATCTCCCATCTACACGACTTCGGCTATGCCCGTGACGCCGATCAGGCGCTGTCGCTGATCGACTCGGGCGCCTACGACGCTGCCTTCGTGCTGCGCCCGACGCCCGTGCAAGAGGTTCGCGACGTCGCCGCGAGCGGCGAGAACATGCCGCCGAAGTCGACCTACTTCTTCCCCAAGCTGCTGACCGGGCTGCTGTTCAACCCGTTGGCGTAGGCTCAAGCCGCGATGCAGGCCACTGCCCGCCGCGGCAAAGGGTTTTCGCACCTCGTCACGGTGCGCGAGCATCAGCTGCTCTCCGACCTCCGGCTCGAGGCGGGCGGCGCTGACTCCGGACCGAGCCCCGAGGAGCTCTTGGCGGCGGCGCTGGCGTCGTGTACGGCGATGACGGTGGAGCTGTATGCCGCGCGCAGGGGCTGGGAGGTCGGCGCGGTCGCGGTCGATGTGCGCTTCGAGCTGGCTGAGCCCGGCGAGCCGACGCGGTTCGCGGTGGCGCTGACCCTGTCGGCAGAGCTCAGCGCCGAGCAGCTCGAGCGGCTCGGCACGATCGCCTCGAGGTGCCCTGTGCACCGCACGCTCGAGGGCGGCGCGGTCTTCGCGCAGACGATCACGCGCGCGACGCCAAGCGGATGAACCCGGCGCAGGCCACTCGCCTGCGCGACGTCCTGCTCGATCCGCTGCAGGCGGCCGCGATCGAGGTCCACGGCGACCGGGCGGCCGTGCTCGTGCCGCTTTACGAGCGGGAGGGTGATCTGTTCGCCGTTTTCACCAAGCGCCGCGAGGAGCTGCGCCGCCACGCCGGCCAGATCTCCTTTCCCGGCGGACGCCGCGATCCCGATGACAGCGGACTGATCGACACCGCGCTGCGTGAAGCCGACGAGGAGATCGGCCTGCGGCGCGGTGCCGTGACGTTGCTGGGGGCGCTGACGCCGACCACGGTCGTCGCATCCGGCTTCGCGATCTACCCGTTCGTCGGCGCGATCGAGCGGCCGCCGGCGTGGGCGCCCGCCGAGCTCGAGGTGGAGGCGGTGCTCGAGCTCTCGCTCCTCGCCCTCGCCCGCAGTTACGTGAAGCGGGAGATGACGCGTGCCGACCACACCTTCAAATCCGACACCTACACAATCGACGGCAACTTCATCTGGGGCGCCACCGCGCGGGTCCTGACAGAGCTGCTGGTCCGCATGAGCTTGCTCGACGCCGCGTGAGGCAGCTACAACGCGAGCAGTTCGTTGATCGCGAGACGAGCCTGCGTGCGCCACGCGTCGCGGTCAGCCGGGTCGGCGTCGAGTACGCGCAAGGGGATCTCGTTGTAGGCGGCCTTGGTTGCGATCAGCCCGGCGCCGGCCCGCAGCAGCGCCGGATCGACGCTGCCGGCGGCCTCATAGATCAGGCCGCGAACGGTCGTGTCGATCGTCTGCGAGCAGAAGAAGTCAAGCCGCGAGCCGTGCAACTCGGCAAGCTCGGCGGCCTTGCCGTGCACAGTCCCCAGCAGCCAGCAAGCCAGCGTGACGTTCTCCAACGCGTAGCGCAGCGTGGCGATACGGTCCGGCGTGGCGATCCAGCATTCGCCGCCGACCGCCTCGATCGCCGCGCGCCCGGCCTCGCCGCGCGTGGTGATCCGCACGGCGTGACCGTCGGCGATCAGCGCGGGGGCCAATTCGCGCGCGCGCGCGCCGCCGGCGACGAAGAGGATCCGGGCCACGGCGATGATTATCGTGATGGCGGCGAATCTCACATCGACACGCTCCGCGCCGTTAACCGTGCGATGACCTTGCTTCGCCCCGCCGGCAATCGAGCGATGACTCCGATCCCCTTCCAGCGCGCGCTCGAGACCCATCGCGACGACGTCTGGCGCTACCTGCGCGGCATGGTCGGAGCGCAGGCTGCCGAGGACTGCTTCCAGGAGACCTTCCTGGCCGCACTGCGGGCCTACCCGCGGCTGCGCCCGGACTCGAACGTCCGCGCCTGGCTGCTGACGATCGCTCACCGTAAGGCGATCGACCACGTCCGCCGGCACCGCGAGGTGCCGCTCTCGGCGGCACCGCCAGGGGCGAGTATGGACGCGGAGCCGAGCGACCCGGCGATCTGGAGCGCCGTCGCCGCCCTGCCACCGCGCCAACGGGCGAGCGTGCTGCTGCGCTACGCCTGCGATCTGCCACACCGCGAGATCGCGAGCGCACTCGGCTGTTCGGAGCCGGCGGCGCGCCGATCGCTGCACGAGGGACTAAAACGATTGAGGGAGACGCTGTGACTGACCCGATCCACACCGCATTGCGCGCGCCGGTTCCGCAGGCCGCCGCCGCAAGCCGGCGCCTGGCTGAGCGCATCGCCGCCGAAGGCCGCGCGGATTTCTACTACGCGACGGTGGCCAGCCCACTCGGCGATCTGCTGCTGATCGCCAGCCGCCGCGGACTGGCCCGCCTGCGCTACCCCGACGGCGACAGCGACAGCGCGCTCGAGGAGCTCGCGGTACGGCGCTCGCCGAGGATCATCGAGTCGGCCGCCGCGACCGATCCCTGGCGGCGGGAGATCGACGAGTACTTCGCCGGTACGCGGCGGCGCTTCGAGGCGCCACTTGACTGGCAGGAGATCACCGGCTTTCGCCGCCGCGTGCTGCGGGCGACGGTCGCCGTGCCCTACGGCGAGGCCTCCGACTACAAGTCGATCGCCGGCGCCGCGGGAAGCCCCGCTGGGGCGCGTGCCGCCGGTAACGCGCTCGGCGCCAACCCGCTGCCGATCGTGATCCCCTGCCATCGCGTGCTGCACCGCGACGGTGGCCTCGGCGGCTATACCGGCGGGCTCGATCGCAAGCGCGTCCTGCTCGCGCTCGAGGGCGCCGTGCGCTGACCCCCGGGCTTCGCTAGGCCGCTTGCGAGCCGGCGAGCGCGACGGCGGGCGTGTCGCGCAGGTACCACTCGGCGTCGAGCGCGGCCTGACAGCCCGAGCCGGCCGCAGTCACTGCCTGGCGGTAGATGTGGTCGACGAGATCGCCGGCAGCAAACACGCCGGGCCGATTGGTCCGCGTCGAGTGAGCGTCGACGATCACGTAGCCACCGTCATCGAGGTCGACGAGTCCGCGCACGAGCTCGGACTGCGGTTCGTGCCCGATCGCGACGAACGCTCCGGTGGCGGCGATCTCGCGCTGCTCGCCCGAGGCGACGTTACGCAGGCGCAAAGCCGCGAGCGACCCGGATTCGCCCGCCAGCAGCTCCTCGACGACATAGGGCGTGAGGAACTCGATGTTGCTCGTCGCGCGGGCGCGCTCGAGCATGATCCGTGAGGCGCGAAACTCGTCGCGGCGGTTGACGATCGTGACCTTCGCGGAGAACTTCGCGAGGAACATCGCCTCCTCCATCGCCGAGTCGCCGCCACCGACGAGGACAGCCTCGTGGCCCTTGAAGAAAGCGGCGTCGCAGGTCGCGCAGTAGCTGACGCCGCGGCCCGCAAGCTCCTCCTCGCCGGGGACGCCCAGCTTCTTGTGTTGCGCTCCCATCGCCAGGATCACCGCGCGCGCCGTGTACTCCTCGTCGTCGACCCAGACGTGGTGCAACGCGCCCGGCTCGCTGGCGAGCTCGACGCGCGACGCCTGGTCGGTGATGAAGCGCGCACCGAAACGCTCGGCCTGCTCGCGCATCCAGGCCATCAGCTCGGGGCCCATCACGCCCTGCGGAAAGCCGGGGTAGTTCTCGACGTCGGTCGTCTGCTGCAGCAGGCCGCCCCAAGCGAAGCCCTCGATCGCAAGCGGTGCGAGCTCGGCGCGGGCGGTGTACAGCGCGGCGGTGTAACCCGCCGGACCGCTACCGATGATGATGACCTTCTCGGGCGCTCCCATGATGCCCTCCTAGCTTCGTATCTGTCGATACTTTACTTTTTATAGTATAGCGCGTTGGCGGCGCTCCAGACAACGCCGCCCGCTCATGCCGGGGCTGCCTCCGAGGACTCCACGGCGGGAATGCGCTCGGCGCCGTTGGTCCACGCATGGACGCGGCGACGCAGCTGGAAATAGGCGATCGCGCCGGGAATCGTCGGTAGCCAGAAGGCGAAGCCGCGGTAGACGAGCACGGCCACGACGGCGAGCGGACCGGCGACGCCGAAAGCGATCAGAGCGCCGATCATCCCGCCCTCGACACCACCGATGCCGCCCGGCAGTGGCAGCACGTTGGCGAACATGCCGACGAAATAGGCCATCACGATGACGCTCAGCGGTGGCGGCGAGCCGAAGGCGTGGAAGGAGGCCCACAAGGTTGCGATGTCAAACGCCCACCAGGCAACGGCGCCGAGCGCCAGCGGATCGCGCGAGCGGACGATCTCAACCGCTCCGCGCACACCACTGCCGACGAGCCCCGGCACGGTCAGTGCGAACGCGCGCAGCTTGGCGGCGCGAGTCGTGCGGCGCGACACCGCTTCGATGCGCCGCTCAACGTAGCTCGGCAGGCGGGCCAGCAAGAGCGCGCCGATGATCACAACGCCGGCGAAGATCGCGGGCACAAGCGTGATCGCGAAACCGCCGCCCCCAGGCAGGGCACCGGTGCGCAAGCCGACACCGAAGAGCACGAGTGCACCCATGTAGACGGCGTAGAGCAGCGTCATGAAGGCGACCATCCGCGACGCGACCGTCCGCCGGTTCATCCCCGAGCGTCGCAGCGCCCAGACCGTCAGCGCGACGCCACCGGCCCCGGCTGTCGCGAACAGCCGGGTCGCGGCGAGACCGGCCATCGTGATCTCATAGCTCGTGGGCCAGTCGATCCGCGAGCGGCCGCCGCGGACGAAGACGGTCCGAAACAGCACGATGTAGCCACCGAAGGAGAGCGTCTCGAAGACGGCGGCGAGCACCAGCCAGCCGGGCGCCCCGTCGCCGACGCGGTCCCAGGTCTGGCGCAACCCGGTGAGCTTCGGCAGGACGAAGTAGAGGAAGGCGATCGCTGAAAGGACGAAGAGCACGATCGCAACGGTCCGCTGTCGCGTCATGTGGACGCGCGGCATCTCCTCGGCGTCGCCGGCGAGGTTGGCGATCTGCTCCCGACCGACGTTTGGCCAGGGCTGCTTCTTGGGTGGCTCTGACATCAGCGCGAGCCGGGCTCGAGCGCGAGCCGTCGCGCTGCCCTGATCAGGCCACCGGCCGCGCCCAGCGGCCGGCGCGCGATCGGCTCAGAGGCGCGAACGAGCGCGCACAACGCGAGGCCGGCGAGCAGATCGACGACGTAGTGCTCACCGAGGTAGACGAGCGAAAAGCCGAGCAGCGCCGCATAGTTCACACCGACGGCGCCGGCGATCGGCCCGGTCTCGCTGAGCAGCACGGCGGCCATGGCGGAGGTGGCGAAATGCAATGACGGCATCGCGGCGAGTGGGTTCCCCCCGAGCACACTGTAGAGCGGGGCCCAACCGTCCTGCCAGAAGCTCTCGCCGTACTCGACCATCAGGCGTCGTACCAGCGGAGCCGGCTGGTCGGCCTCGCCATCGCCGAGGCGGCCTTGTGCCAGGGCGTACCACGGTGGTGCGGTCGGCGCCAACCAGTAGGCGAGCACGCCGAGATCGAACACGGCGTAGGTCATCACGGCGGCCCGGACGAAGCGCTTGCGGTCGCGCGCGGCGACATAGGCGAGCGCCGCGTGGGGCGTCGCGAACCACACCCAGTGCGCCCACACCAGCGCCTTCTCGAAGCCGGCGAAGTGACCGTCGTCATGCAGCGCGCGCTGCAGGCGAGTGGTCGGCAGCTCGCCGAGCCCGAGCACGCGATCGAGCCTGATCGGGTAATCGAGCTTGACGCGCGCTTCGAGCGCGGCAACGTCGTCGTTGGGCATCTTGTAGGCCGCCAGATAGACGTACATCTGCAGCGCGCAAACGGCGAGGTCGCGGCCGCGCGAACGCGGCCAGATCACCGCCGCCGACAGCGGCGCAAGCGCTGCGCCGCCGAGCACCGTGGCGGGGCGGAGACGCAGGCGCCGTCGGAGCACCGGCAGGGCAACGGCGCCGACGATCACCACCGCACCGATCACCTGCACGGCCCCTCGTGCTCGCCGCGCCGTGCGGCCAGTTGGTATGCGCGACCGCGTCAGGCTGCCCGCGCGAGCGCGTACTCCCGCGCCTCCTCGACAAGCGTCGCGATGATCTGACTCGCCACGTCGGCTTCAGGGTGCCACTGCACGCCGAGCGCGAAGCGCTTGTCTGGAAGCTCGATTGCCTCGGGCAGCTCGTCGCCCTCAGCCCAACCGCTGATCACGAGATCCTCGCCGAGCTGATCGACAGCCTGGTGGTGGTGTGACAGCGTCGTGTGGTACTCCTCGCCCGCGGCCTGGGCGGCGTGCGAGCTCGCCGCGAGTCGGACGGGATGCTCGGCGCCATCGAAACTGCCGGGAACACGACAGTGCTCGTGATGGCCGAGGAGCGTCGGCAGGTCTTGGATCAACGTGCCGCCCTGCGCCACGTTGAGCACCTGCAGCCCGCGGCAGATGCCAAGAAACGGCATGTCGCGCTCGAGCGCGCGTCTGGTCAGCGCGATCTCGAACTCGTCGCGCTCACGCACCGTGTGCTGGGTCTCCGCCGTCCGCGCGGCGCCGTAGAGATCGGGGTCAACATCGGAGCCGCCTGCCAGCAGCAAGCCGTCGATCAGGTCCAGCAGGCGGTCCGGATCGGCGCTGACCGCCGGGTCCGGCGGCAACATCAGCGCCACGCCTCCAGCGGCCTGAAGCGCGCTGATGTAGCTGCGCGGCAACAGCACCGCCGACTGGTCCCAGACGCCCCAGCGAGCCCGCTCGATAGCGGCACAGATTCCGATCACAGGAGCGCGCATACATGAACCGTATCGCCCGCGGCAGCGCTACTACGCGGCAAGCGGTAGCGGCCTGCCGCAAACGCCCGCGGCGGCCGCGTGACAGCACCCGGCGCATCGCGCCGTCGCGTGACTAGAATCCCGCAGCGTTGCGACGCTCAGCCATACCAACGCTCCCTCGCTTCCGCACCGTGCTGCTCTGCTCGGTGCTCGTCCTGGCCGTTGTATTCGTGCTTGCTCCGAGCGCGTTCGCCGGGACATTCACGCCCGAGCAGGGGGGCTCGCCGAACGCCAACCACATCGCCGGCCTCTACAAGTTCACGCTCTACATCGCGATCGTCATCTTTGTCGGCGTCGAGGGGGCGCTCGCCTACGCCCTGTTCGCCTTCCGTGCCCGCAAGGGTCGGGTTGCCAAGCAGATGCACGGCAACACGCGCCTGGAGATCGGCTGGACGGTCGGCGCCGCACTCATCGTCGTAGCGCTCGCCGTGGCGACCTTCATCGACCTGCACTCGGTCCGCGACCCGGTCAACTCCGGTCCGGGCGGACTCGACATCAGCGACGGCGTCCAATACGAGACGACCGGGGCGATCAAGCCGCCCAATGGACGCGCCCTGACGATCCAGGTCAACGGCATCCAGTACGTCTGGCGCTACACCTATCTCGGCAACACCAGCAACCCGGACGGGCTCGGCGACCCGTACTCGTATTACCAGATGGTCGTGCCGACGAACACGACCGTGGTCTTGAAGGTGGTCTCCCAGGACGTCGTGCACTCGTGGTGGATTCCCCAGCTCGGCGGCAAGGTGCAGGCCGTCCCTGGCTACACCAACTACACCTGGTTCAAGATCTCCAAGCCCGGCAACTACAAGGGCCAGTGCTCGTTCCTCTGCGGCCGCGGCCACGCGCGGATGATCGCCGAGGTCACAGCGGTATCGCCGGCGCGCTACGTGCAATGGATCAAGCAGCAGAAGGCCTATTTGGCGCAGGCCGACGCGCAGGCCGAGAAGTTTCGCGCCGAGCTCGGCAACCAGGGTGCAGGCGCAGTGGAGCTGACGAACCCATGAGCGACGCGAGAGGACAGCAATGGCCACGGTAGCCGTGAACCCGGTCCCCCAAGTCGTCGCCCATCGCGTCGACCCCGCGCCCAACGGCTTGGTCGGCTGGCTGACGACGACCGACCACAAGCGGATCGGCATCCTCTACCTCGTCACGTCGTTCATCTTCTTCCTGCTGGGCGGCGTCGAAGCGCTGATCATGCGCCTCCAGCTCGGCGAGGCGAACAACACGCTGGTCACACCGGAGGTCTACAACCAGCTGTTCACGATGCACGGCACGACGATGATCTTCCTCTTCGTCGTGCCGATGATGGCTGGTTTCGGCAACTACTTCGTGCCGCTGATGATCGGCGCGCGCGACATGGCCTTCCCGCGGCTGAACGCCCTCTCCTACTGGCTGTTCGTCGCCGGCGGCCTCGTCCTCTACGCCTCGATCTTCTGGAGCCCGCCGGAGGCCGGCTGGATCTCGACGGTGCCGCTCGCCACCTCCACCTACCTTCCCTCCGGCGGCGAGGACGCCTGGATCTACATGATCCACTTCACCAGTATCGCCTCGTTCCTCGGCGGCATCAACTTCCTCGTGACGATCAAGAACATGCGCGCCCCGGGAATGACCTGGGGGCGGATACCGCTGTTCATCTGGTCGATCATCGCCTACTCGCTGCTGCTCGTCCTCGCGCTGCCGATCCTCGAGGCCGCCGTGACGATGCTCTTCACCGATCGCAACTTCGGCACCCACTTCTTCAACCCGGCCGAGGGTGGGTCGGTGCTGATGTGGCAGGACCTGTTCTGGTTCTTCGGCCATCCGGAGGTCTACGTCCTCGTCTTACCGGCGTTCGGGATCATCTCCGAGACCTTGCCGGTCTTCTCGCGCAAGCCGATCTTCGGCTACAAGGCGATCGCCGCCTCGACGATGATGATCGCCTTCCTCGGCTTCCTCGTCTGGGTGCACCACATGTTCACCACGCCCACGCCGCTGGTGGTGTTGATCTTCGCGATGATCAGCTCCTTCCTCATCGCCGTGCCCACGGGGATCAAGATCTTCAACTGGATCGGCACGCTCTGGCAAGGGTCGATCGAGTTCAGGACGCCGCTGCTGTTCTCCGTCGGCCTGGTCGCGTTGTTCATCATCGGCGGGATCTCCGGCGTGATGCTCGCGATGTTCCCGGTTGACTGGCAGCTCAACGACACCTACTTCGTCGTCGCGCACCTGCATTACGTGTTCGTGGGCGGTTCGGTGTTCGGGATCTTCGCCGGCATCTACTACTGGTTCCCCAAGATCACCGGGAGGATGTTGAGCGAGGCGCTGGGCAAGTGGTCGTTCTGGCTGATGTTCATCGGCGTCAACGTCACCTTCCTGATCCAGCACTCGCTCGGCCTGGACGGAATGCCACGGCGCGTCTACGAGTACCCGAACGTCGGCCATCTGCAGCTCTACAACCAGATTTCGACGGTCGGATCGTGGATTCTGGCGGCCGGCGTGCTGGTCACCGTGGCCAACATCTGGCGTTCGCTGAAGCGCGGCGTGATCGCCGGCTCGGACCCGTGGAAAGCCAACACGCTGGAGTGGTTCACGACCTCGCCGCCGCCGGTCAACAACTTCGACGAGATCCCGCGCGTGCGTTCGGTCGAGCCGATGAAGGACATCCGGCAAGAGATCGAGCGCCGCTCCCGCGAGGGCGCGACGGCCGGTGCCTCTAAGCCGCTACACGTGCCGGCGTAGGCCTGCGCCGTGGAAGCCTCGCGCGCACCAGCAGCATCGCTCCGGGCACGGCGGCTAAGCCCGCTCGGGGCGCTGTGCACCGACTATCTGGCGCTGACCAAGCCGAAGGTCCAGTCGCTGCTGCTGCTGACAACCGTCGCGACCATGTATGTCGCGGCGACACCATCGCCGTTGCGCGTCGCGCTGACCTGTCTCGGCGGCTACCTCTCGGCGGGCGGCGCCGGCGCGATCAACCATTATTGGGATCGCGATATCGACGCCCGGATGGTCCGCACGAAGGATCGGCCGATCCCGAGCGGTCGCATCTCTCCGGGCGCCGCGTGGCGCTTCGGCATCGTCCTCGCGATCGCCTCGGTGCTGTTGCTCGGGACGACGGTCAACTGGCTGGCCGCCGGCCTGTCCTTCGGCGGCTTCGTCGGCTACGTCGGCGTCTACACGATTTGGCTCAAGCGGCGCACGCCACAGAACATCGTCATCGGCGGCGCCGCGGGCGCGATGCCACCGCTGGTCGGCTGGGCCGCGGCAACCGGACACATCGGCTGGAGCGCGATCTTCCTCTTTGCGATCGTCTTCTACTGGACGCCGCCGCACTTCTGGGCCCTCAGCCTGCTGATGAAGGACGAGTACGCGGCCGCTGGCGTGCCGATGATGCCGGTCGTTCGCGGTGAACGCGAGACGCGGCGCCAGATCCTGATCTACGCGGCCCTGCTCTATGCCGTCAGCCAGCTGCCGTTCTGCGCCGGCGAGCGGGGCGGCGTCTATCTCGCTGCTTCGATGGTGCTCGGCATCGGTTTTGTCTACGGCGCGCTGCGCCTGTATCGGCGCGCTACGCGCCGCGCCGCGCTCCAGCTCTACCTCTTCTCACTCGCCTATCTAGCGCTTCTGTTCGCCTCGATGGTCGTGGATGCGCGCGTGTAGGATTGCCATCGTGAATCGCAAACTCGCCCGCAAAAACCTCCGCACCGCCATCTGGATGGGGACCCTTGGGATGTTCCTCTTCGGGCTGACCTTCATCGTCGCGGCGATCTATCTCTCCGGATGAGCACGCCCGAGGAGCAGTCCACGGGGCTCGGCGAGGCGGTACCGCCGACTGGTGAGGAGATCCATCTCCCAGGTCCGTCGCTGCTGCCGCTGTTGCTGGCGATCGGCATCACGCTGACGCTTGTCGGCGTCACGCTCGGCATCGCGCTGACCGTGATCGGCCTGGCGATCACGATTCCCGTCCTCGTGCGCTGGATTCTCTCAACGCGCAACGACATCGAAGAGCTTCCGCCCGGGCATTGACGCGCGCGCCGCGGCAAGCGCTGCGCGCCGTGCATACCTAGACGTTGTGACGGACGGCTCGGTAGCATTGCGAGCATGAGCGGCCGCCAGCGCTACAGGTTTCGTACACCCTCGACCGGGCGCGAGCTGATCCTCGAAGCCCAGCCCGCGGGCATCTACGTCGACCGCGAGACCGGTGAGGAGCTCGAGGTCGTCGGCAAGGTTCTCCCGCTCGCGCCATCCACCTCGAAGCTCCCGTGGGCGGTTGAGAATCTGCGCTTCTGTCCGTGGTGCGAGCAACTCGCGCAGAAGGACCTCAACGACTGCCCGGCCTGCGGCCGTCGGATGGGACCGCTCGGAGGATGAGGCGGTCCCGCCGTGGACGCCCAGGCCTGCCCTCCCGTCGCACCGCCGCGCTCGCGCTCGCTGCGCTGACGGCGGTGGCGCTCGCCGGATGCGGTAGCGAGCAGGTTTCCGCCCCGGCGCCGACGAACGTGCCGAACATCACCGCGCAGGCGAAGATCACGACGTCCGTGGCAGCCTCGCCGAACACGGCCAGCACCGGCTCGAGCACGACCGGCAACGACAACAGCGACACGTCGTCGAGCTCAGACACTTCCACGGACACGACTCAGACCACCACGCCGTCGACGAACACGGCGGCCGGGACGACCGCGCCGAGCGGAACGACGGCAAGCAACGGCGCGACCAGCACCGCCGGCACGGGCGGCGGCGGCTCGGCCCTCGGTGGCGCAGCAGCGCCCTCCGCCGGGGGAACCGGGTCGACCTAGCCGCAGCGCGCGCCGCCGGTCGGCACGCGGCCAACAGCGAGGACCGCGCTAAGGCGTCGTGATCAGCGTCGCCGAGTAGGTCAGGCGCGCCGTCTGGTACAGGCAGGAGTACTCCACGCTCGTGCCGACCGACTCCTGCGCCGTCTGCGTGGAGGTTGTCGTGCAGCCCTTCTTCGGGCGACTTGCACGCCAAGACGTCGTGTTGGCGTAGCCGAGTGCCAGTGCCGGCGCCCAGGTCGGCACCGTCAGCGCGACGATCCAGCCCTTCTTCACCTTGAGCGTCGTCGGCAGCGGGAACTGTGCCGTCTCGCCAAAGTACTTGGCCAGCGGCACGATCGGGCCCTGCGCCTCGAGCGTGTAGTGGAGGTCCTTGCCGGCCTTCAGGATCGCGATCCCCGCCGAAGCAACCCCACCTTCCATGCTGTCGAAATAGGCCGTCTGCGCCGCCGTCGGCTGACCGAGCGTGATCGTCCAGGCGACGATCGAGCCGGCGTGCGGAACCGACATCAGCGAGCGGTCGCTTCCGACCTTGACCTGGTAGCCGCTCGTCTCACTGACCGCCAGGCACGGCGTGCCGGGGCAGCTGGGGACGCCGGACACTCCCGTCGGGCCGCTCGCACCGCCGACACCGCCGGTGCCGCTGGCGCCGCTGGCGCCGCTGGTACCGCTGGCACCACTGGCGCCACTGGCGCCGATCTCCGTCGCTTGGATGCCGATCTCGAAGATCGTGCCGAGCGCGACCCCCGGGGTGAGGGCGACCAGCAGGCCGCCGGCGAGCAGCGCCGCGGATGTAGTGATGATTGCTACAAACTTGCGTGACATGTGCAGCTGAAACTCTAGTGGCGAATAAATGTTGCGGCTACACGCGCAACATCCCCTGCGAAGGCGCGAGGCTCAGCCGCGCAGCTCCGCGGCCGCCGCGGCGATCTCGCGCGGGTCGCCACTTTTGGATATCCAGGGCAGCCGCAGCGGGTCACCGGCATAGCGTGGGATGACGTGAATGTGAAAGTGAAAGACGACCTGCCAGGCCGCGCGACCGGCGGAATGGAGCAGGTTGACGCCGTCGGCCCCGAGGCGCTCGCGCGCGCGGTCGGCGATGTCCTTGGCGAGCAGGGCACACGCGGCGAGGTCCGCCGCGGCGATCTCGTGGACGTCGGCGACGTGCGTACGCGGGATCACCAGCGTGTGGCCGCGCGTCGCCGGGTTGATGTCCGCGAAGGCGAAGGCAAGCTCGTTCTCGGCGACGACGTCGCCGGGCAGCTCACCGGCGAGGATCTTGCAGAACACGCAGTCGTCTGCTGGCACCCACCCAGCCTACGCAATCTTTGTGCGGGCGTAGGCGATCGCGTCCTCGGGCGTTTGCACCTCGCCGGTGAAGCTGGCCTGGGTGACCACCGCCAGCAACTCGCCGACGCGCGGACCGGGAGCCAGGCCGAGCGCTGCGGCCAGCTCATCGCCCCGCAGCGGTGGCCGCGGATGCCCCTCGACGTGCCAGCGCAGGGCCTCGTCGATGATCTCGCGCGCGAGCTCGAGATGGCCCTCGATCGACGGCGTCGCGCGGGCGCCGCGCGTCGCCAGACGATCGGCCACCGATAGCAGCGTCACGTCAGCCGCAACCGGGCCGCAGGCGTCGAGGTAGCCGTAGAGGTCGGCTCGCGAGAGCGGCCGGCGGTGGACGAGGAAGCCGAGCCGCAGGTGGTGCGCCGTCAGCGCCGCCACATGCGACTGCACGCGCTCGGCCGCGCGGAGCCGGCGAAGGATGACGCGCGAGATCCGCGCTCCCTCCTCGTCGTGGTGGGGGAAGCCGACGCGACCGTCGGCGGCAACGGTCCGCGTGACCGGCTTGGCGATGTCGTGGAGCAGCGCGCCGAAACGCAAGGCGCTGCCACGATCCAGCTCGTCGGCGAGCGGTTCCCCCAGCAGGGCGTCGATCTTGACCGCCGTCGCGGCGCCGAACACGCCTGCCGGGTCGCGCTCGAGCTCGAGCAGCTCGCTCAGCACCTCGAGCGTGTGCTCGCCGACATCGAGATGGTGAAAATGGCTCTGGCCGATCCCGCTGAGCGCGTCGAGCTCTGGTAGCACGACCGCCGCGAGGCCCAGCTCGAGCAGCATGCGCACGCCAGCGGGGGCCCGCTCGCTGGCGAGGATTCGCCGCAGCTCGGCGTACACGCGCTCTGCCGCAACCTCGCTGAGGCGCGGCGCCACGCTACTGGCAGCCCGCCGCGCGTCGCCGTCCGGCTCGAGCGCGAGCTCGCAGGCCAGTCGCACCAGCCGCATCGCCCGCAGCGGATCGGCGCTCAGCGAGTCCGGCGCGGCGAGCCGCAGCCGACCAAGCTCGAGATCGCGTCCGCCGCCGAGCGGATCGACGAGTGGTCCGCCGCCGAGCGGCTCGGCGATCGCGTTGATCGTGAAGTCGCGCAGCGCAAGATCGGCCTCGATGCGATCGCCGCGCAGCGGGTTGAGATCGGCCTGCCAGCTGCCCGAGCGCGCGACGACGCGCCAGGCGCCGAACTCCTCTGAGAGGACGAACGCCACCGCATCGGCGGTGCGGGCCAGCCGGCGTGCCGCGGCGGCGACATCGCCCGCCAGCACGAGATCGAAGTCCTCGATGTCCGCGACACCGCGCAGCCTGTCGCGCACCGCGCCGCCGACGACCCAACAGGGCTGCTCGCCCAGCGCCGCGCGCAGCAACGCCGGCGCTTCGCCGCGCTCGCTCAAGATCGATCCGCGCCGCTCACGCTGCGAGCGCCTGTCCATCGCGGTGATACTCGCGCGGAACCCGCCGGCTGATGGCGCACGTGACCTCGTAGTTGATCGTCGCGCTACGGCGGGCGACCTCCTCGGTGCTGACGCGCTCGTCCCCGTCGACTCCGATCAGGACCGCCTCGGCGCCAACGGCGACGCCGCTGCTCGCTCCGAGATCGACGGTCAGGCTGTCCATGCTCACCGTGCCGACGAGTGGCCGCCGGACGCCGCCGATCAGCACATCGCCGTTGTTGGAGAGCGCACGGCGGACGCCGTCGCCGTAACCGATCGGGAGCACGGCGAGCTCGGTCGGCTCGCTGGCGATGAAGCGCCGCCCGTAGCCGGCGCTCTCACCAACCGCGCGCGGCTTGAGCAGCGAAACCCAGGAGCGCAACTCGAGCGCCGGCTCGAGGCCGCGCGCCGGCGCGTCCTGACCAAACGGATCGAGCCCATAGAGCGCCACGCCGCAGCGTGCCATGTCAAAGCGTGTCCGCGAGACGCCGAGCAGAGCGGCGCTGTTCTCGGCGTGGACGAGCATTCCCGGGTGGCGCGCGCGCAGCGGCTCGACCCAGGCCGAGAAGCGCTCGATCTGCTCCTCCAGAAACCGTTGATCGGCGTCATCGGCAGTCGCGAAATGCGTCATCGCGCCGGCCAGCTCGAAGCCCGCAGTGCTGGCGACGCGCTCGACGAGACGGTCGGCGAGCGCGCCATCGCGGGTACCGAGCCGCCCCATGCCGCTGTCGAGCTTGACGTGAACGCGACCACCACCGAAGGCCGCAACCCAGTCCAGGAACCCTTCACTCCAGGCGACCACTTCGGCGTCCGCGGCCAGCGCGCGCTCGAGCTCGGCGCGGGTCAGCGCGCCAAGAACGATTATCGGCGCGGCAATGCCGCCGGCCCGCAGCTCCTGTGCCTCATCGACGGCCGCCACCGCGAGCGTGGACGCCCCGGCGGCCAGCACCGCGCGCGCACAGGGCAGCGCCCCGTGCCCGTAGCCGTCGGCCTTGACGACCGCGCAGAGGCGCGGGCTCACGCGGATCAGGGTCGCGCAGTTGCGCTCGATCGCCGCCAGGTTGACGCGCGCGAGAGCACGCACGTTCATCGCGTTCTCACCGTCGAGAGCTGCTCGATGACATCAGAGGCGATCATCCCGTCGCGCCCGCGCAACGCGGCGGCGCGCTGCGCCGCCAGGGCGTGCAGCCGCACGCCCGCACAGGCCGCGAGGAACGGGTCGAGGCCGCCCGCCAGCAGCGCACCGACGACACCCGAGAGCACGTCGCCGGTGCCGGCGGTAGCCAGCGCCGGCGTCGCGCCAGGGCTCACCGCGGTCGTGCCGTCGGGCGCGGCGACCAGCGTGTCGTCACCCTTCAGCACGACGATCGCGCCCGACAGCGCTGCCGCTTCGCCGACCAGGCGCAGCCGCTCGGCGGCGACCTCCGCGGCGCTCACGCCAAGCAGGCGCGCAAGCTCGCCTTCGTGCGGCGTCAGAACGATCGGCGCCGAGCGCTCGCGCAGCCGCGACGGCTCGCCGGCATAGGCGCCGAGGCCGTCGGCGTCGAGCAGGATCGGCAGCGCAACCTGAGCGATCGTCTCGCGGACGAACTCGAAGACCCCCGGCGTGCGCCCGAGGCCAGGGCCGAGGACGAGCGCTCCGCCGCGCGCCGCCGCCTCGGCGATCCGCGGCACCCCAGCCGTCGTGTGTGCGCCGTCGTCATCAGGCAGCGCGATCGTCATCGCCTCGAGCAACCGCGTCTCGAAGACGAGCGACAGCGAGGCCGGCACGCAGACCGTTACGTAGCCGGCCCCGGCGCGTTGCGCGGCGAGCGCCGACAGGCACGGCGCCCCCGTCAGCCCTGGCGAGCCGCCGGCGACCAGCACCGGTCCGCTGGTGAACTTCGTCGAGTGCACGCCGCGCCGCGGCAGCAGCTCGAGCAACTGGTCGTCGATCAGGCCCACGCTGGGCTCGACCGGCGCACCGGCCGGAATACCGATGTCGACGACGTGCACGGCACCCGCATGCCCGCGACCGGGCTCGATCCACAGGCCCGGCTTGCCGGCGTGAAAGGTCGCCGTAGCCTGAGCCGATACGGCGGGTCCCGCGACGACGCCGGTGGAGGCATCGACGCCGCTCGGCACGTCGACGGCGAGCACCACCGCGGCGCTTGCGCCGATCGCCTCGATCGCCGCGGCGATCGCCCCGCGCGGCGCACCGCTGGACCCCGTACCGAGCAGCGCATCGACGACCAGCGCGGCATCGGCGGAGAGGGCGCCATCGAACACGCGGGGCGGCGCCCCGGGCAGTCGCTCGAGGTTGGCCAGAGCGTCGCCGCCGAGCTCACCGCGGTCGCCACTGAGCAGCACGTCGACCTCGCGCCCGCCGTCGCGCAGGCAGCGTGCGGCAACGAGACCGTCGCCGCCGTTGTTGCCCTTGCCGACAACCACCACGATCAGGCCGGTCGGCGCCAGCTCGCCGGCGAGCGCGGCGAGACCGCTCCCGGCCCGCTCCATCAGCTCGAGCGAGGGGATGCCGAGGTCGCTGATCGCCCAGGCGTCAACGGCCCGCATGCGCGACGCGTCAAGCAGCGGCTCGAGCCATGCGGGCAGGCTCACCGGACTACCGCCACGGCTCCCGCCAGGCCTTGAGAGTGGGTCAACGAGATCGCGACCTGAACGCCGAGCTGCGCGGCGCGGGCTCGCGCGGCGCCGTGCAGGCGCAGGGCAACCGTGGCGCCACCGCCCAGCACCTCCACCTCGTGCGGTGCCATCACCGCGAGCCCGAGCGCCTTGGTGACGGCCTCCTTGGCGCAGAACCGTGCCGCGAGGTGCTGACCCGGCCGCGCCCGCGAGCGCGAGTAAGCAAGCTCGCCGTCGGTGAACAGGCGCCCGGCAAGTTTGGGATGTCGCTCGAGCGCGCGCTCGAGCCGCTCGATCTCGAGCAGGTCGAGGCCAACACCGCGGCCGCCATCGAGGCCTGCGCCACTCACCGCAGAATCACAGCTCGGGAGCTTCGCATCGACACGAGGCTACCCGACACCTCAGGGCCACCGCCGGCCGCCGTTGCGCCGGGCGCGCCGGCGCGACGCGCGGTCACTCGACGGTGACGGTCTTCGCGAGGTTGCGCGGCTGGTCGGCGTTGAGCCCGCGGCGGCGAGCGATGTCATAGGCGAGCAGTTGCAACGGGATGACCGCAAGGATCGGGGTGAGCATCTCGTCCGTCGCCGGGACCTCGATCGTCGCCTCGACGTGGGGCGCGATGGTCTCATCGCCGGCGGTCGTGATCGCGATCACCTTGGCGCCGCGCGCGCGAACCTCCTGGATGTTGGAGACGATCTTGGCCTGCAGTGGCGAGGCGGTGGCGACGACGACGACCGGCGTGCGCTCGTCCAGTAGCGCGATCGGTCCGTGCTTCATCTCGCCGGCGGCGTAAGCGTCGGTGGAGATGTAGGAGATCTCCTTCAGCTTGAGCGCCCCTTCGAGGGCCACCGGGACGCCGACGTGGCGGCCCATGTAGAGGAAGAACTCGGCCTCCCAGCACCACTCGGCGACCGCCGCGACGCTCGGCCCGACAGCCGCCAGCAGGTCGTCGACGAGATACGGCAAATGCCGTAACGCGGCGGTCAGCTCGGCGATCCGCGCCGGCGACAACGTGCCGCGCAGCTCGGCGAGGCGCAGCGCGAGCAGATACACGGCCGCCAGCTGGCAGGTGAACGTCTTCGTCGCGGCGACGCCGATCTCGAGCCCGGCGCGTGTGTAGAGCGCGCCGTCGGCGTCGCGCGTGGCCTGCGAGCCGACCGAGTTGGTCAGCGCGATCACGCGCGCTCCGCGCTGCCTTGCGAGGCGCATCGCGGCGAGCGTGTCGAAGCTCTCGCCGGACTGCGAGATCCCGATCACCAGATCATCAGGGCCGACGAGCGGGTTGCGGTACTGGTACTCCGAGGCGACGTCCACATCGACCGCCAGCCGCGCCCATTCCTCGATCGCGTAACGGCCGACGAGGCCGGCGTGGTAGGCGGTCCCGCAGGCGACGAAGACGACCCGCTTGACGCCGTCGAGGAGTGACTCGTCAAAGGCCCCCGGCGCGTCAAGGTCGACGCCGTCGCCGCGTACCGTGCGGTCGTTGATCGTCTCGGCCAGGCCGTCGGCCTGCTCGTGGATCTCCTTGAGCATGAACGTCTCGTAGCCGCCCTTCTCGGCCATCTCGTCGTCCCAGTCGATCTCGACGATCTCGCGCTCGACGACCGCGCCGGTCTCGTCGCGGATCTCGACCGAGCCGGCGCGCAGCACGACGATCTCGCCGCTCTCGAGGTAGCGCACCGAGCGCGTGTGGGCGAGAAAGGCCGGCACGGCCGAAGCGACAAAGCTCTCCTCGGCGCTGCAGCCGACGACCAGCGGCGACTCTCGGCGCGCCGCGACCAGCAGGTCCGGCTCATCGAGGCTCATCGCCACGAACGAGAAGGATCCTTCGAGCTCCGCCACGGCCGCCTGCACGGCGCTGGCCAGATCGCCGTCGTAGTGGCTTGCCACGAGCTGCGCGATCACCTCGGCGTCGGTCTCCGAGCTGAAGACGGCGCCGGCTGCGATCAGGCGCTGGCGCAACATCACATAGTTCTCGACGATGCCGTTGACGACGACGTGCACGCGGTTCCCCGTGTCGAAGTGGGGGTGCGCGTTCTCCTCGCTGACGCGACCGTGGGTCGCCCAGCGGGTGTGGCCGATGCCGGTCGTCGCCGGCCGCACGAGCGTGGCGGTCGTGGTCCCAGCACCGGCTGAGGCCCCGGCCAGCGCCGCCTCGAGGTGGTCGAGGTTCCCGACCGCCCGCACCAGGCGGATCTCGTCGCCTTCGATCAGCGAGATGCCCGCGCTGTCATAGCCGCGGTACTCGAGCTTGCGCAGTCCGGCGAGCAGGATCGCCTCTGCTGGCCGGGCGCCGACGTAGCCAACGATGCCGCACATGTATTCGAGACTACCCGAGTGTTGCCTCGACGATGGCAACGAGGCGCCCACAGACGAGGTCGACTTCCTCGCTGCTCGGTGCCTCGACCATCACGCGGATCAGCGGCTCGGTGCCGCTCGGGCGCACCAATACGCGACCGCGCCCTTCGAGCGCCTGCGACTCGCGGGCCACCGCATCGTGGACCGCGACGGCGTCCTCGAGCCCGCCGCGATCGCGCACGGGAACGTTGACCAGCCGCTGCGGCAGCTTGACGACGCGCCGGCGCTTGCTCAGGTCACTGCCGCCGAGCGCTTCGAGCACGAGCAGTGCTGAGGCGATGCCGTCGCCTGACGGGGCGAAGCCAAGCTCGATGATGTGGCCCGACTGCTCGCCGCCGAGCGCCCAACCACGCTCGCGCAACGCTTCGAGCACGTAGCGGTCGCCGACCGCCGTGCTCGCGACCTCGATCCCGGCCTCGTGCAGCGCGGCGACGAAGGCGAAGTTGGTCATCACCGTGATCGCAACGCCGTGGCCAGGCAGGCGGTCCTCGGCGAGCAGGTGCACGGCGACGAGCGCGAGCAGCTCATCGCCATCGACGAGCGTGCCATCGCGGTCGACGGCGAGCACGCGGTCACCGTCACCGTCGAAGGCGAAGCCGATGTCGTGCCCGCCAGCCGTCACCTGCGCGGCGAGCGTCTCGATGTGCGTCGAGCCACAGCGATCGTTGATGTTGCGCCCGTCGGGCTCGACGGCGATCGTCGAGACGCGCGCGCCGAGCCGCTCGAAGATCTCCGGCGCCGCGCGATAGGTGGCGCCGTTGGCGCAGTCGAGCAGCACGTCGACGCCGCTGAGCGAAAGCGATTCAAAGCGCTTGTGCAGCTCGCGTATGTAGTCCTCGGTCGCGCCGTGCATCTGGCGGATCCGGCCGATCGCCGGGGCGCCGCCAGGCGACGGCGCCTCGTCAAGGTGCTCTTCGATCCGCGCTTCGGTCTCGTCCGACAGCTTGAAGCCGTCGGCACCGAAGAACTTGATGCCGTTGTCGGCGTACATGTTGTGCGAGGCCGAGAGCACGACGCCGAGGTCGAAACCGTAGCTGCGGATCAGCAGCGACACCGCCGGCGTCGGTAGGACACCGCCGAGCAGCACCTCGGCACCGGCCGAGGCCAGGCCCGCCGCCAACGCCGCCTCGAGCATCTCGCCACTCTCGCGCGTGTCGCGCACGACCAGCACCCGCGGCGCCGTGCGCCCGCTCTGCAGCACCGCCGCCCGCCCCAGCGCCAGCGCCAGCGAAGCCGTTATCTCGCTGCCAGCGACACCGCGAACGCCGTCCGTACCAAACAGCCTGCGCGCCATCACTCCAGCCACCGGGGAACGGAAGTCAGCGCTTTGAGAACTGCGGCCGCTTGCGCGCCTTCTTCAGCCCGGCCTTCTTGCGTTCCTTGGCACGCGCGTCGCGGGTCAGAAAGCCGCGGCGCTTGAGCTCACCGCGGAGGTTCGGGTCGGCCTCCAGCAGCGCGCGTGAGATGCCGTGGCGCAGCGCTCCCGCCTGTGACGAGACACCGCCGCCCTGCATCCTGGCGACGACGTCCATCCGCGCCTCGTAGCCGACGGTCTCGAGCGGCTGGCGAATGTTGCGCTGCAGCGTGTCGCGCGGGAAGTAGGCCTCGAGGCTGCGTCCGTTGATCGTGTACGTGCCGCTGCCGGGGCGCAGCGTCACCCGCGCGATCGCGGTCTTGCGCTTGCCCGTCGCGCGGTAGCGCGCACCGGCGGCGAGATCGATCGCGACCGCTTCGATCGGCTCGACAACGACGACCGCGTCGAGCTGCTCCAATTCGGGCGTCTCCTCCGCTTCGTCCTCGGCGTAACCGTAGGACGTCTCGGCGGCAAGCGGATCGACGCCCTCGGGGACGATGTCGACCTCGAGGTGAGCGCCCGGCGCCGCCGGTGTCTCACGCGGCGTCGCGGCGGCGGCCGCTTCGGCCCGCGGCTTGCTCTCCTCGACGGGCTCGGGCTCGCTGGCCGGCTCGCTCGCAGCCTCAGCCGCCGGCTCCTCCGCGGCGGCCGGCTCCTCCGCGGCGGCCGGCTCCGCCGCCGGTTCCACGCTGGGCTCGGTCTCGGCGACCGGCTCGGCCGGCGCCTCGGCGTCGGCTGCGGCCCCGGGCGCGAGCTCCTCGGACGGCTCTTCAGGCGCGTCGGCCATCAGGGTCGCAGCTCCAGTTCGCTTGGCTTTTGCGCGACATGCGGATGCTCGGGACCGGCGTAGACCTTGAGCTTGGTCAGCTGTTTGTGGGCCAGCCGGTTGCGCGGCATCATGCCCTTGACCGCCAGCCTGATGACCTCTTCGGGCCGCCGCTGGATCATCTGCTCAAAAGTCCGCGTGCGCAGCCCGCCGGGATATCCCGAGTGGCGGTGATAGAGCTTCGCCGCGCGCTTGTTGCCGGTGACGGCGATCTTCTCGGCGTTCACGACGACGACGAAATCGCCGGTATCGATGTGTGGCGTGTAGACGGCCTTGCGCTTGCCGCGCAGGGTGTCGGCGATCTGCGTCGCGAGACGCCCGAGCGTCTTGCCCGACGCGTCGACGACGTACCAGTCACGCTGGCGGTCGCTCGGCCTTGCCACATAGGTCTTCATCACACAAAAATGGCCACGCAGAAACGCGCGGCGCGGCGACCGATGATAGTGCAACTGCTCCGCCGAGTGCAGATGCAGGGTTCCTGCAATGATGGCGCCGCGATGAGTGACGAGGATTGGCGGGTCGAGGTCGAGCTCGCGGACGCCGCAGGCGCCGCACGATTGCACGTCGCCGGCAAAGAGGGTGAGCTCATAGCGCACGCCCGCCAGACGCTCGCTGAGCGGGCGGTGCTGAGCGTCGACGGGCCGCTGATTTTCGCCTACACCAACACGCGCGAGTCGGCCGAGGCGGCCAAGACGGCCCTCAGCGAGCTGCTCAGCCAGGAAGGGCTCGAGGCCAAGACGATAACCCTGAGTCGATGGCACGACGTGGCAGAGAACTGGGAGGACGCCGACGCGCCGCTTCCCACGGGATCGCAGGCGGTTGCCGTCGAGCACGAGGAACTCGTCGAGGCCGAGCTTGCGGACCCCGACCAACACGAGTGGGAGGTCCGCGCGACGCTCCCCACGCACGCTGACGCCGTCGAGCTCGCCGAGCGATTCGCGCAGGAGGGCATCCCCACCCAGCGCCACTGGCACTACATCCTGCTTGGGGCCCGTAACGAGCCGGAGGCCGAGAAGCTAGCGGAGCGCGTCCGCAATGAGGCGCCGGCCGGCACGAAGGTACGCACCGAATTGACCTTCGCCTACGTGCTCAAAAACGAGCCGAACACACCACTGCGGTACCTGTCCCCGTTCGTCGCCTTATAGAGCACCCCGGCAGCTGCGCGGCCCAGCCCGGTGGAGCTGTCCGCCACCCCGCAGCCGCGCGAAGCGCGGTGAGGAGTGCCGGACTACTCCCACTCGATCGTGCCGGGCGGCTTGCTCGTGATGTCGAGGACGACGCGATTGACGTCGGCGAGCTCGCCCATCATGCGCGAGGCGATCTGCTCGAGCAGGTCGTAGGGCAGGCGCGCCCAGTCCGCCGTCATCGCGTCATCGGAGGTCACGGCGCGAATCACGATGACGTTTCCGTAGGTGCGCTGATCGCCCTGGACACCGACCGTGCGGATGTCGGGAAGGACACAGAACGACTGCCACAGCTCGTGATAGAGCCCGGCCTTGCGGATCTCGTCCTGGAGGATGTGGTCGGCGTCGCGCAGCAGGTCGAGACGTTCCTTGGTGGCCTCGCCGCCAACGATCCTGATCGCCAGACCGGGACCGGGGAACGGCTGGCGCCAGACCAGTCGCTCGGGCAACCCGAGCTCAGCGCCGACCGCGCGCACCTCGTCCTTGAACAGCATCCGCAGCGGCTCGACGAGTTCGAAGGCGAGGTTCTCGGGCAGCCCGCCGACGTTGTGGTGGGACTTGATCGTTGACGAGCCCTTGCGCCCGCCGGACTCGATCACGTCGGAGTAGAGCGTGCCCTGGACCAGGTAGCGGGCGTCCGACAGCTTGGCCGCCTCCTCTTCGAAGACGCGGATGAACTCGCTGCCGATCAGCTTGCGCTTGGTCTCCGGGTCGCTGACACCGGCCAGTCGCTGGAGGAAGCGATCCTCGGCATCGACCGCGACGAGCGGCACCTTGAAGGTGTCGCGGAAGGCGGCGATCACCTGCTCGCCCTCGCCTTTGCGCATCAGGCCGTGATCGACGAACACGCAGGTCAGCTGCTCGCCGACCGCGCGATGCACGAGCAGCGCCGCAACCGAGGAGTCAACGCCGCCGGAAAGACCGCAGATCACGCTGCCGGCGCCGACCTGGGCACGGATTCGCGCGACCTGTTCGTCCACGATCGAGGCCGCGCTCCAGCTGCGATCACAGCCGCAGACATCCTCGAGGAAGTGCGTCAGGATCGCCTGACCGTAGGGCGTGTGGGCGACCTCCGGGTGGAACTGGATGCCGTAGACACCGCGTTCCGGATGCTCGAACGCGGCGACCGGCGAGACCGTCGAGGACGCCAGCTCGGTGAAGCCCGCGGGCGCGCGCTTGATCGTGTCGCGGTGAGACATCCAGCAGGTCTGCTCGCGCGGCAGTCCAGCGAACAGCCGGCCGGGCTCGTGCACGTGGAGCTCGGCGCGACCGAACTCCCCGACCTCGGCGCGTTCGACGAGGCCGCCGAGCGAGTGCGCGAGCAGCTGCATCCCGTAACAGATGCCGAGCACCGGAATCCCCAGATCGAGCAGCGCGCGGTCGAGCTCCGGGGCGCCCGGGGCATAGACCGACGCCGGCCCGCCGGAGAGGATCAGGCCGGCCGGTGCGCGGCGCGCGATCTCCTCCGCCGTGACGTCGGCGCCGAGCAGCTCGGAGAAGACGCCGCACTCGCGGACCCGCCGGGCGATCAGCTGCGTGTACTGACCGCCGTAGTCGACGACCAGCACCTCGTTGTTCCTCGCCGCGCGCGCGGGGGCGTCCGCCGGTGAGGGTGAGCGCATCGCGGCGAGCGCGTCGCTCACCGGCTGCAGCGCTCAGTCATTGACGAGGGCGGCGGCCTTGCCGTTGGAGCCCATGCCGACGCCCTGGTCACGCTGTAGTTGCTTGCCCTCGGTCTGCAGTGAGGGCGCGACCATCAGCTCGGCCCGGTTGAACTCGGCGATGTCCTCGTAGCCGCACGTCGCCATCGAGGTACGCAGTCCGCCGAACAGGTTGAGCGTGCCGTCGTTCTCGCTCGCCGGGCCGATCAGGATCTCCTCGAGCGTCGCGTTCTGGTAGGTCGCGACGCGCGCGCCACGCGGCAGCGTCGGATGGAAGGTCGCCATCCCCCAGTGGTAGCCACGCCCGGGCGCCTCGTAGGCGCGGGCGAGCGGGCTGCCGATCATCACCGCGTCGGCACCGCAGGCAATCGCCTTGGCGACGTCACCGCCATTGCGCATGCCACCGTCAGCGATCACCTTGACCAGCTCACCGGTCTCGAGCATGTGCGTCGAGCGGGCGTCGGCGACATCGGCGATCGCCGTCGCCTGCGGCACGCCGATGCCGAGCACGCCGCGCGTCGTGCAGGCGGCGCCGGGGCCGACGCCAACGAGCACCGCGGCAGCGCCGGTGCGCATCAGGTGCAAACCGGTGTGGTAGGAGGCACAGCCGCCGACGACCACCGGGATATCGAGCTCGGGGATGAACTCCTTGAGGTTCAGCGGCTCACTCGTGCTCGACACGTGCTCGCCGGAGACGACCGTCCCCTGGATCACGAGCACGTCGAGCCCGGCATCGAGCGCGAGCTCGTAGTAGCGCAGGACCCGCTGCGGCGTCAGCGACGCGGCGCAGACCACGCCCTCGGCCTTGATCTCCTTGATCCGCTGGGCGATCAGCTCTTCCTTGACCGGCTCGGCGTAGATCGCCTGCATCTCGCGCGTGGCGATGTCCTTGGGCAGCGATGCGATCCGCTCGAGCTGCTCCTCGGCGTCTTCGTAGCGCGTGAAGATGCCCTCGAGATTGAGCACGCCAAGGCCGCCGAGGCGACCGACGATCCCGGCCGTCGCCGGCGAGGTGACGCCATCCATCGCGCTGGCCAACAGCGGCAGCTCGAAGCGATAGTCGCCGAGCTTCCAGGTGATGTCGATGTCGTCCGGGTCGCGCGTCCGCCGCGAAGGGACGATCGCGATGTCATCGAATCCGTAGGCGCGCCGCGCCTTCTTGCCGCGGCCGATCTCTACTTCCATTTGACGATCCTAGGTCGCTGGACGGACGGAGAGTGGCCGTTGGAGGGCGTTTTCGCCACCGCCAACCACGTCCTGCGAGCATACCAACGCCCGCCGCCCGACACGCGAACTGGCCCGCGCAACAGCGCCGTCAACGACGCTCAGCCGACCCGCGCCGGCAGCTCGACCTGCAGCAGCTGCACTTCCGAGCCCAGGCGATCGACCGCGCGGGCGTCGATCAGCCCGGCACCAAGGCGACCGGTCGACTCAGCGCCGCAGGCAACGCCGAAGCGCAGACACTCGGGCGCGCTGCCGCCGCTGTAGCGCGCCGCGACATAGCCGGCCAGGAAGGCATCGCCGGAGCCGACCGTGGCGACCGGTTCGCGCGGCGCGATCGTCGCCCGGTAGAGCTGCGGCGCACCGTCGACGAGGATCTGTGCCCAGCAGCCGTCGGGGGTCGTCATCAACGCTTCGCGCGGGCCCAGCGCGGCGATCTCGCGCACCGCGCTGGCGCGATCGTCGTCGTCGTTGAACTCATGCCCGACCAACTCCTCGGCCTCCAGGGCGTTCGGCGAAACGACATCGGGCTCGGCGCGAACGGCCTGGCGCAGCGCCTCACCGTCGGTATCGACGACCGTCGTCACGTTGAGCTTGTGCAGCTCGCGCACCAGCGTCGCGTAATAGTCGGGTTCGACGTTGCGCGGCAGCGAGCCGGCGAAGACGACGATCGCCGCGCCGCGCGCGAGATAGAACAGCTTCTCGCGGAACAGCTCGAGCTCGATCGGATCGACCGACGGGCCCTGCTCGTTGATCTCCGTCTCCTCGCCCGTCGTCGGATCGAGCAGCGCCGTGTTGGTGCGTGACTCCTCGCGAATTCTTACGAAGTCGTTGAGGATCGACGCCTCGGTGAGCTGCTCGACGATCTGAGTGCCGGTCTGCCCACCCGCCAGACCGGTCGCGATCACCGGCTGACCGAGCGTCTTCAGCATGCGCGCGATGTTGACCCCCTTGCCGCCGGCGAGCGTGCGCCGCTCGACCGTGCGGTGACGGCGCCCGAGGCGCAGGCTGGGAACCGACAGCGACTTGTCGATCGCCGCGTTGAGCGTGACGGTGATGATCATCTGGCCACCAGCCCCCTTCTCCGGCGGGCTCGTCGCCTCGCACGGGCGCGCATCCCGCCCAGGCTACACCCCCCGAGCACGAATAGCGCGAGAATCACCACTCCGTAAGACGCGCCTGACTCGGGCGCGGCCGCCACGGCGGCCTGCGTGAGTAGCGCTACCGACAGCGCCAGCTTGCCATTCTCGGTCACGTCGATCGCCCCAACCTGGGTGCCGGCGGCGAGCGGAGCCTGGAGCTGCGCCGGGACTCCGGCCAACGCCACGTGCACGGCCACCGCGCGGCTGATGACGATGCCGGCGCTGCGCGCCGCGACGAGCGCCACCTTCTGTGTCGAGCCGCCGCTGACGCCAAGCGTGAAATAGCTCCGTCCGCGCACCGCGATTGTCACGTGGTGATAGAGCCGCAGGCCGTAGCGCAGCAGCTTCAGCGTGTCGGCGTCACGGGCGGCGTTGCTCGGGTCGCCGAGCACGACGCTCATCAGATGCACGCCATGCCAGCTCGCTGCCCCGACGAGGCAGTAGCCGGCGTCCTGGGTGTGCCCGGTCTTGACGCCGACCATGAACGGGTAGGCGCCGATCAGATCGTCGGTGTTCGCCACCACCAGGCCGTCGTGCAATATCGCCTCCGGCTCACTGACGACCTTGGCGAAGAACTTGTTGCGCAGCAGAACCTGGGCCAGCGTCGCCAGGTTCGCGGCGCTCGAGTAGTTGCCCGGCGTGTCGAGCCCGACCGGCGTCGTGTAGTGCGTGTGGGTCAGGCCGAGCTGCTTGGCGTCGGCGTTCATCAGTGCCAGGAAGCGCGCCATCGAGCCGTGGCCGATGTCGAGTGCGAGCGTGTTCGCGGCATCGCCACCGCTCGCGATGAGCATCGCCCGCAGCAGGTCGGCGACGTTGTAGCGGGCCCCCGGCGTCAGGCCGGCGAGCGACTCATCCTGCGAAGCCGCATAGGGCTGCTCGACGAAGACGTGGCCGAGGCTCTGTGTCTCGAGCGTCACGTAGGCGGTCATCAGCTTCGTCGTGCTGGCGATCGGCACGCGAGCGTTGGCCCCTCTGGCAAACAGCGTGGTGCCGGTGTCGGTCTCGATCAGCAGCGCCTGGCGGGCCTGCAGACCAGACGGTTTCGCAATCGTCGTGCTGGCATGTGCCGGCGCGCTGACCAGCGCGCAGCCCGCGAGAACGCACACTGAAAGCGCTCGCCCCACGCCTCGAGCCACTCGCTGGGCGATCTGCATCGACGCGAGGCTAGCGAACGCCAGCACGCCAAGTCGCGGTGCAACCGGCGTGCTTCGGGCTCAGCCGAGCGACCAGGCGAGCTCGCGCAGCCTCTCGGCCTCGGCCCGCGCCGCCGCCGCGCCGCGCTCGCCCGTTGCATCGGTGGCCTCAACGATGCTGCGCGAAGCGCTCACCAGACCGCCCGCGCGTCCGACCGCGAAGGCCGGCGCGAGCTCCTCGACGCGGCCACCCTGGGCGCCAACGCCGGGCAGCAGGAAGATCGCTTTGGGCATCAGCTCGCGGGCCCGCCCGAGGTGTGCCGGGACGGTCGCGCCAAACACCGCGCCGACGTCCGCCAGGCCGCAGGCCCGTGGCGTCCCCAGCTCATCGACGATGCGCGCGATCTGCTCCCACAGCACGCCGCCGGCGGCCAGCTCCAGGTCCTGCAGGTCGGCGGCGCCGGGGTTCGAGCTGCGGACCACCACGAACACGCCGGCGCCGGTGGCGATCAGCGGCTCCAGCGCATCGATCCCGAGCAGCGGGTTGGCGGTGAAGGCGTCGGCACCGAGCCCGGCGATCGCCCCGTTGGGGCTCGCCGTCTCGCCGGCCAGCGCTTGCGCATAGGCGGCGGCGGTCACCGGCACGTCGCCGCGCTTGCCGTCGGCGATCACGATCAGCCCGGCCTCCCGCGCCGCCGCGACCACCTCGACGAGCGCCGCGATCCCCGGCGCCCCGAGCCGCTCGAAGCAGGCCAGCTGCGGCTTGGCGGCGACACAGGCCGGGCCGGCGGCCGCGATCACCGCGCGGCAGTGCGCGAGCACCGCGTTCGCCGTCAGCTGCCCCGGGCTGCCGTCCGCCGCCGGCGGGTCCACGGCGAGCGGCCACAGGCGCATCGGGTCGGGATCGAGCCCGAGCACGATCTGCGATTCGCGTTCGCGCACCCGCGTGGCGAGCGTGTCGGCGAAGGCGGGAGCTGCAGCGCGGGCCACGAGGCGCAAAGATACGCGCATGGCGCTGTCGCGCATAGCCTGGCTGCTGACCGTCCTCGCCTGCCTGGTCACGGCCATGCTGCTCGTGCTCTCGCACTACCGCGGCTACGCCGCCGTGGCAATCGCGGTCGGCGCGGCGGCAGCGATCAACCTCTTCTGAGCGGTCGCGAACGCAGCATCGCGGGCTCTTCACGACGCAGCGCCTTCGGGCAGCACGCGGTCCGCGGGCTCGATGTGAACCAGCACGTCGGTGCCGTCGAGCCGCGCGTGAATCGCGTCGGTCATCGCGTGCGCCGCCCAGTGCGCCTCCTCCAGCGTCGTGCCGGCGGCAAACTGAACGTGGACATCGATGTAGCGCCGCGACCCGGCGCTGCGCGTGCGCAGCTTGTGGAAGCCGACCATGCCGCGCGGCTCGCCGACCTCGCAGATCGCTGCGCGAATCGTCTCCAGATCGGCTTCGGGCAGCGCCTCGTCGACCAGCGCGCGCGAGGAGCGCATCAGCAGTCGCACGCCGGCGAGGACGATCCCGGCCGCCACGAGCAGCGCCACGACCGGGTCGATCCAGTAGTCGTGTGTGATCGCGATCAGTACGAGCCCGACGAGCACGGCGGCCGACGACACGGCGTCGGTGGAGAGGTGCGTCGCGTCACCGGCCAGCGCGACCGAGCTGGTCTCGCGCGCACGCCGCGCGATGATTCGCGAGACGATCACGTTGACGACGGCGGAGGCGCCGATCACCGCGATGCCGACGCCGAGCGTGTGCACGTGGCCGCCGTGGATCAGTCGCGTGATCGCCTCGTAGGTGATGATCGCGGCGCCGAACAGAATCAGCGCGCCTTCGGTGGCGGCCGCCAGGTTCTCCATCTTCTGGTGCCCGTAGCGGTGCTCGGCGTCGGCTGGCTCGTCAGCCTTGCGAACCGAGACGAAGGCGACGATCGAGGCGAGCAGGTCGATCGAGGAGTGCACGGCTTCGGTCAGGACCGCAATCGAGCCGGTGGCGACGCCGGCGATCAGCTTCAGCGCGATCAGCGTCGTGTTGGAGGCGACCGACAGCGCCGCGGCCCGTCCCTTGGCGTGCTCGGCGCCCATTACGCGCTCTCGGCGAGCCACTCCTCGAGTGCCCGCAATGCGCGCCCACGGTGGCTGATCGCGTCCTTCTCGAGGTCAGACAGCTCGGCCATCGTGCGTCCGCTCGACTCCTCGCGCGGGATGAACACAGGGTCGTAGCCAAAGCCGCGCTCGCCGCGCCGTGCCGGCGCCATGATGCCCTCGCAGCGGCCTTCAAACGTGTGTTCCTCGCCCGAGCGGGGATCGACATAGACGAGTGCGCAGATGTAGGTCAGGCCGCTGCCGACCGGCACCTCGGCGATCAGCTTCGCGAGGTTCTCCTCGTCGCTTGCACCCTCCCCCGCGTAGCGGGCCGAACGCACACCGGGCCGGCCGTCGAGCGCCGCCGCGGCGATCCCCGAGTCATCGGCGATCGCCGGGCGACCGCTGGCTCGTGCCGCGGTGCGCGCCTTGCCCAGCGCGTTCTCGACATAGGTCTCGCCGGTTTCGGGCGGTAGCTCGATCGCTTCCGCCAACGGCTCGAGCTCTGTGACCCGGAGCAGCCGCTGGAACTCGCGCAGCTTGTGCGGGTTGCGCGTCGCAAGGATCAGGGGCACGTCGCGTTACCGGTCGATCGCCGCGAGCTGCTCGTCGCGGAGCGCGGCGATGCCGCCCGCGGCAAGCACCAGCAGCTCGTCGAGGTGCGCGCGCGACAGTGGCGTGCGCTCGGCTGTGGCCTGCACCTCGACGAGGCCTCCGTCGGCCGTCATCACGACGTTGGCGTCGACCTCTGCGGTTGAGTCTTCGGCGTAGTCGAGGTCGAGCAAGGGGACGCCATCGACGATGCCGCACGAGACAGCCGCCACGGCGCCGGTCAGCGGCGAGCGCTCGAGATCGCCCGCCGCCTGCAGCCGCGCAGCGGCTCGAGCGAGGGCGACAAAGGCGCCGGTGATCGACGCGCAGCGCGTCCCGCCGTCGGCCTGGAGGACATCGCAGTCGAGGTAGACCGTGCGCTCGCCGAGCGACTCGAAATCCACGACCGCGCGCAGCGAGCGCCCGATCAGTCGCTGGATCTCGACTGTCCGTCCGTCGAGCCGACCGCGCGTCGCATCGCGTGCCTTGCGCTGCCCGGTCGAGGCCGGCAGCATCCCGTACTCGGCTGTCAGCCAGCCACGGCCCTTGCCGGCGAGCCAGCGCGGGACACCGAGCTCGACCGAGGCGGTGCAGATCACCTTCGTCTGCCCGACCGCGATCAGCGCCGAGCCGGTTGCCGGTGCGACGAAGTCGACCTCGATCGCCGTCGGGCGCAGCCCGTCGGCGGCGCGGTCGTAGCTGCGCTTGGGCGCGGCGGCGCTCACGCCGCCACCGCCGACGGCAGCTCGACGTGCTCGATCTCCTCGATCGGCAGTTGCAGGAAGCGCGACCCGACCGCGCGGAAGGCGTCGACATCGCCCGTGCAGAGGAAGCGGTAGGCACCCTCGGACTTGTCCGGATTGTCGAGCTCGGCGCGCGTCAGCAGAGCGGCGACCGAGGCCGCCAGCGATCGTCCGGAGCTGATCAGGCTGACCTCCGAGCCGAGCATCCGCTGGAGCATCGGCGCGACGAGCGGGTAGTGCGTGCAACCGAGGATCACCGTGTCCACGCCGGCCTCGCGCAACGGCGTGCAGTAGCGACGGACGGTCTCGACGACGCGGTGATCGACGGGAAAGCCCTGTTGGATGATCGGCGCGAGGTCCGGGCAGGCGACGCTGACGAGCGTGGCGTCGGGCGCATAGGCGCCCACCGCACGGTGGTAGGCGCCGCTGGCGACGGTCGCCGTCGTCGCCAGCAGTCCGATCCGCCGGTTGCGGCTGCGCTCAGCCGCGATCCGCGACTCTGGCTCGATCACGCCCACGACCTCGACGCCGAGCGTGGTCGAGAGCATGCGCTCACGCAGCCGGTCGAGCGCCGCCGAGCTCGCCGCGTTGCAGGCGACGACGAGCAACTTTGCGCGCCGCGCCAGCAGCAGCTCGGAGATCTCGAGCGAGAACCGCTCGAGCTCGCCGGCGCTGCGCTCGCCGTAGGGGAAGCGCGCCGTGTCGCCGAGGTAGATGAAGTCCTCGTGCGGAAGCTCGACCAGCAGTTCCTGAAGGACTGTGAGGCCACCCACACCGGAGTCGAACACGGCGATCGGGCGCTCGCGAGGTGGAGGCGCCGGCACGGTCACCTGGGCCATGATTCCAGATGAGCTCGCGCCGAACCAGAGTATCGTGACGCCGTGGTCGCCCCAGGCCGTCGCTTGTCCCGCTGATCGTGCGCGCGCTCGTCGTTTCCAACATGGCGCCATCGCAGGCGAATCCGGGCCGCGGCAGCTTCGTCCGCGACCAGGTGGCGGCACTGCGGCGGATCGCCGAGCTCGACATCGAGCTGTTCGAGTTTGAACCCGGCCTCGCCTCCTACCCGCTCGCCGCGGCCCGGCTGCGGGCGCGCTACGGCGCCGCGGACTTCGATGTCGTCCACGCCCACTTCGGGCTGACCGCCTGGCCGGCGCTGGCCCTGCGCGAGCCGCTCCACGCCGTGACGCTGCACGGAACCGACCTGCGCCATCCCCGCACGCGCCGCCTGACGCTCGCCGCGCTCCCGCGCATGGATCTCGTCGCAACCGTCTCCGCCAAGCTCGCGGCCGAGCTCCCGGCCGGCCTGCCCGCGGCCTCAGTGCTGCCGTGCGGCGTCGCGCTCGAGCGCTTCCGCCCGATTCCCCGCCATGCTGCGCGCCTCGCCCTCGGCCTCGATCAGGCCGGCCCCTACCTGCTCTTCCCCGCCGACCCGCGCCGCCGCGCCAAGCGCTTTGACCGTGCCCGCGAGCTCGCCGGCAGGGTTCAGCTGCTGACGCTCGGGACGATGGCGCCCGACCACGTGACGCTCGCGATCAACGCCGCCAATGCGGTGATCGTCCCCTCCGAAGCCGAGGGCTATGGGCTCGCAGTGCTCGAGGCGCTGGCCTGCGACGTGCCGGTGCTCGCGACACCGGTCGGCGTCCACGCGGCCGCGCTCGGCGGCGTCGCCGGCACGCTCTGCGCGCCCTACGAGCGCGAGCACTGGGCGAGCGTGTTGGCACCATTGCTGGTCGCTGAGGATCCGCGGATCGAGGGCCGTGCGCGGGCCCGCGAGTTCTCGAGCGATCTGATGGCCGAGCGTGTCGCAGCGGCGTGGCACTCACTGACGCTCGCGCGTCAAGAGCGGCGCTAGCGCCGCGCATTCGGCCCAGAGCGTCGCGCGGGCGGTTAGCATGGGGACAATGCCACCGTCGAGCCCGACGCCCCGGCGCCCCGCCGAGAC